>Ga0222715_10000787_pt1 | contig 31572 bp, 23 predicted proteins | sample C33_9DmetaG_FD_165056 | JGI IMG/M metagenome (GOLD analysis project Ga0222715, IMG submission 165056) | Estuarine water microbial communities from San Francisco Bay, California, United States - C33_9D | ecosystem: Environmental > Aquatic > Marine > Unclassified | place: USA: California...
TAGGTGTTGCAGATGATGTTATTAAAGGAACATTTGATGCAATGAAAATTGAAGTGCCAGCAGCGGATGCAACAGCAGGCGGTGATGAACCAGCAGCAACTGATGATGGACCGGTTGATTCGGATCCAACTACACCCGGTGTCCAAGAAAAAGACAAACAATTTATTATGGTTGCAGATCCAAAAGATAAAACTAAATTTAATGTGGTCGATTCGGAAACACAAGCAGTTGTAGATGGCGGAGCAGGACTTGATGCAGGTAGCGCAGAAGAAATGCGTGATGAAAAGAATGCAGAAGTTGTAGCAACTAAACAAGCGGCTGCAGATGGTGCAACAGACGCGAATACAGCGTCAACAGCAGATACCACTAGCACAACAGGAATTAAAAATGCACCTTTTATTACAGTTCCAAATGAAAAAGACGGAACCAAAGTTGACGTAATTGATAGCAAAACCAAAAAGCCAGTAGACGGTGGTGCAGGACTTGATACGGCCGCAGCAGACAAATTGCGTGACACTAAAAATGCTGAAGTCAAACAAGCAGCAACAAGCACAGATGGTGCCACAGACGCTAATACAGCGTCAACAAGCGGTGGTCAAGGTGCAGATGCTACAACTGAACCAACGGATCAAGTAGACGCAAATAAAGACGGAAAAGACGATGCTACAGGCGAACCTATGAAGCAGATAGCAGGCGCTGGAACTGATAGAACAGCAGGCGCTCAAAATGCACAAGCAGGTGGAGCACCACAAGCACCAGCAGATATGAATGCACTAGTTCAAAGTATTAAGAAGTTAAAGCCTGAAGTACAAGCAATAATTAAGAAACAACTTGCCGCTTAGAAAAACGGCAGTTTAGTTTTTTTGGTAGTTTCAAGATTTTCTTTGATAATATCGTTAATGATATTTCTTTCTTCCCAAGACATAGTCGCGACTTCACTGTAAGAAAGACCTCTCATATACCAACACATTTTAAGAAGTTCCTTCTTAAGGACTCTCGCCTCTTTATCTAATATTTCGGCTTCGCGTAAAATCTCAGGACGAGAAAGGGTTAAGATTTTACTCCGAAAAAATTTGCTTGGTCCATTGTAAGTTGAACATCAAACTCGTGTTCGCAATCGCCGCACTTGACTTTCTTTGCTTTAAGTTCTAGTTGTTTGGCAATAACTTGCAAGTGTTCACTTAATGTTGTAAAAATTTCTTTGTCAGCATTTTGTACAAAATCTGAAATCATCTGTTTATCAGTTACAGTACCTTGTGGACTTGTAATAGATACAATGCTTTGTACTACAACCGACACAGTCATTTCTGTAAGTTTAATAAAACTTGCTCCAAATTTTTCAAGTTTTTGTTCTTCAGATAATGTTTCATTGTTGATTATCTCAAAAATTCTTTCTTGTTCAATTTGCTGTATTTGTTTGTGAGTAATTTCTTTGTAACTGTAAGGTTTTAAACCAAACACTAAATCGCCAATTTGCAATTGTTCAGGATATGCAAAGTTACTAATTCTTTCAAGATGTTCACCTAATTGATAATCATAAAGTTGTTCTTCTTTGCATTTAGGGCAAATTGAAGTAACTTCCATTTTGTCGCCGTATGTTGCAATTCTAATTGCTACTAGGCAAGCGTCTACGTCAAGCGTAGGCATTTTCCACGGTTGTCTAATTGCAGGAATACAACTTTTAATAACTTCAGTTGTTGCTGCACCGTTCATTAATGCGTCTGGTGTTTTATACATTAGTTCATCTTTTGCTGTCATTGCATACACAGCATATCTGCCATCTTCACTGACATCAAGTGTACCTTCTTCATACCACTTACCACCACTTGGTAGTTGTAGATATACTTTAGGTTGTCTATAATACCCGGCTAACGGATTGACAGGAGCCGCCTGTGTTGGCGCCACGTTGGGTGCGCTACTCATAGCAGGCTGCCCGGCAATCTCAACCTTTGGCATTTCCATTTTTTCATCCATATTTTTCTCCGATAAATAACATTGTTGTAAAGTATTTACAATAAGTATTTATATGCGCATATTTCTAGGAATTTAATTAATGGCAGATGTAACAGGACAATTTGGTGATCAAGAAGTAGTACTTAATAATGCTGCCACCGAAGTAACATTAAAACAATTAGTTGCTGTTATGTCCGCTATGGCTAAAAAAGCCGGCGTTGAGATTAAAAGCGACAAAGAACTAGATGCTTCATTAAAAAGACTTGGAAAACAGACCGAAGCAGGAGTAAGATCCGGAAGGAAATTCCAACGTTCGCAAGATAAACTTGGCAAAGGTGCTGATAAAGCAAGTGAATCTCTAGACGATGCAGCAGAAAGTGCAGATACGTTTGGCTCGGCAATTAAAAGCAATCTTCAGTTTATTGGAAAACTAGGACAAACAGCACAAAAAGCAATTGATTACATAGGCGGCACATTATCTAGTATCGCTAATATGGGCGACAGCATTACAAGTGCTACAGATACACTTGGTAACATTCCATTAGTTGGTGATGCAATTAAAGGTGTTTATGGACCTGTTGCAGGTGCAGTTGAACAACTACAAACACAGTTTCAAAGCGCAGCATCAGTAGGTGCTAACTTTGGCGGTAACATAGCGAACTTTAGTAGATCAGCAGGAAACGCTGGTATGACTATGGAACAGTTCTCAGGCGTAATTCAAAAAAATGCTCAAAACTTAGTATTCCTTGGCGGTAGCACAGCAGATGGTGCTAAACGTTTAGCCGATATGGGTAAAGAAATTAGGAAGTCGCAAGTCGGTGACGAACTAGCAAGATTAGGTTATAGCACAGTTGATATTAACAACGGACTTGCAGAGTATTCGGGTAGACTTGCAAGAAACGGTAGAGCTGAACAATTAAGTAACAAACAGTTAATTTCATTAACTGGAACTTATATGAAAAACTTAGATGCAGTATCTAAGTTAACTGGTAAATCAAAAGAAACACTTCAAGCAGAACAAGACGCTAGACAAGCAGACGCACAATACAGAATTATGATGTCCAAACTTGGACCTGAACAACAGGCCGAGATGGAAAAACTTATGGATTCAATTCCTAAGGCACACCAAACTGGACTAAAAGAAATTTTAGCAACTGGTACTGCTACATCTAAAGAAGGTGTTAAGGCAATGGCTTTCCTAAGAGAGTCAGGCGGTGAAGCACAGAAAATTTATCAGAAGATACAAAGTGGTCAACAACTAGAAGAAGGCTTTGCTAGTTCCTTCTATGATACCTATGCAGCAGAAGCCAAGAAGTTTGCTGAGTCACCCGTTGGTCAAACACTAGGTAAATTTGACGATGAAATGAACGACTTCTACGTTGCAGCAGCAGACGTAGCAAATAGAAATAAATCACTTGCTGATATACAAAAAGAAATTGAAGCCAGCCTAAAGAAAAACAGAGATGATGCTGCTAAAGGTGTTGGAGACATAATTGATCCAGCAGCAATTAAAACATTCAAAGAAAATATTGCACAAGCATCAACAGAATTTACAACAGCACTAGGCAGTATTGATCTTAAACCACTAGAAAGTGTATTCACTCAAGCACTTGACGCAGCAGAAAAATATCTTGTTCCAGCACTTCAAAAGGCAGCAGACAACTTTCCGTTATTCCTTACAGCAATGGGCGGCGCCAATCTTGCACTGAAAGCATTAGAACTTGCAGCAGGTGCAGCAGCCGCAGCACAAATGCTAGGGTTAAGAAGAGGCCCAGGAGCCGGAGCATCTACTGCTACAGGAAATAAACCAAAGCCAAAACCAGGTGCAGGTGCTGCTAAAGGCATATTAAGAAGATTCGGACCACTAGGACTAGCATATGGTCTATACGAAGGTTATCAATCTTACAGCGCGATTGACGAATCTTTAGCAGCAGGAGAAATTACTGAAAACCAAGCAACAGTTCAAAAATCAGAATCTGTCGGTGCAACCGCAGGTGGCACAGGAGGTGCTATGGCTGGCGCAATGGCCGGCGCTGCTATTGGTTCGGTCGTACCTGTGGTTGGAACTGCTATTGGCGGATTGATTGGTGGTGCAATTGGATGGTGGGCAGGTTCGAGTGCAGGCGGTGCTATTGGTGAAAAAATTGGCGAAGGTCTTGTTGGCGAAGACACTATCAGAGATGTTGAAGATAAAATTGCAAACTTAAATGCTGCTATTGCAGAAGACAGTTGGAGTTCAGTTGGTTTTAGTGCAGATGATGAAAAACGAGAACTTGAACAATTACAAAAAGATCTAGCACTACTTAAACAGAAAAAAGCAGAAGAAGAACGAGCGGCTGCAACAACAGCAGATGGTGTTCCAAAAAATCCAGACGGTACGTTATCAGACGATCCGAATGTAGGAACCGAAGAAACTCCTTCAACAAATGCAACTGATGCTCAAAAGACACTAGAACAACAAGCAGCAGAAGCAGAAAAGAAAAAAGCAGAAGAAGAAAGAAAACGATTAGAAGAAGAAAAGAAAAAGCAAGAAGCCTTAGACGGTGTACCAATGAGTGAGAGCTCTCAGAAAACTCCAGACCAACTATTATCCGAGTTAAATAGTAGTATGAACCAATTAGTACAATTGGCGACTACACAAACTATGCTTGCCAAAAAACAACTTGGTGTTACTGGTGAAAATGTTGGTGACTTATACGGAGCGGTATAGTAAAATAAGGACTTGATTTCTTTTGAAAAAGGATGTATAATATAAAATTATGAGTTGGAAAAAATACTTTACACCCGTAAATGCCGATAATACAGGCGGTAGTTACAGTCCAATAAGTGGCGGTGGCCGCCCAGGACCTGCACGAGCAAACTATAGTTCATATCTACCAGATGTTTATGCTGGTGCACCAAATCGTATTGAACGTTATATGCAGTACGACACAATGGATATGGATTCAGAAGTAAATGCTGCACTTGACATCCTAGCAGAATTTTGTACAGATAAAGATAGAGAAAATACTACACCGTTTCATTTCCATTTTAGAAACGCTGCAAGTAATATTGAAACAAGATTACTTAAAGACGCATTACAAAAATGGGTAAAACTAAATCAAATTGACAAGCGTATTTTTAGAATTGTAAGGAACACATTTAAGTATGGAGATTGCTTTTTTATTAGGGATCCAGAAACTAAAAAACTTTTATACGTGGATCAAACCAAAGTCACAAAAATTATTGTTAACGAATCCGATGGAAAGGTTCCCGAGCAGTATGTTGTAAGAGATATTAATTTTAACTTTACAAGTTTAGTAGCAACAACTCCACATAATACAACTAACACTTCACCTAGCGGAACGAGTTCATATACTTCCGGGGGTGGATTTGGTAGAGGAATGGCAGGCCAAGTTCCTACACCATCAGGCACTAGGTTTCAAAGAGAAGCAAATGAAATTGCCGTAGATGCAAAACATATGGTACACATTTCATTATCAGAAGGATTAGATCAAAATTATCCTTTTGGTAATTCACTTTTAGAAAGTGTTTTTAAAGTATACAAACAAAAAGAGTTATTAGAAGATGCGATTATTATCTATCGTATCCAACGTGCGCCTGAACGTAGAATTTTTTACGTTGACGTAGGTAATATGCCTGCGCATATGGCTATGAGCTTTGTTGAAAAAGTTAAAAATGAAATTCAACAAAGACGTATTCCAAGTGCAACAGGTGGCGGAACTAGTGTTATTGATGCTAGTTATAATCCACTTTCAACAAACGAAGATTACTTCTTCCCACAAACAGCAGAAGGTAGAGGATCTAAAGTTGAAACATTACCAGGTGGTACTAACCTAGGCGAAATTACAGACCTACGTTACTTCACTAATAAGTTATTCCGTGCTTTACGTATTCCGGCAAGTTATTTGCCTACAGCAATTGACGAACAAGCAAACACAGTATCAGACGGTAAAGTAGGTACAGCATATATTCAAGAATTACGCTTTAACAAGTATTGTGAAAGACTACAAGCAAATATTGTAGAATCGTTAGATATGGAATTTAAAATGTGGTTAAACAGTGCAGGTGTTAACATTGATCCTAGTCTGTTTGATCTTAAATTTAATCCACCACAAAACTTTGCAGCGTATCGTCAAGCAGAATTAGATACTACAAGAGCAAATATTTTTGGTGCAATTCAACAAGTACCTCACTTATCAAAACGTTTTGCACTAAAACGTTATCTTGGTTTAAGTGCAGAAGAGATTGCAGAAAACGAAAGACTTTGGAAAGAAGAAAATGCAGGTAACTTACAACCACCTACTGATGCAGCAGGTGAAATGAGAAGTGCAGGCATTACTCCAGGTGGTATGGAAGCAGAGATGGGAGACCAAACTGCTGAAGCACCTGAAGATATGGCAGCAGCGGCTGAACCAGCAGGCGGAGAAGGGGATGCGACAGGCGGCACAGAAACTCCTGCCTAGTCATAAATAGTAATATGCTTCTAAGAGAATTTTTATATTTTAATGACGAAATAAATGACTTTGCTGTTGATCGTAGATACGACAACGACAAGGATAGTTCCGTTATGAGACGTGACGATACTAGAAAAGTCAGACTTACTCTTAGACAGATTAACGAGATAAGAATGCAGGCTGAAGCACACGCTGCCGAGAAAGAATCGGAACTAAATTTTGTAAGGCAGATGTATGCAGCACCAGTTGAACCACAAGAGTAATAAGAAACGCTTCCAAAATGATCCTGCTTTTGTTCTAGGTAACGGAAACAGTAGATTATCAATTGATTGTCCTAGTCTGATTAATAAAGGCACAATCTATGGTTGTAATGCACAATACAGAGAATTTGACCCGCATTTTTTAATTGCAGTTGACGTTAAAATGGTTAACGAATTAATTGATGCTGACTATCATAAAAAAGGCACAGTTTGGACCAATCCAAATAAAGGCATAAAAACTAAATCAAATATTAATCTATTTTCACCCCACAAAGGTTGGTCAAGTGGACCAACAGCACTATGGTTTGCTGCAAGTAACGGTCATAAAAACATATACATTATAGGCTTTGATTACGCAGGTAATAAAGGAAAGTTTAATAATGTGTATGCAGATACTTTCAATTATAAGAAAAGTACTGATGCAGCAACGTTTTTTGGTAACTGGTTAGGACAAACAGAAAAGGTTATTAAGGAGTTTAGAACTACTAAATTCTTTAGAGTTGTTGAAGAAGGCGGCTTTATACCTGATAAACTAGGTCCTCAACACGGTAATTTGACACATATTAGTAAGGAAGAATTCGAGAATACGTTTCCGGAAAGTATATATCAAAGCAAAACGAATCAAAAAACTACCATTTAACCCCATTTTTATAAGTAAAATGTAAATACATTAACAAACAGCCTTATGAAAATCAATATATAGGAGAATAAAATGGCAGATCAAAAAACAACATTAGAACAAATGCTTGAGCATTTAGTTAATGATGACACTGCGAAAGCAGAAGAATTATTCCACGAGTATGTGGTAGCAAAATCACGTGAAATTTACGAAAACCTTATTGAAGAAGAAATGGAAGATGAGGATGTAAAAGAAGACTCAAAAGACGAAGAAGTTGATGAGGCTTCAAAAGACGATGATAAAGAAGAAGATAAAGTTGACGAAGCATCAGACGAAGAAGTAGATGAATCATCAGATGATGAAGAAGTTGACGAAGAATTTGAAGAAGTTGCTGTAGAAGCCGACGATGAAGATCCAATGGATGCTATGGGCGGCGACGCAGGCGACGATCTAGAAGCAGATATTACAGGTGATGACGAAGATGGCGATAAAGAGCCAGAAGAGTTATTCCAAGATCTAGATTCAATTGTTGATGAATTACAAGCAAAGTTCGACGAAATCAAAGGCGGTGATGAAGAAGCCGGCGACGATATGGATATGGGCGATGAAGAAGACAAAGAAGAAATGTTTGCTCCAGAAGCCACTGAAAAAGACGAACTAGAAACAATGCGTGAGTATGTTGAAAAAGTAGCAGGTGGACACGGTGCTGAAACAAAAGGCGGCGCAGAATCTGCAGACAACAAAAAATCAGTTGTTGACAATATGAAAAATGATATGGGCGGTACTGCTGCTAACATCGCAAAAGGCGGTGAGTCAAACGAAAAGAATGACGGTGGTTTAGCAGACATTAACGCTAAAGAAAACAATGCTGGTAATGTTAACGTTCCAGGCGCTAAAGGTGCAACTAAGATGTCCCCTGAAAAAGGACACGGTGCAGAGAAAAAAGGCGCTGGCGAAAACGCTGACAACAAGCAATCAATTTTCCGTGGCCGTAGATAACAGAGGGTATAAAGGTTGAAAACTACACTAGCAGAACATCTGAGCTTCGATCAGGCTAAAATCGTAATTGAGCGTGATGAAGGCGAGGGCAAAACGTTACACTTGAGTGGTATCTGTATTCAAGGTGACATTCGTAACGCTAACCAACGCATTTATTCTTCGCAAGAAATTGATAGGGCTGTCAAAACGCTCAACGAACAGATTTCTGGGGGGTATTCAGTGCTTGGTGAAGTCGATCATCCTCAAGATTTACGTATCAACCTCGACCGTGTATCGCATATGATAACAAAAATGTGGATGGACGGTCCTAACGGTTACGGAAAACTAAAAATGCTTCCAACACCAATGGGCCAATTAGTTGGCACAATGTTGGAAAGCGGAGTTAAACTTGGAGTTAGCTCAAGAGGTTCAGGAGAAGTAGACGGAGAAGGTAACGTTAACGGTTTTGAAATCATTACTGTTGATGTTGTTGCACAACCAAGTGCACCGGGTGCTTATCCTACACCAGTTTATGAACACCTTATGAATGAAAAAGGTGGTTTCCAGGCGTTTAAATTAGCACACGAAGTACAAGGCGATCCACAGGCACAACGTTATATTGCAGAATCCTTGAAAAAAATAATTTCAGGGTTAAATCATTAGGAGAATCACAGATGTTAGATTTTGTAAAACAATTGTTTGAAAACAATGTGATTTCCGAAGAAGTCAAGTCGGAAATTGAAACCGCTTGGGAAACCGCAGTTCAAGAAAACCGTGACACAGTCGCAACTGGTTTACGTGAAGAATTTGCACAGAAGTACGAACACGATAAAGCTCAAATGGCAGAAGCAGTTGAGAAAATGCTTTCAGACAGAATTACTGCTGAATTATCTGAATTTGCTGAAGACCGTCAGGGACTTATCGAGGCTAGAGCCAAATATGCTAAGAAAATTAAGGATGATTCTAAAGCAATGGAATCATTTGTTCTTAACAATTTGAAAAAAGAACTAGACGAACTTCGTGAAGATCGTAAGTCAGCAGCAGGCAATGTTGCTAAGTTAGAATCTTTTATCGTGGATGCATTAGCGAAAGAAATCGCAGAATTCCACTCTGATAAAAAGGATCTTGCTGAAACCAAAGTTAAATTGGTTAGAGATAGCAAGGTTAAATTCGAAGCAATCAAGAAAGACTTTATTAACAGAGCTTCAACAGTAGTTGAAAACACTGTACGTAAAGGCTTGAAAGCAGAGATGGGTCAGTTAAAAGAAGACATCGAAGCAGCTCGCAGAAATGACTTTGGTCGCAGAATTTTTGAAAGTTTCGCAAGTGAGTATGCAGCAAGTCATCTAAATGAAAAATCAGAGACTGCAAAACTTATGAAAGTTGTAAAACAATCACAAGAAGCAGTTAAAGAAGCCGAAGCGAAAGCAGAGGAAATTCAGAAGTTGGCAGAAAGCAAAGACACAGAAATTGCTCGTATGAAAAATGCAGCTCAGCGTAGAGAAGTAATGTCAGAATTGATGTCACCTCTTAACAAAGAAAAGCAAGAAGTAATGAGTGAACTTTTAGAATCTGTACAAACAGATAAACTACACGCAACATTCGACAAGTATATTTCGGCCGTAATGGAAGGAAGCACACCAAAGAAAGTGGCGTTGAACGAGGCTAAGGAAGTAACAGGCGATAAACAAACACAGGCACAAATCAACGGTCAAGAGAATAAGACCGCTGAGATATTTGACATCCGCAGGCTTGCGGGACTTAAAATTTAAGGAGATAAACAAAATGTCACAATTATTAGAGTCACGCTGGTCGGAAACCAAAGGCGCACTTTTAGAAGGGCTCCAAGGTAACAAGCGTTCTGTAATGGAGGCAACTCTCGAAAATACCCGTAAGTATTTGTCAGAGAGTGCTACAGCAGGCGCAACTTCCGCTGGCAACGTTGCAACACTAAATCGTGTGATCCTACCAGTGATCAGACGTGTAATGCCAACAGTCATTGCTAATGAACTAGTTGGTGTACAACCTATGACTGGACCAGTTGGCCAAATCCACACATTACGTGTAAGATATGCTGACGACTTCACTTCTAGCTCTGGCACAGGTGCCACAGCAGGTGAAGAGGCACTAAGCCCATTCAAGATTGCTGAAGGTTATTCAGGTAACGACGATATTAAAGCAGGTTCAACTGCTTCATTAGAAGGCGCTGCAGGTAACAGACTTTCAATTCAAATCTTGAAACAAACTGTAGAAGCAAAAACTCGTAAGTTATCAGCTCGCTGGACTTTTGAGGCTGCTCAAGATGCTCAAGCACAACAAGGGATTGATGTTGAAGCAGAAATTATGGCTGCGTTAGCGCAGGAAATTACTGCTGAAATTGACCAAGAAGTTATTACTTCTTTATCATCACTTGCTGGCACAGCAGCACTAACATACGACCAAGGCGCAGTATCAGGTACTGCTACATTCGTTGGTGACGAACACGCAGCACTTGCTGTTCAAATCAACAGAGTTAGCAACTTGATTGCACAGCGTACACGTCGTGGTGCTGGTAACTGGGCTGTTGTATCACCAACTGTATTAACACTATTACAGTCTGCTACAACTTCAGCATTTGCTAGAACTACAGAAGGTACATTTGAAGCACCAACAAACACTAAGTTTGTAGGAACTTTAAACAGTGCTATGAAAGTATACGTAAACGGCTATGCTACATCAGACGATGTACTAGTTGGTTACAAAGGATCTTCAGAATCAGATGCGGCAGCGTTTTATTGCCCATACATTCCTTTAATGTCATCTGGTGTTGTACTTGATCCAGGTACTTTTGAGCCAGTAGTTTCGTTTATGACTAGATATGGTTATGTAGAGTTAACAAACACTGCATCATCTCTAGGTAATGCGGCTGACTACTTGGGTAAAGTTGCTGTAACATCAGCAAACTTACGTTTTGCGTAAGCCAATACTTTAAAGTATTTGAAAAGGGCGGAGTTTTACTTCGCCCTTTTTTTATGATTTGACAATCTGCAATTCAGAGTGTTAAATAGTAATATGATTGAAATTAGCAGTCACGAAGATTTTCACAAACTAAGAGAACAGTTAACTAAATGGCGTAAACGTTTTCCAATGTTTACACACGATATAAAACGTATACAATCATCAATTGAAATCCATATGAAAAATTATATGGAACATCTTATACGGTACAAGCAAACTAAAAGTGATCATTATATAAGCAAAGCACAGTTAGAAATTGACAAAATTAACACACTAATGAACACTATTAGTAAAGTAGAGCTTATGGCTTTACTAAGCAAAAGATAAATACTTATGTCAGATAGCGAGCCGCATAAAGTGGCGGACTTATGCTGTACCCACAGCGTACCGGATAGAACCCGGATAGGACTACTTTTATAGGAGAAAACAAATGGGAAGACCACTAAGAAAAGACGTTAACGGAGTTGACGCAATTAAATCACCAACAGGCGCGGCCACAGGTATTACAGTTAATTTTTACCAAGGTGGTTCTAACAGAGCTGACGGTGTAATTATTAAACAGCGTGGTGGACAATCATTTACTTGTGCTCGTATCGGTGATATTGCTGATACAACAGCAGGTAAACAGATCACTTGTAAATTAAAAAACGGTACACCTAGTGCAGAATTTGAAATGCAAATGCAAGGTTCTACAACAGGTAACTTAGATGCAGATTTAGTTAACATTGCTAAAATTACAAAGCGTGTTGCTACAGACTTTTCTGGTAACAAATATACTTGGTACTTAGAAAACGATTCATCTGCAGATTACATTGTTTTAACAGCAATCGCATAATAGGCGTAAGATAATATGGCACAGTTTCTACAAACTAACGGTGATTACACCATCAAAACATACGAAGGTGGTAACATTACTTTGGATACAGGACCAAGAATTGGTCAAATCAAAGTAACTGGTAACCTTGTTGTTGAAGGTGATACACTTACTGTTAGTGCTGAAAACTTAGATGTGCAAGATAATATTATCAGACTTAATGTTGGCGAAACAGGTCCAGGTGTATCTTTAAGATATTCAGGTATTGAAATAGATAGAGGTACACAGGATCCTGTTTCGTTTTACTATGATGAGAACGATGATAGTTTTAATATTGCTGTAGGATCAACCGAAGGCGGCGTTGTAAACTATGCTACTTCTACATTAAGATTAAGAAATATTTTTACTAATTCGGATACTGATGGAGGCGATTTAACTTTAATTGGTACAGGTAGTGGTGTTGTAAAAGTTGCTGGTACTATTAACTACGAACAACAGATTACCGACGATGACGATATTCCAAATAAAAAATATGTCGACGACAGTATTAGAGATAATCCAACATTCCAAATTATTGATGATAACACAAGAGTTATTATTAGTGAAAAAGACATTGCAGATTCACTACAATATTTAGAAGATGAAACTGGTTACAGTACATTTGGCGAAAGCGGTGTTTCTGTAATTGTAGACGGACTATTAAACACTCAGTTCTATCCTAACAGAACTGTAATTCAAGATATTGAAATATCTGGAAACGAAATAACAAATAATGACACAAATGCTAACGTGTTTGTTAGAACACAAGGTACTGGTAAACTGCAAACTAACTATGCAATTGAATTAGAAGAAATTGCGGTTACACCTGCTTTTGTAAATGGTTCAACAATCATACACGCTTGTACACCTGGCATTGGCGGATCGGGTATAATAGTCGTAGGTTCCGATGGAGTTAGCGACGAATTGATAAGTAAAAACAAAGCATTATTATTAAGTATGCTATTTTAGGACAAAGAAATGATAACAAATACATTAAGCACATCAACAGACATTACAGTTCCAGTAAAAGTATTTACAAGTACTACAACCGGTGCTCCAATCGGAGGAGCAGTAACAGGACAGCGTAATGCTATTACTACTATGTCATTTTGTAACACAGGAACCGTTAATATTACAGATGAAGCGGTTAATACTTGTTTAGTATCAATGCATCTTGTAGCAAGTGGTGATTCACCAGATGCTGCAAACACAGTTGTAAGTAGACTTACAGTTCCTGCAGGAGAAACAGTATTTTTTAGCGATGAAAAATTTGTTTTAGACGCAGGAGACGAAGTTTGGGTTGCTACAAGTGTTGGAAGTCTAGTTGCTGTTACAATTAGTACATTACCTGTTTAAGGATAGATTATGAAGTTTTTAAAATCACAAAATACATCGAAATACAGTCCAAGCGATAATACTATTAGTGTTAATCCTTATGGACGAGTAGTAATGGATGCTAATGGTGGTTTGTTACTTCCTAAAGGCACAGAAGCACAGCGACCACAAGTATCAGGTGTAAGACAACCTATTGATGCTAACGGAACTATTCGTTACAACATAGATACAGACGAGATTGAAGGTTACGTAGGTAACAATTGGGAAACAATTAGAGCAGCAGGTGCAAGTGCAATCAGCATAGAAACATTTGGCCCTGGAGATGCTACAGAAACAGTATTTGGTCCTTTAACAAATATTCCTGCAAGTGCAAATAACATAATTGTTCTTGTAGAAAATGTAATGCAAATTCCAACAACAAACTTTACACTAGAACAAAGTTCAAGTGGTAGTTTAGCAGGTCCGGGTGCACCTTATGCAGATGGCTGGTATTTAAAATTTACAAGTCCTGTACCATATAGTAAAAACATTACAGTATTCTTTGGATTTGCAAACTAGGAGAAGTGAATGGCTCAATTAGGGCGAATTAGCGGACACTTACTTAATCCTACTCTTACTAGAGAAGGAGTAAATCTTGCATTTAAAAATACAACTTTTGATTCATCACCTATTTTATTTTTAGATGTAGAAACAAACAAAATAGGTATTCTTACCGACGCCCCTCAATATGATTTGGATGTTAGAACTAGTATTAAAACAACAAATGCATCAGTTATACAAACAGCAAAAATTGATAACATCACAGTTAACGCAGCAGAAGCAAAATTTTCAACAGTAGTAGGACCTATTAACATATATCCTGCTAGTGGTATTGGCACAATTGTAATGGAACGTATGCGTACAGACGATTTGCAGTTTACAGATAATGTTATTTCTAGTAACAATTCAGCAACACCTATTGAACTAACTGCATCGGGCACAGGAATTGTTGACGTACAATCTGGTGCAGACTTTTACGGTAACTTAACAGTAACAGGAAATGTTACTGTTGATGGAAATCTTTCAAAATATTCAAATATTATTTTAGGTGACGCACTGTATAATCCGGATATTCCAGGAGGCGATACTCTTGAGATTATTCCAGATTTTTCACAATCTATTATTCCAGGTGATGATGATTCTTATGATTTTGGTACAGGAAATATTGTAGACAGTACAGTAAGAAGATGGAATAGTGTACACACTCCAGACCTTACAAATGTAGGTACTAACAGACCTAATGCTGCAATTGTAAGTACACAAATGTGGTTAAACGGTGTTACAAATGAAATATTTGCATATCAGTCAAATGATGATATGCTTCTATCTCCAGACACTGGAATTACACATATTGAAAACTTAACTATTGAAACAAATAACATAACAAACAACCTTCCAACAGAACCTGTCAAGTTACAAAGTACTGGTATTGGTTATACTAGATTTATGGGAACCAATGGATTTAAAATACCAGCAGGTGATGACACAACAAGACCTTCATATCCAGAAATTGGAGATACAAGATGGAATTCAGATGATCAACGTTTAGAATGTTTTGCCGGACAAGTTGAAAATGTTATTGTTTCTGGCAGTAATATTACAGGACTTGTTGATCAGATTGTAAACAGCGGAACAACTTCTACGAACGGATACGGACAAGATTTTGAATGTAGATTAACTATTATTTCTAGTGTTTTAACTATTGAAATTACTAATGTTGGTATTGGTTATAATTTATCCGATACTATTAGCATTTCAGGTGCAGTCTTCTTAGGCGGCTCAGACGGTGTAAACGACCTAACACTTTCTGTAGGTGCTCAAACAACCGCAGGTTACAGAGTAGCAACTGGAGGCGGAGCAGAAGTTGACGTTAATCTTATGGAAGATCTGGGTAACGAATATAGCCTTATACTAGGCTAATTTTTCCTTTTGGCTAAATACTATTGTTAACGAAGACCAACGTTAATCTTTTACTGTGGTCAACTCGCAATGTAAGGTAGTTGGAGGGACAGGATCCCCGTGTTAAGGAGAGCAAATGGCAATAGGTCGTATAAGTGGGCCGCTCTTGAAAGCAAATCTGGTTAGAGATAACGTAGATTTATCTTTCAGAAATGGAGCAACAGACCCGGATATTTTGTATATTGATGTAAACAATGCTCGCATTGGTGTCAATAACTCATCTCCTACTACTGACTTAGATGTTAGTGGAACAACACGTACAACAACACTTAGAGTAGACAATCAATTAGATATCGGTAATTTACACATTACTGGTAATACTATTTCGAGCGATCTTAATACAATTAGTTTTGCACCATCAGGTGACGATCCAGTTGTATACAACAGTAAATTACATATAGACGATTTTGAAATTTCAGGTAATACTATCCAAACTATTGTTTCTAATTCTAACATAGAAATTAGACCAAACGGTGCAGGTATACTTGAAGTACATTCTAATACTACAATTAACGGAAATGTAGATATTACTGGTGATTTATCAGTAGACGGCGATGTTACTATCGGCGGTAATATTACTTTTGGCGATGCACTTACAGATACAATTACAATCAATGCTGCAATTAAAAGTAATTTAATTCCAGAACAAGATGTACAATTTGACTTAGGTAGTCCTTCATTTAGATGGAGAACAATGTACGTTAATGACGTATATGCAGATACACTAAATGTTCCTACACTAGACGTAGGAAACTTAATGTTCCGTGATAATGAGATAACTACTACCACAGGATTAGATTTATACATTGACGGCAACGGCGCCGGCGGTGTAAGATTAGGTAATTTTAAAATAACTGGTAATGTTATTGAAAATGTTTCTAATAATGCAATTACACAAATTTTGCAAACAGGAACAGGTTATTTTAAAATTGATACAAACAACGGTTTTGTTCCTCCTAGAGGTACAAACGCAGAAAGACCAACAGCGTATGCGGTGTTGGGTATGACTAGATACAATACTAACTCTAAAGCATTAGAGATTTGGGACGGAAGTGCTTGGAGTTCACCTGCTGGTGCATCAGGTGCTGTATCAGAAATTGTAGCGAACGACATTGCAGCATCGTTTGCATTAATGTTAGGATAATAAAGGTATGCCAACAGTATTTAAAAACGCAGTAATTAACAACGTAGGCACTGAACCTGTAGATGTTTTACAGATTCCAGAAGGTGTTAGAGCGACAGTTGTAGGTTGTAATCTTGCTAATACATCAGATTATGATACTGTTGTTGTAAACGTTTATGTAGTAGATGAGAATTCAACGCAAGGTAACTATGTACGATCAGTACCGATACCACCTGCGTCGAGTGCAAAAGTTGTGACACAAGGTGAAAGATTAATTTTACCAGCCACAGCAGGTTTAAGAATAGAATCAGACACTGAAGACAGTGTTGATGTAGTAATAAGTTACGTAGAGATATCGTAAGGAGAAGATTATGCCGAGTCCATATTATTTTGGTCAATCACCAGATGAATCATTAGGCGATAGCCCTAGATATTTCTATGCTATCAGAAGAAACGCAGATGGCGAATTGTTTTTGTTAAGAAGCGATCAGTTAAAAGATAAAGATTCGATTGATATCAACTTACCTGGTCCGCCTGAACAAACATTTGAAGACTTTGAACCAGGTATTGATTATTTTGAGGGAATTGCAGATAATCACGAAACAAATTTTGCAAATATGAAATATCCTCAATACAAATGGGATCAAAGAAGTACATTATATTATATAGATGACGAAGGAATGTTGGTACAAAGAGTAAACCAGGATTACACTTATCCAACAAACATTTCGGGCGATTAGGAATAGATTATGGCAGAGTTTAAGATAAGTCGAATTAGATATACGTGGGAAGGTCCGTGGACAGCCGCTACTGCATACAACAAAGATGATGTAGTATCATATAACGGTAGTTCATATATTTGTATTAGACAGCATACAGCAAGTGCATCTTTTAACACGGATCAAACTTTTACACCACCAGGCGAAACACTAGCAACGCCTGCTTGGACATCAATGACTGAAGGTCAAAACTGGCGTAGCGATTGGCAGACAAGCACTGATTACTATCCAGGTGATATTGTAAGATACGGTGGTTACTTATGGATTAATACAACTGCTTATACATCAACAAGTGATTTTGACGCTAACATTTCTAACTGGGCAATCTATGCAACTACTACAGATTGGGATGGTGCTTGGACACCTAATACAGTTTATGGTATTGGCGATCTTGTAAAATATGGTTCTACAGTTTACAAATGTATTACAGGACACACATCAGCAGCAGACTCTGCAACAGGTTTAGAAGCAAATCAAGCAAATTGGTCTACTTACACACAACTAAAAGGTTATGTAGGCGATTGGACTGACGGTTATAGATACAAGTATAACGATCTAGTAAGTTATGGCGGAAGTCTTTTACGTGTAACAACAGGACACACTGCTGCAACAAACCTTAACGATGCTAACTTTGCAGTAGATGTACCGGGCGGAAAAGCAAAAGGTACTTGGGTATTAGAAGATTATTATGCAATTGGCGATGTAGTTATGCACGGCGGGTATGTTTACCAATCACTAACTAATCATATTGGTCAGAATCCAAGCGATTCAATTTATCAATTAGGTGGCGGAACACAGCACTGGGCAATTATTCATAAAGGTTTAAGACTAGCAGGCGACTGGGCTCCAGGATCAAATTATAAAACAGGTGATGTAGTTAGAAGAGGTGGATACACTTACGTTGCATTACTTGATACAACCGCAGATGGAAGTTCTTTAGATTATTTAGATGCAGGAAACTGGGAAATTTTAGTAACAGGACAGTCATTTAAAAATGCGTGGACTGCAGGCGATACTTACGCAGTTGGCGATGTAGTAACTTATAAAGGCAGCGCATATAAATGTAATTTTGAACACGTTGCATCCAATGCCGCCGGCGGACAGAATTTTCCAGGCGATAACGGCGAAGGCTACAACTATTGGGATACACTACTAGAAGGATCAAGTCAAGCAGGATTAGTCAATCCAGGTGACTTATTATCATTTGGTTTATCTAGAACAAATGTAGGAGACGGTTCTACACTAGGTGCAACTAATATTCCTAAAGGTACTCAAGGAAATATTCTTACAGTACAAAATGATTCAAGTGCCGACTATGAGCTGTATGCCAGAATTCCAAAAATTATTCACGTTGATCCTATCAAAGGTGTAGACGATACTACTGATGCAGACGCAGGTATTGATATTCAGAAACCTGTAAAATCTATTAGATATGCATTAGAATTAGCAGATGACGGAGAAGATAACCATAAAACTGTACAACTTACAACAGGTTTGTACGAAGAATTACTTCCACTAATTGTACCTAAAAAGACAGTGGTACTAGGTGACGAATTAAGATCTAGTACAGTGCGTCCGGCAACGGCAACTTTAACAAGTGCAGATACTACTAACAGATTGGTAATGTTAACACACTTACAGCAAGTCGCTAGACAACTTATTTTAAATCAAATTATTAGCAAAACTGCAGGTAACACAGAAAATCAGGTATTTGTTGTTGACAGAGAAGTTACAGGTGGCGGCGTAGGTGTTGACGAAGAAATTATAATTGAAACACCTATCTTTGGTGATACTGCCGCAGCAGATAGGGTTGATGCTGTTATTGCAGACTTTGTACAATATTATACATATGCAGTAAATGGTACAGGAACAGCACCTGCTAAGTACGGACAAAATGCAGCATCTACTGCGGAAAATATTGTTAACACAGGTAGAGTTTTACTTGCAAACAAAGCATTCCTTGCAGCAGAGATTGGTGCATATATGACATTATTTTATACAGATTATGTACAACCAAGCAATTTAACATATGACATTGAAAGATATGTAATTGCTATTGAATGGGATCTTAAATATGTTTCTAACTACAAAACACAACTAGAAGCAGTTTATTATTCTAACAAAATTAACGGCAGTCAATTAACTGATATGTTCCGTGTTAGAGATGCGTGTGGTGTTAGAAACCTATCAATCAAAGGTTTGACAGGCACACTTAATCCGGCAAACGTTTTTGAACAGTATCAAAGACCAACAGGACCATCTTGTATTTCACTTGATCCAGGTTGGGGTCCAGCACACGAAGAATGTTGGATTATAAATCGTTCGCCTTACATACAGAATGTTACAAATAGCGGTAACAATTGTACCGGACAAAAAATTGACGGCTCATTACACGCAGGTGGTAACAAATCAATTGTGTCCAACGACTTTACACAGGTACTAAGTGATGGTATTGGTGCTCACGTTCTTAACAATGGTAGAGCAGAACTTGTATCAGTGTTTACATATTACTGTCAGGTAGGTTATCTAGCAGAACGTGGCGGAATTATTCGTGCAACAAACGGTAACAACTCATACGGATTTATTGGTGCTCTAGCAGACGGTAATGATCCTACAGAAACTCCTCTTACAGCAAAAGTTGATACTAGAAACAATCAAGCATCGATTCAGAGAGCATTTGCAGGTGAAGTTAATGATGAAATTCTAGCATTAGAATTTTTACACTGCGGACAAAACTATACAACAGCGGATTATACATTTATTGGTTCAGGATCACAAGTAGATGTTGTACAAGAAGACTTTAGAGATGATGCATTATTCGAAGCAAGAATTGTTACAGGTGAAGCGTCAGCAGCAGCAGGCGGCGGCGGATTTACACTTATTGGTAACAATGCACAGTCTGGTACTACAACAAGTATTAGACTAGCAGCGGCAGACGATAATGAAGAGGCAAACCTGCTAGGACTAAGAATTTTGATTACTTCAGGACCTGGAACAGGCCAATACGCAGAAGTTAAGTCATATAATTCTTTAACAAAACAATTACAAGTTAAAAAAGAAAGTACAGGTGAAGATGGGTGGGATCACGTTATTCCTGGAACTCCACCAGAAACTTTAATTACAACAACTTCCTCTTATAGATTCGAACCAAGAGTAGTTTTTGATCCACCGCCGTTTGCATCAACAAACGTAAGTTTGGCTGCAGGAACAACTTGGGGCGATATTCAATTTGGTGAAACTCGTAAAAACTTTACAAATATAGTTGGTGATCCAGGTAATGGAGTAACAGTTGATGTTATCCCTGCTACAGCAACATTCGATGTGTTGAAAGAAGGTAGAGATTACACAGTTACAATTAATTCAGGCGGAGCAGGATATACAGTTGGAGACACTATTGTATTAGAAGGTTCAGGATTACTAGGCACCGACGACAATAACATTACTATCACAGTTACAGGAATTAGTAATGATAGTACAAACAGTATTACTGCTTTTACCTATGCAGGTACAGGTGCTAGTGGAAGATATGTTGCTGTAGCAAGTACAGGAACTACAGTAAACTGGTCAAATAACGGCACAGACTGGGAAACAGCACAGTTACCAAGTTCAGGAAACTGGCATACACTGGCTACAGGTAATGATAGATTTGTAGCAATTAAAGAATTAAGTAACGAAGTTGCAGTTTCAGAAGATGGACAGGTTTGGGGAGCATATACACTACCTAATAGTGCTGATTGGTCTTCAGTTGCATTTGGCGGCGGAATATTTGTAGCAGTTGCAAAAGATGGCGGATATGCAGCATTTAGTGAAACAGGAACTACGTGGACACTAGCAAACATTCCAGCAGGTGGTGACTCAACATTTGATCAATGGAGTCAAGTAGCATACGGTGCTGGCAAGTTTGTTGCAGTGTCACAATCTCAAAACTTATCAGCAGTTGGTGAATACAATGGATCAACTATTGTATGGAACACATACATTATGGACGTGATTGCAGACAGTTCGCAAAAAGATTGGTTTAAATTAGCATATGGTAATAACAGATTTGTAGCAATTGCGCCTACAGGTGAAGTTGCTTATTCACTAAACAACGGACAAAACTGGTATCCATCAACTATGCCATCACCAGACGGATCAACAATACTTGATTGGAACGATCTTGCGTATGGACAAGGTTTGTTTATTGCAACAGTTGATACCAACGGGCAAGAAATTTCAGGTGATCCAACACTAGGTCCAGTAGACTACATTTATCAATCAGAAGATGGTATTAACTGGATTAAGAAAACTGTTGTTTCAGAAGGCAACTGGGGACAAGTTGCATTTGGTAATCCAGATATTACAACAGGCGACGGCGGCGATAATAGAAAAGGTCAGTGGATCATACTTAATCAAGATGTTACAACTACACACCTAAAAGTAACAACAGGTAGAGCAGCATTTGGTAGAGCAAATGTTACCGCTGGTAGAATTGCTTCTGTTAACTTATTAGATCCAGGTTCAGGTTATCCTGCAACTGGACCTACATACACAGTATATGATCCTAACAATACAGGTGAACTTGTACTAGACACAACTAGAATTGCAGATAGAGTTCTTGCACAGCCTAGTTGGAGAAACAGAGGTTCTAAATATAAAACTTCAACAACTTCTGTAGTAGTTACAGGCGATGGTTTTGCAGATATCACACCAGTAGGCAAGTTCTTAACAGTTAAAGATATGCCGAAGGTAATTGGCCCAGGCGCACAATTAAGACTTGCAGACAATCCAGAACTTTACACAGTTGTTGCTATTGAAAACGAAGGTCAACAAGATGACGGAAAATTCTTGTTAAAATTCCGTGTTCAACCAGAATTAAAAATTGAAAATGATGTAGTTCACGAGCAAGGTGTTACAATCAACACTAGATACAGTCAGTGCAGAATTACAGGTCACGATTATTTAGATGTTGGTACTGGCGGATTTGCTGACACAAACTATCCTGCTTTATATTCAACAAACTACGTTCGTTATCCAGAAAACGAAGTACAAGAATTAAACGGTGGTAGAGTGTTTTATGCAAGTACAGACCAATCAGGTAACTTTAGATGTGGTGAATTATTTGCAGTTGAACAGGCAACTGGTATCGTAACAATTAGTGCAGACTTCTTTGATCTAAATGGTCTATCAGAACTTGCACTAGGCGGAATTAGAGTTGGTGGTACTGGAACAGTTATTAGAGAATTTAGTACTGATCCACTATTCACAGCAGACTCAAACAATATTGTTCCAACGCAGAGAGCAATCAAGGCGTACTTGACAAATAGACTTAATGTTGGTGGTGCAGACTTACTAACAGCAAGTTTCATTGCAGGTACTGTTAAAATTGGACCTAATCTAATTGGTAACTCAGCGAACTTGACAGTACAAGTTCCGGTTATAATGGATTTTAAAGGTCCTAAGGCTGGCATCCAAGGCAGTATGTTAGCACAAAATATGTTCTTTAGATCTTTTAAGAATAGAGAATAACATAAATATATGTACACTACGGAGTAGATAATGGCAGAGTTTAAACTAGGTAGAATTAGATTTGTATGGAAAGGGGACTGGGCAGGTTCCACAACATACTACAAAGATGATGTAGTCAAGTACGGTGGACGTACCTACATCTGTGCAGTTGGTCATACCGCCGACAGCGATTTTTATACGGATTTGAATATAGTTCCAAGTAAATGGAACCAAATGACAGATGGTCAATCCTGGAAAGGTGATTGGACTATTGCAACAGATTATGTAATTAATGATGTTGTAAAATACGGTGGTAATTTGTATATTGCAAATGCTGCCCATACATCTGCTGCAACAACTGCCCTTGGACTTGAAGACGATCAATCAAGTTGGACAACTTATGCAGAAGGAACAGACTGGAAAGGCAACTGGACAGTCAATACTCGCTATAAGTTAAATGACTTAGTTAAATATGGTGGAAACACATATCTCTGCTCAACTGGACATACATCTGCCGCAACTACTGCCGACGGTTTAGAACAGGATATTGGTAACTGGGACAAATATAATGATGGTATTGATTATAAAGGTGCCTGGGTTACTGCAACAAGATATAAAGAATATGATGTAGTTAAGTACGGTGCTAATCTTTACATTGTTAAAGCAGGCCAACATCACACAGCATCAGCAGACTTTAGCACAGACCAGTCAGCAAGATGGGATAACTTTGTTGAAGGTTTCAACTACGAAAATACATATGCCGCTGGTACAGAATATAAACCAGGTGATGTAGTACATTATGGTGGTAATACATATGTTGCTAAAACAATTAGTACAGGACAAACACCTCCAGTAAATGCAAGTGATTGGGATTTATTTGCAACAGGTTTCAAATATATTAATAACTGGTCAATTGCAACAAGTTACAAAATTGGCGAAGTAGTTACCTTAAATGGTTATACTTATAGAGCTGTACAAGATGCACCTTCTGTAAGTATGTCAGTTACTGCTTCCGACAACGGAACTCTAATTTTTACAGCAGATGATACAACTGGTTTAGCAGTTGGACAGGTAATTCAGTTTACAGGTACAACATTTGGTAACGTCTTTACAGGCGGTACTTACTATGTTAAAACAGTTGATAGTGCAACACAATTTACAATTGCAACTGTAAGTGGTGGAACTACATTTAATCCTACCACAGATACAGGAACAATGACTGCTAATGCAACTTGGCATCCAGCAGCAACAGCATATTGGAATAAATTAAATGAAGGTATTAGTTGGCAAGGCGAATGGACTGATGACTACGAATATGAAGTAGGTGACGCAGTTAAGTTCGGAGATAACGCATTTATTTGTATTCAGAAACACCGTTCAGAAGGTGACACTGACTCAACAATTGGTGCGGAAGGCGGCGGTGCTGCTAATTCAAGACCAGATCTAGATATTACAGGTACTTACTGGAACCAATTAATTACAGGTTCTGAAACAAGTATCCTTACTAACACAGGCGACTTAGTCTACTTTGGTGGTTCTGGTGTTACTAGACTTCCAATTGGTAAAGAAGGCGAAGTACTACGTGCTGGTGCAGAATATCCAGAATGGGCGTTACTTGGACAAAGTAATTATGTATATTGGGTAGCAGAACACGGACAAGATAAACCATATCCATTAGCAGGTGGAACAGTTGATAAACCATTTGCAAGTGTACGTTATGCTTGTCATCAAATCGATCAAGGTGCTTTAAACTCTAATGCAAAAGATTTATTAAGAAAAAATAGACACTTTATTCAAAGAGAAGTTACAGAGTGGATTGACTATCAAGTAGAATACTTTACAAATACAGCACCAGATGTAACAAGCATTTGGTATAACTTTACATACGATGATGCAAAGTGCGAAAGAGACACCGGGTTTATTGTTGACGCACTAGTTTATGACCTTAGTACTGGCGGCAACGTTAAGTCAAGAGGTGCTGCCAACAGTTATATTGGAGCATTAAGCGAGTCTGAAGTAGTAGCATATCCAAATTTAAGTGCAGAAAAAGATCAAGATATTGCTGCATTTAACTATATGCTTACACTTTTAGGACACGTTTTTGCACAAACAGATCCAGCAGTAAATTATCAAAGTACAAACGGTGATAATTCAACTTCAATTGTTACACAACATAAAGATGCAACAATTGCAGCAGAATCAGGTATACTTGCAAAAGCAACTGCACTTGTTACTATTGTGTTAAATGCACTTGAAGACGAAGATGCTTCAAGAGTGCCTGCTAGATATATGCCTAATTCACTTGTAAAAGTAAAAACAGGGACATATACAGAAGTAGGACCAATTTTAGTTCCAGAAAACACTTGTGTAATTGGCGAAGAAGTTCGTTCGACAACAGTTACTATGGATCTAGGAACTACACATAAAACAGATACAAAGTATACTATTGAAACATATGCACATTTAAACGATGTAGTACAAAAGATTGTTACAGGGGCTACTGTAACTGCTACAACAGGTAATGCTGAAACACAAAGTATTGCAGTGCCGTTTGGTGACACTCCTGAAGCAGCAAGAGTTGATAGATTAATGGGTGCTTTGATTCATAATACTGATTTTAGAGTTGGTACTTTTGCACATAGTTTTAGAACTGACCCAACAGGATATAATGTTGGTTACTTAACAGGCTACGGCGATGCAAGATCACAACTTTCAGAAAACAAAGAATTTTTAAAAGCAGAAGTTACAGCATACATTGCAGATCAATATCCAAATGTTTACTATTCAAGAACAAAGTGTAAACAAGATGTAGGATATATTCTAGATGCATTAACATATGATATGACATATGGCGGTAATAGCCAAGCAATTAGAGCAGGATTAGCATACTATGATGGCCCTGGCGGACCATACGCTGGTAATTTTGGATTAGATTCGAACGAAAAAGCAGCAACAGTTGCGTCATATGAATTTATGAGAGATCAACTTGCTGATATTGTTCTAGATCAAACCGCAACAACAAAACAATCGACAGTTAAACAGTTCAAGTTTGGCACATCAGCAGGAAATACTGCAAAAGATCGTGTTGTTGAGTTGATGAATATTATTATAGATTTAATTCAAGGAGGTGCAACAACTAGCGCACCTAATGTAGAAGTTGATAGTATTTCATCAAATGTAATTACAACAACTACAAGCCACGGGTTAAGTGTTGGAGATTCATTTACACCAAGAACAACTGGCAACGGTTTAACAACAGATCAAAAATATTGGGTTGTTAGCACTCCAGCAGCAACTACATTAACTGTTTCTACAGTATTTAATGGTAGTGCAGCAACATTAACCAATGGTTCAAGTTTAGGAATTATTGCAGATGTTGTTGAAGAACCAGCAGCAACAAATGGTGTATCGACTACTACAGCATTAATTACAGCAGCACAAAATGTTGATGCAGCACAAGAATCAATGGTTACTGCTATGAGCAATGCTATAGCAGCAACTTATCCTAACTTAACATATAACGCAGACAAGTGTAAACGTGATGCTAGATTAATTTCAGAAGCAGTTATGTTTGACTTTATGTTTAACAGTAATCACAAAACATTAAAAGCAGCATACGCTTACTTAAGAAGTACTGCAAGTGATGTATATGACAAAGGTCAAAAAGCAGCAACTATTTACGCATTTGATTTTATTAAAGATTATATGGACGGTGTTGCAGGCGATGCAACAGCAGAGGCACGTATCGAAACATTAATGGAAGATTTACTTGATATTATTTACAGTGGATCAACTGAAGGTAGTAGATGTCTTTCAAATGAAAGAAACATACACCACGCAGCAACACAGATATTAAGAAACAAAGACTTTATTGTTGCAGAATCAACAGCGTACATTGCAGATACATATAAAGGTACAGTAACAGCAACAACAGCATCTGATAAGAGTATTACAATTAGTGATACTAGTTGGTTGCAAAGAGGAACAGCAATTAAGTTCAGCGGAACTATTGTTGGTGCTCCTTCACTTGCTGACAATTCAGACGGTATTATTGCTGGTACTACATATTATGTACACAATATCTTAAGTGCAACTAAGTTCCAAATTTCTAATGTTAGAAATGACGAAAACGGTCCGAGAGCAATGGTTGATGACACAGGTTCAGCAACAGTTGCAATGACTTACAATAGCGAACTTTGTGAAAGAGATGTTAAAGAAATTCTTGAAGCATTGATTTATGATATTACATATCCGGGTAACTACAAAACATTACTATGTGCAAGATATTATGGTAATGCAGTAGTTGGATCGCACGAAGAAGATTTATACTACCTACGTAATGGTACAGGTATTAGAAATCAAACACTTAGAGGTATGAATGGTGACTTGTTAGCACAAAATGCTAATGGTACACGTAGAGTATCAGGCGGTGCATATTGTTCACTTGATCCAGGTTGGGGTCCAGAAGATTACAGAGTATGGATTACAGCACGTTCTCCATATGTACAAAATAACACAACGTTTGGTAATGCTGGTATTGGACAGAAAATCGATGGCGCATTACACAATGGTGGTAACGACTCGATTGTGTCCAACGACTTTACACAGGTTATTAGTGACGGTATTGGTGCTTGGGTAACAAACAATGGTAGAGCAGAGCTTGTATCAGTGTTTACATATTACTCACACATTGGTTACTTGTCAGAAAACGGTGGTAGAATTAGAGGCACAAACGGTAACAACTCATACGGTGACTTTGGTTCAGTAGCAGAAGGATTTGATTCAACTGAAACACCAGAAACTGCTATTGTTGATAACAAATTCCAATATGAAGCAACAGTTATAGATGTTACAACTGATAATGCAACTGAAGTTTATGCATTTGAATTTGGAAATGCTGGTATTGATTACGAAGAAGCAGAATTCCTAATATCTGGTGCAGGTACAGGTGCGTTTGCTCTAGTAGATGAATTCAGAGATAATGCTGTACACAGTGTATTCTTAGAAGACAACGTAGACGACAGTGCTAACGCTCCGGAAGTAGTTGGTAACTTTGGCGGCTTTGGTTATATCAGTAATGCAAACACAGCACAGGGTGGTACATCAAACACAATTACACTTGCTGCTACTGACGCAGAAATTAGTTCAGCATATGTTGGAATGAAAGTATATGTAACAGGTGGCTCGGGTGTTGGACAGTTTGGTATTATTAGTGCATATAACAACGGTACAAAACTAGCAAACGTTACTAGAGAAAGTGACGGTGCAAGTGGCTGGGATCACATTGTAGCAGGTACTTCAATTGTAGCACCTGATGCATCATCAACATATATTGTTGAACCAAGACTTGAATTTAATGCACCTGGATTTACACATTCAGTAGCAACATTACCAAGTACAGGTTCTTGGACAGCAGCACAGTTTGTTGACACAGCAGAAGTTTATCTTCCAACAAGTTCAGGAGGAACTGGTTCTTCAGCATCCTTCCAAGTTATTAAGAACGGTTGGAAATATGCAGTAAGTATTACATCAGGCGGAACAGGTTATACAAGACTAGATGAAATTACTATTAATGGTAGTGATCTAGGTGGTGTAGATGGTACTAACGATGTTACAATAACTGTTACAGCGATTAATAGTGCAACTGGTGAAATACTAGAAATTGATACAGAAGGTTATGGTAGAGCAGGTGCTTGGGTTGCAGTTAAATCAGGCAGCGCAGCGGGTGCAAGAAGTGTTGATGGCGAAAGTTGGTCAGCAACTACACTACCGAGTGCAAGTAACTGGACTGCAATGGCTTCAGGCAAAATTGATGACGGATCATCAGTTTCTAAAGTTTCAAGAATAGTAGCAGTTGCTTCAGGAACATCTAATGCTGCTTACTCAGCAGACGGTGTTACTTGGACAGCAACTAGTATGCCAGCAAGTGCTAACTGGATTGATGTAGCATATGACAACTACAACCAAAGATTTGTTGCAATTGCAAGTGATAGCTCAACTGTAGCAATTTCACTAGACGGTGAAGTTTGGGATACCACAGGAACACTTAACAGCACAGGCTTTACTGCTATTACAGCAGGACAAGGTATATTGATTGCAGTTAAATCAGGTACACAGACATCTGCTTACAGTATTGACGGTGGAGTGAGTTGGATTGATGTAAGCACATTACCAGCAGCAAGTGCTTGGTCAAGTGTAGCATTTGGACAGAACCACTTTGTTGCAACAGCAACTGACAGTTCAACTGTAGCAATTAGTATTGACAAAGGTGCAACTTGGATTTCAAAAGATATTAGTTCACCAGACTCAACAACACCAGCAGGATTACAGCAGATCAAATACGGACAAGGTCAGTTTATGATTACTGCATACAAAGCAGGTGTTGACGGTCAAGGATACACTTATGTTGCAGTATCACAAGACGGTTACAACTTTGATTGGAAAGGTGTTGGATCGGGTGATATTACATCAAATGGTTTCAGTGCTGTAGCGTTTGGTACACACCAACGTGTAGGTTACTGGGCAATTATTGACAATGACTCAAGCGATCAAGCAGTAAGAATTAAAACTGGTGCAACTACAAAAGCAAGAGCTGGTGTAGCACAGAATAAAATCTTTGAAATTCGTATTACTGAACCAGGTTCAGGATATGATACTGCACCAACAATGACAATCACTGACCCAAGTGAGATTTATGCACTACCACAACAAGTTAGAACTGGTAGTGGTGTACTTGCTACTCCTTCATTTAGAAGCAGAGGAACAGGATATGTTTCAGCAAGTGCTGATCTAACAGCAGGTAATGGTTATGCAGACTTCTTCCAAAGCGGAAACTTTATTGCAATTAGGCAACTAAGCGCACTTCCGCCAACTGGATCGAACATTGTATTTGGTCACTTGCCAAATCAAACATTTAAACTAGTTAACATTGTTACACTACTTGGTTCAAATGATGGTGCATTAACTTGTTTCTTACAGATATCACCAGAAATGAAAGTTATTAATGTTCCACCACACGGAACAAGTGTAACAACTAGAATTAGATACTCACAAGTACGTCTAACAGGACACGATTTCTTAGACATTGGTACAGGTAGTTTCACAGAAACAAACTATCCAAACGATCCTTTACAAGATCCTGTACAGGCTAACGAAACTAAAGAAGCAAATGGTGGTAGGGTGTTCTTCACTGCTACTGACCAAGATGGTAACTTTAGAGTTGGTGACTTGTTTAGTATTGAACAATCAACAGGTGTTGCAACATTGAATGCTGATGCATTTAACATTGCAGGACTACAAGAACTATCACTTGGTGAAGTTACACTAGGTGGAGGTTCCGCAAGTATTGATGAATTTAGTACAGATCCATTCTTTACTGCGGACAGCGATAATGTTGTACCTACACAGAGAGCTATTAAGGCTTACATCAGTTCACAAATTGGTGGTGGTGGTGCATCACTTAACGTAAATAGTGTTACAGCAGGTTTCATATACATTGCTGCTGACGCTATAACAACTACTACACAACAGGCAATTAATGTTAATGCGAATATGAACTTTAAAGGCGGTGTACGTGGTTTACCAGTAGCGTGGAGTTACTTCTTAACATAACATAATGGAGAAAAGTTAAAATGGCAACAGGAAGATTAGGAACAGCAGATCTAGCAGCGGCTACAGACACAAGTTTGTACACTGTTCCAGCAGATACATTTAGTGTTATTACACTATCTGTTTGTAATAGGAATGCTAGTTCAGCAAGAGTTAGAGTAGCGGTAGCATCAAGTGCAACACCAGCAAACGATGAATATATTGAATTTGATTCAGAAATTGTTGGAAACGGTGTTGTTGAACGTACCGGTATTGTAATGGACGCAAACAAAATTTTAGTTGTACGTTCAGATACTATTAACGTAAGTGCTGTAGCATACGGCATTGAAACAGCAACAGTCTAACGTAACAAGGAGAGATAAAGATGGGAAGAGACGTTAAAGCAAATCCAAGAGGAGTTGTACCACCCTCACTCTTCGCACAGGAATCAATCAATGCTACTCAATCAATTGAAGCAAACAAGATTTATTTTGTAGATACTTCAGCAGGTGTAGCAACATTATCTTTGCCTACAAATCCTTTTGTAGGAGATATTATTAAGATATTTGATGTTAACGGGTCGTTTAATACAAACAACCTAACTGTTGATCCTGGAGCGCATAAAATTATGCGTAATGCGGACACAATGACTGTGAGTACAGAAGGTGCGGCTTTTACATTAGTTTATTCAGGCTCAGCAAGTGGCTGGCTTGTAGAGGCGATTTAATAGGAGATTGTAAATGCCATTTAATTATAACAGTGTTAAGAAGATTACAAACGACGGTATTGTTGATGCTTCTTTAACTGGTGACGACTTTGGTGCAGGTTCTGTTAACGCAGCAGCCGTTGCAGCAGGAGACATTACTGGTGATAAGATTAATGCAGGCAACATTACTAGCGCAAAGATAAAGGATAGTAGTATAACAGCAACTTCTATTGCAGATGGTGCAGTTAGTCTATCTGGAGCAATTCCGACCGGTACATTACCTGTTGCCAACGGTGGTACGGCATTAACATCTTCAACTGCTGATAGAACATTAATGGTAAACAATTCAGGTAATGCATTAGAATGGGGCTTTAGTGGCCTTATCCAGTGTAATGTATATACCGGAAACAGTACTTGGAGTAAACCGTCAGGCTGTACTA
>Ga0222715_10000793_pt1 | contig 31427 bp, 31 predicted proteins | sample C33_9DmetaG_FD_165056 | JGI IMG/M metagenome (GOLD analysis project Ga0222715, IMG submission 165056) | Estuarine water microbial communities from San Francisco Bay, California, United States - C33_9D | ecosystem: Environmental > Aquatic > Marine > Unclassified | place: USA: California...
AGCTCCTTTTCGACCTCGAAGGTCACCGAAAGGTAGCGAGAAGGTTAAGGACAGAGAAACGCTGCCCCCATCATGGTCAATATCGGAGATACCGCGCCAGCCTTTACCTTGAAAACCACCGACAAAAGTGACGTCAATCTTTCAGATTACAGCGGTCAAACCGTTATCCTCGCATTTTATCCCGGAGCCTTTACTGGCGTTTGCGACAAAGAAATGTGTGCTTTTCAGGACAATCTCGCTAAACTCAACGAATCCAATGCCGTTGTTTTGGGCATCAGCGTTGATTCACCTTGGGTGAACGCTGAATTTGCTCGCAAGTACAACCTTGAATTCACCTTGCTCTCAGACCTCGACCGTGAGGTCGTCCAAGCATATGATGCATCCTTTGTTGGACTCGGTGGCATTGAAGGCTACATGTGCGCAAACCGTGTTGTCGTCGTGATTGACAAGAAGGGTGTTGTTGCTCATCGTTGGGTTGCAGAAAATCCTGGTGTCGAGCCTGACTACGACGCAATCGTTTCTTTTGCTGCAACATTGTGAAGCGAGAACTCGCACCCTGCAGGGCGCAAGAAGGATTCAAGCCAGCGTCCCGTTGTTGTAATCTTCAACCGCTTGATAGATTTCTTGCCGTGTATTCATCACGAAAGGTCCGTACCGTGCAATGGGTTCGTCCAATTCAGGACCTCCAAGAATGAGAAATTCTGCACCGTCTTCTTCAGCCGTCAATTCCACGGAATCTCCGGGGGACAAGAGGCCAAGTCCGCCATCATGCAGCGACCGTCCTTCGATGGCCACCGATCCTCCAAATGTGTAGACCATCACGTTATGATCTGCTTCGCAGGCATGTGCGTAGGTAGCACCCGGTTGCATCTTCATGTGAATGTAGGTGATTGGAATCACCGTATCAATCACGGCAGAAGTTCCCAAAGCCTCTCCGGCGATGACCTTCGCCCATACTGTTCCGTCTTCACTCGTGGCTTCTGGAATGTCCTTGGAAGGTATGTCCTGATAGCGTGGGGGCATCATTTTGTCCTTGGCGGGCAAGTTGACCCATATTTGGAATCCGTGCATTTTACCACCGTGTTCCATCATATGGTCTTGTGGAAGTTCAGAATGTATGACGCCACGCCCTGCTGTCATCCATTGAACATCACCTGGATTCAAATCTCCACTGTTGCCAGCTGAATCTGCGTGTTGCATGCCGCCTGCGAGCAAATAAGTGACCGTTTCGAAACCTCGGTGTGGATGGGAAGGTGCTCCCACTGCTTCCCCTGGCGCGTAAACGACTGGGCCCATTTCATCAAGAAGCAAGAACGGGCTCATCAATCGGCCCATGGCCGCCGGGCGTCTCACTTTGAATCCTCCACCTTCGAGGACTGTATTCGTTGGTACAATGGATTCGAGTGTTCGTTTCATGATTGTTGACCCCCTGTGAGACTGTTGAGCATCGCCTTGATTGTGTCCATGTTGGCTGCTTTCTTGCTGTTGACCGTTAATGAGCGCCCAATCACATTGCTGCCGAGAAATGAAAACTGTAAGCGCATGGCCGTGATGACATGATGGCCTCCACCGCCAGAATGCGTTGCAAGTGCGACGTTCCTGTCCCTGAAGAGTATACGAAAATCATCACCGTTTCGACTCAGCCAAGCAATGGCATTGTTGAGCACAGGAGGATAGGAACCGTTGTACTCAGGAGCAAACACCATCCATGCATCACCTTGAGAGAGCGTCTTACTCAGCGATTCTAAGCCTTCCAATTCATCGATGTCTCGTTCAAGAGCGACAGTATACATTGGGAATTCGTAGGCGTTAAGATGGACGGTCGTCACTGAGTGGCCCATCTCAACAGCTTGATTTTCCACTTGGCTGGCGAGGACGGCGTTGTTGCCGTCGGATGCAAGTATGAACACCAACTCCGCCATGGTTATTGGAATACGCCGACTCATTTAGGGTTAGCAGTATCAGCCATGCTAGCCGACGGCAAGGAAGATGAAAGGGGACGCTTTGGATTGACCATGCCTCGGTTGTACATCGTGGGGCGCTCATTGAGCGACCCGTGTTTTGGAGCCATCGACGGTCTCGAACTCACACGTCAACCCGATGGATGTGATGCTGCTGTTGTCTTTACCGACGGGGAAGGGGGAAGTGACCTCTCTACCCTCACGAACTCGGTGGAACGAATGCATGCTGCGTTGGCAAGTATCAAACTTGGCAGGATTGGCCGATTGATGGTCATCACCGATTTCGGCTCATTGAACGGACGCCGTTGGAAACAAACCCAATCAACGTGGGAGTCCAATCTCGGGGTCAGCCTCGACAGCGTTGAGGGCATGGGAGTTTTGATCGTTGAAATACTTGCAAAAAGTGCTGCCTTGCAGGGTGTTGAGGTGTTCGTGCTGCGACAAGGGAACCACAATACTGACATCCTTGGCCCTTGGATTGAGAAAACGGCCTTGCTGACCACCGCAGAATATGCTGCCATGCAGGACCCCACCATTCCTGACCTCGACGGGTGGGTGGTGATGAATCACGACCCGACTGGCGAATTCAGGAGTGCAATTGATACCTTAGGATGGCTAACATAGCGAGGTCTTATACAGGTTGGAGCCTGACATTTTGCCATGAGTGAAGCTATGATTCTCGACCACGCAAAAGAAGCAGGCACGGACTTTCTCATCTACACAGGAAATTTTTGCGGATATTGCAAGGCCCTGAAAAATCTGCTCAACGGGCGTGAACTTACCTTCACTGAATTCAACTTTGACGAACATCCCAGGATGCGGAGAAGCATTGTGGAAGTAACCAACCACCGTACCGTACCTGTCGTGTTTGATTTGAGGGATGGTGGACCGATATTTATCGGAGGTTTTGACGAAACAAACCGCTATCTCAAGAAAACGTGAGCAACCACTCTTTCAGCGCATCGTGGTGCTCAAGTGGAATCATGTGACCCTTTGGATGTTCGACAAGTTCTACCGCCCATCCTGCTGATTCAAACAAATGGGCTACTGCCCATCCGTCCTCAATAGGAACTCGTATGTCTTTTTCTCCGTGCATCCAGAACAGACGCTTGTTTTCGAGTTCACCCAATCGCAGACGCAATTCCATCGGGCGCACCAGACGAGTACCCATGCAAATGACACCTTGGATGCGGTCGGCAATGGGCAATTGGAGCATCTCTTGGGCCATGGCACCACCCTGTGAAAAACCACCAACGACAAGTGGTCCCATGGGCGCTTCTTGGGCGATGAGTTGTTCCAATTGTGAAAGACTTGCATCGACATCGACCAGTTCAACCCGAGAGAGGTTGAGACGTCGGGTCACATCAGCACCGAAATCTTCGTAGCGCCACCACGTGAATCCTCGTGTTGGATGTGGATAGCGGGCCTGAGGCACCAACAACGTCCACCCTTCGGGACATACCTTTTGAGCAAAAGGACGCATCATTGAGGCGTCGCCTGTCATCCCATGCATCATGATGAGCGTTGGCATGGAATCCCTCAGAGCGTCCACTGAGATACAATTCCACCAGCGACCTTGAAGTGAAGAAGTGATGACTGACCACGTAATGTCACCGTGAGAGAGTAATCACCCGACAAGGAAGGAATGGTTCCAATAGCACCTTTCTCACTCGCACCTGAGCCCCATGCACGGGTCAACGGAGATGCCCCTTGGTGGTCCTTCATGCTCAATGTACCCGAACCTCCTCCGGCAATGTTGATGTCGATGTACCATACAAGCACGTCCCAGTCTTCTCCATCGGGATGTCCGCTGTCAAGGAAGGTATCATAGATGTCGTTCTCGTTTTCTTCATAGATGCTATCGAGAAGGTCACGAGCCTGGTAGAAATAGACATCCCCTTCGTAATTCGATTTCGTTTGCGTTAATTCCATTCGAAGTTGTTCGACTCCTTCATCATCCGTCCAAACAAGGGAGTCGAGAAAGCCGTTTCGGCCACTGAAGGCGTAGGTCAGGCGGTGGCCGTCTGAGGAATCAGCAGTTACATCAGCCACGCCGTTGTAGATCGAAGCGGTCGAAGCCGACCATGATTGTCCAAAGAGCGTGAATTGCCAGGTATCGCCTTCTTGCCACGGGAACTTGAACACAGCTTGTGCCTCACCTTGCTCGTAAACCGAGAGGCCGTCGATGGTCACGCGTCCCAAGAAGGGGTTGTGGTTGATGACGGCGTGGCGTTGGGCCTCACGTTCGCTTGAGATGCCGAGTCGGTAGAGGCCACTATCGTTATCGATGTCAGCGACGACCAAGCGAGCGCTGTCTTCACCAAACTGGGGTGTCACAAAGGTGTAGAGCCACTGGTCACCGATGGTCCAAGAGGGAAGCACCAACTCGTCTTCGGTCGTATCGCCCATTGAATTGCTCGATACGGAAGGGCCCTCAAGACATCCTGCGAGGCTCAGTGAGAGCATCAACAGTACCAGCATCAAGGCGCCACGCATGGCCAACCGTAGCATGAGGCCTTCAAGAGGCTAACGCTCATCACGTGCTTCAAAGAAGACCGGTCTTACTGAGGAATCCGTCGGCTCCAGCAAGTACTACTGCAACGATGGACATCAATTTGATGAGGATGTTCAGGGAAGGGCCAGAAGTGTCCTTGAAGGGGTCGCCGATGGTGTCGCCAATGACGGCAGCATCGTGAGCAGCATCGCCCTTCTTCGCCCCTTCAATGTGGCCTTGCTCAATGGCTTTCTTGGCGTTGTCCCAAGCACCACCAGCATTGGCCATGAAGAGGGCCATGAGGACACCGGTGACGAGGGAACCTGCAAGCAGGCCACCCAATGCGTCCCAACCGAGGGCATAACCGACGATGACCGGGGCAAGAACGGCAACAAGGCCGGGTCCAACCATTTCACGTAGAGCAGCCTTGGTTGAGATATCAACACAGGTTTGGGAGTCGGGCTTCACGCCTTCCTTACCTTCCAAGAGGCCAGGGATTTCCTTGAATTGGCGTCGGATTTCGATCACCATTTCACCAGCAGCCTTGCCCACTGAAGTCATGGTCATGGCAGCGACAACAAAGGGAAGCCCACCGCCAATGAGAAGGCCGATGACAACCATTGGGTTGTTGAGGCTCAAGTCGAGCGTATCTGTTCCTGTGTTCAAAGCAGCGGTGTAAGCTGCAAAGAGGGCGAGACCAGTGAGTGCGGCTGAGCCAATTGCGAAGCCCTTTCCGACTGCTGCGGTCGTGTTACCAATGGAATCAAGTTCGTCGGTAATGGCGCGCACATCGTCGCCCAAACCGCTCATCTCAGCAATACCGCCAGCGTTGTCTGCCACAGGACCGTATGCATCAACGGTCATGGTCACACCAACGGTAGCAAGCATGCCCATAGCAGCCATTGCAATGCAGTAGAGACCGTACTCTTCTCCACCAAATTCATTCGCCCCGAGAATACCGAGAGCAATGAGACAGACGGGAATGAAGGTGGACATCATACCAACCGAAAGACCTGCGATAGCGTTGGTTGCGGGTCCTGTTTTGGACATTTCTCCGATGTGAGGAATGGCCTTTGTCTTGATACCAAAGACCGGCTCAATACCGGTGTAATATTCGGTCACAAGACCAATGAGAATTCCAATGATACTTCCGAGGACAACCGAGTGCATAACACCCAATTCAACACTGATAAGTTCTAGATTAATGGCGAGGTAACCGCCGGCCCAAAACAGAGCAGCAGCGATGAAGGTCGTGTTGCGTAGAGCCGCAGCGGGGTCGCTACCGTTCTTGAGGAAGGTCATGGAGAACACACCGATGATGGATGCGATGTATCCGATGAGGCCAAGCATGATCGGCATCAGGATATAATCCGGGGCGACTGTGCTGTCAAAACCATTGGCAATGACCATAGCTGCAATGATGGAACCGACAAAGGATTCGAAGATGTCCGCGCCCATACCTGCGACGTCCCCAACGTTATCACCGACGTTATCAGCGATGACACCGGGATTGCGTGGGTCGTCTTCTGGAATTCCTGCCTCGACCTTACCGACGAGGTCAGCACCAACGTCAGCAGCCTTCGTGTAGATACCTCCACCCACACGAGCAAAGAGAGCAATAGATGAAGCACCCATACCGAATCCTGCAGCCGCACTCACCGGGTTGAGGGCGCCGTCGGTTGTTTCACCTGCACCCAACCAGAAAGCGATGAGAGAGATTCCGAGCAAACCAAGTCCACCAACGGAAAGGCCCATGACTGCACCACCGTTGTAGGAAACAGCGAGTGCACCGGCTTGACCGTCAGACTTGGCAGCCATAGCGGTACGACCGTTAGCCGAGGTTGCAGCACGCATGCCTGAGAATCCTGCAAGGACCGATGCGATAGCACCGGCGAAGAAGGCGATTGATGTATCGACATCGTTGATGAAGGCCAACACAGCCCCGACCACGATGACAAAGACAGAGAGGACTCTGTATTCTGCAAAGAGGAAGGCCATGGCCCCGTCTTGAATTTCTTGTGTGATATCTGCCACCGTTTCGTTGTCAATCTTCACTTTGTTTACTTGTTGATACAGTACAAAAGCAATCACAAGTCCAGCAAGGCCTGCGCCCGCAGCAATTATTGGTATATTTTCCATCATAAGTTACACCTACTGGCTTGGCGACCTGCGAGGCATTCATAAGCCGTTCCCCCGTTAATTCCGTCTCAAAGGCAGTTTCCATACTCCAATTTTATCACCGAAGTCGGAAGAAATCAATGATTTGATGAGGCAATCGTTGAAAGAGGAGTGACGTGTGGTCTGCTCCATGAGCATCAGTGCCGAGGAGATCTTGGCCGAGATCGGCCCGGTTCAAGAAATCCTTGACGAGCACGATGGCGTGGTCACGGTCATTGACACCAGCGACGGGAACATCATGCTCTCTCTCGACGGAGGTTGTACGGGTTGTTCGTCCACTCCCATGACCGCCATGCAGATTTACTACTCGCTCAAGAAATTGGAGCATGTCAGCGATGTCATCTTCGTTAACGGTGAACTTCCAGATTACATGCGCACCTTCATCGACCAAAAAATGGCAAAAGAATCCGAACAATGCACCTCTGGTGACGATGAACCCCAAGGGGAAATCGTCTGATCATTCCTCTTCCTTTCGTCCTATCGAGTGAGGGTTGGCACCAAAAGAGATGTTTTCTCCTTTGATGTTCATACGCGCTGAAATCGCTAAAATGATGCAAAACAAGGCCAGTGGACGAGGCAGATAACTCGACCCCCACAGCGAACCTCCCACTGAAGGCAGGAGCCACAGCACGGCGGCTGCGGACATCAAGAGAACGAAGATGACAGTTTGAGCGGTAGCCTCTGCTCGGGGCGAGCGTGAAAGTGTGGCAATGAAGGTGAACAAAACCGCCGAAAGTGCACACAACACTTCTGCAACGACCTCGACCAAGGCTGCATCGACCATGAACACGCCACCATGTGGCTCTTCTTGAACATGGGGGAAGAGGCGAACCTTTGTGTAGGGTCGTAGGCCTTCAGTTGAATATGGCAGGAGGCAGCTTTGCATTACCAAAACCAAGGCCGAAGGGCCCGCCCTATTTTTCCCGCAACCAAGTGGCCAATGTACTCCACCAAGTTGCGGTTTTGCTCGAACTTCAAGGAGCCAATGTCTTCCGTGTTCGGTCCTACCAGAATGCAAGTCGGATGTTAGGCAGCCTCACCGAAGATCTCGGTGAATTGGTTGCTACGGGTGAAATCTTTGACATGAAAGGCATCGGCAAAGGGCTTGGTAGCGCCCTCACTCAAGCCGTCGCAGAAGGACAATGGCCCGATGACTGGGTCAATCTCCACACCTCCACTCCTCCCGGGCTCATTGAAATGTTAGGCATACCAGGACTCGGCCCGAAACGAATCAAATTGATGGCCGATGAATTGAGCGTTGATTCAGTCGCCCGCCTTAAGGAAGTTGCAGAAGCGAATGAAATCGCACCAATGAAGGGCTTCGGAGCCAAATCTCAACAGCGGATTCTTGACGGCATTGATTTGCTATCCCGCTTCCGTGCCCGACGACGCTTGGACATTGGATTGCGCTACGGTGAGGCATTCCAACGCAAGATTGCCGCCTTGCCCGGCGTTTACCGTGCAACCCTAGCGGGCAGTGCTCGACGTCGCAAAGACACCATTGGTGACCTTGACGTTGTTGTGGCCGTGGATGAAGCCGACCACGAAGACGTGGCGAATGCCATTCTCAACTTGGCGGGAATCGCCGACGTAAAAGGCGCAGGTGATTCGAAAATCAGCCTCATCCTCGACACGACTATTTTTGATGAGTCCTTTACTGTGGGACATATTGACCCCAATGTATTGGACGCCATTGGAGGAGATGACTACGAGCAGTTGGAAGCTGGCGGCACCATTGACGCACAGGTGCGTCTCGTCCCTCCCCACACCGAACCGTTCACGCTGGCCTACTTCACAGGCAGCAAAGAACACAACATTGCCATGCGACAGCGAGCGATTGACCGAGGGCTACGACTCAATGAATTTGGCCTCATCCCCGAAGCGAAAGCGGGTGAACTCAAAGGAATGGATGCGGCTCAATTTTCTCTCCCAGCGGCCGACGAACAAGCCATCTATGCACATCTCGACATGGCATATGTCCCTCCTGAATTGAGAGAGGACATGGGTGAAGTCAACGCTGCTGCCAACGCTGCACTGCCTTCGCTGATCGAAACAAGCGACATCCGTGGCGCTCTGCACAACCACACCACGCTATCGGACGGGGAAGCCAGTCTCGAAGTGATGGCGGATACGGCCCGCAAAATGGGCTGGAAGTGGCTGGGTATTGCAGACCATTCCCCCACACTGAAAATTGCGAACGGTGCGAGTGCCGATGATTTGCTGCAACAGGGTGCTACCATCAAGCAGTACAACCAGCAATGGGCCGATGATGAGGTTGATTTCCGCCTTTTCCACGGCGTAGAATCCGATATTCTTGAAGGAGGCAAACTTGACCATCCCGATGATGTTCTCACCCAACTCGATTACGTCGTAGCGAGTGTCCACGCCATGACAAAATGGCGGGGAAGGGATGAAGTCGACAATACTGAAGAACTCATGCGCGTCATCGACCACCCCGCCACCAACGTCCTCGGCCATCCAACCGGACGAATCCTTCAGGGACGAGAAGGGTATGAAGTGGACCTCTTTGCAGTCCTCGAACACATGGCGGAACACAACGAAGAGGGGCGCCTCAAGGCCATTGAATTGAATGCAAGCCCCTACCGTTTGGACCTGGATTGGCGATTGTGCAAGCATGCGAAGGGACTGGGCGTTCCCGTTGCAATCAATCCAGATGCTCATTCAGTTCGTGGATTAAGCGACATTGCTTACGGCGTCATGACCGCCCGCAAGGGCTGGATTGAACCCCAAGACACTCTGAATTCCCTCTCAGCGGCAGACCTTGCCAACCACTTTTAGGCACCAAGGTGAAAGCACACCTTCTTGACTCCCCAGCACTTGGAACAGGCATGCGCACCCTTCGTACCATCATCATGGGCAGCATGATGGTCATTCCCGGCTTGGTTTTGGCTCTCATCGTATGGTACATCAGCGGAAAGCCACAAACTGAACCTCTAGAATCACTGATTTGTAATGGCATACCCCTGCTTTCTGTCTTCTCTGGCCTCTATTTCGGATGGCAGACTGGGGAAGAATATTCAGCAACCTATGAACAGTGAGTTGAATCGACGTGCAGGTTCAACATTCCCTCAAACAATGGAATGACCTAGCGGCAACCTTCCAAGCCTTCTTTTCAACCTACGGAACTACCACAAGTTCTGATGAATCCTGCACCTTTGTTGCCGACCCGAGGAAAGTAGAAACTGCCTTCTCCATCCATCGTGATGGTCGCTTCTCTGCCTCAATGCCCCTGCATGAAGTTGATGCTCGTGTGGAAGATGTCATCTTTGGAATGGAGGAAAAGACGGTTCAATGCAAGGGCGTCTTTGGAGAGTATACCTACCGTATCCCCCAACAACTCATCGGAGCGTGAACCTGTGAAGCGATCAGAAAAAGCAGAGCGTATCGTGCAACAACTCGAAGCATTGTATCCAGTGATTCCCATTCCGCTTGACCACAGCAACCCCTTCGAGTTACTTGTTGCCGTCCTCATGAGTGCTCAAACAACGGATTTGAAAGTCAATCAGGTCACACCAGACCTCTTTTCAAAGGCGAGCACGCCAGAAGCAATGGCTCAACTTGACGTGGAAACCATCCTTGCAGACATCCGTCAAGTTGGGCTTGCCCCGACGAAGGCCAAGAACATCAAGCGCTTGTCCGAACTGCTCATGGAGCGACATGCTGGCGAGGTACCCGCTTCTTTTGAAGCACTTGAGGCACTTCCTGGAGTTGGTCACAAAACAGCGGGAGTCGTCATGGCTCAAGCCTTCGGCGTTCCTGCATTTCCCGTTGACACGCATATTCACCGCCTTGCTGCACGCTGGGGGCTTTCGAACGGTACAACCGTCGAACGAACTGAAAAGGACCTCAAAGCAGTGTTTCCGAAAGAAAAGTGGAATGACCTGCATTTGCAGATTATTTTCTTTGGCCGTGAATACTGTCCAGCCCGCTTTCACGACCTCACGCAGTGCCCAATTTGCTCATGGACGGCAACGAAGAAGCGAATCCGTGAAGAAATGAAACGCTGATTTTCTTCAGAAGAGTGAGAAACTTCGGCCAACAATGCTTGTGATGAGAATCACTGCACTGAGAACGAAGGTGATGCGTAGTGCAACGTGGTGATGGTCTTCTTCGTGGGCTTCACGGATGAAACCGTAGGCAACAAGTGCTAGAGAACCCGTCTGCAGAATGGTGCTCATGGCGCCGAAGAGAGCAACTTGGCCCTGATAACTGTCAACGTCATCGAGATATTGTTGTGACTCCTTCTCATCTGTGATGTCGTAATCAGTCACATCAGGGATTGAGGATTCAAGAGGGAATTGAGAAAAGATACTAGCGAAGACCAGCAAAGCCAAACCAATCATCAGCCATTTCTGGAAAGAATACATATTTCCCTTTGTCGCAGTGACGGTCGGTGGTTGGTAAGGCGAGGGGGCCGCAGGTGGTGGCATGGGGGCTTGCATGGAGGACCATGGCGAAAAAGGAGTATCAACCTTACCGATACATCAAACGCTGAAGATGCTGCTTGCACCCTCGAGCATGACTGCTGTGAACAATGAAGCAATCCCTGCAACCCAGGTCAACTGAATCATTTGCCCAATGGCACTCGTTCTCGTACCACCACGCAACCTCGTGGCGATGGAAGAAACGGCGATGACCTGCATCAGAATGAGCAATGAAATGATGATTTTGAACATGCGAATGTTTTCATCAACAGACGAGGCATCTTCCATGACAGGCAGAGCCACCCCCCCACCGAAATCTGAAAGAGCACTCACGTCTGTGTCCACCAAACCACTGGCTACACCTGCGATGGCTTCTCCGAGTTGAAGGACGATGGCTGTTGTGACATTTAGGGAAGCGACGCTGGAGATAAGGAGGCCGAGCGCCACACCCCACATCGTATTGGCAGAAAGTGCCCTCCGATTTCTCAAAGATAGAAGATTACCTACTGAACGGGACACCATTTCTGCTGTTGCAGCAGGTTGTCCGGAGGATTGGGAGCCCTCGATGTAAATTCGCGTGTAGCGAGAAATCACTGCAGAATTGGTATCTGCGTTGAAATAATCCCAGGCACGGTCAGAATCAATTCGGGTTGAAAGGCGCTTTTCGAGACGATCGATGGAATTGTCCAACATACCGAAATCAATTCCACGCAATGCCTTGATCGTTGCAGAAGGTTCTGCTGAACGTGCTTGCGCCGTGCCGCCCAGCGCACGAATGAAGTCGGGGTAAGTTTCGTCCCTGCGCTGGATCTGATTTTCTTCTCTTCGGACCATGAGGGCAGGAATCAGCAAGGGAGTGAAGGGGATGGCGATGAAGATCAAACCGTATTTATCCCACTGTGAGGTAATTGCATCCCAGGTCCAATACAATGTGAGTGTGAACAAGACGAGCAGTCCCGCTGCCACCAAACCGGAGAGTATGAGGGACCGAAGGAAGTTGATTCGAAACGGCGTGTCCATTTCATCGCGGGCAAAAGTTTGGTCTTTTGGAATCGTTGCCCTGAATGCGAAGATTGCACCGACTTGAATGAAGGTGAAAAGAAGTGAGGCCAGCAAGAGGAAGCGTAATCTGCTTGCGATTTCAATGGGCGTATCGTTTTGTCCTCCGACTTCGAAGAGTACCAAATGAATGCCTGCAATGACCAGACCAAACAAGCCAGCCGTGACCAACGACACATAGATTTCCTTCAGAGTATCCACGGACTCCAAGCGTGTATCATACAGAGTATTGTACTGCTCGGCTACGGTTTCTTGTTCTGAACGCATGAACTCATCAATGGGCTGACCGGCCTCAATGGAAAAAGCCATTCTGTCTAGGAAATCAGACCATAACGGGCTGGGACTTTGCTGAGCAACAATACGAGCAGCTTCGGGGAGAGAAGTGTGCCATTTGTCGACCAAGGTCTCAATTCGCTTGACTTCGGCTGCTAATTCACCATAGTCTCGCATTTGCTTGAGAATATCGAATATAGATTGGGCACCAACTTCTCCGATGGATAAAATACCCATACGAGTGATGAACATGTGCATTTCTGCTTCAATGAGTGTTGCCGTGCGTTGGACCTCAAGAATGGGAAATGCAATGGCTGCAAGGCCGGCCATGAGGGTAAGGAGAATGATGAAGAGAATGCCGGTAAATCCAGCAAAGAGCGCACCCTCGCCCAATCCTCCTGTCAGAAATAAAACGACGAGTGAAATCACAAATGTCACGCCAATAACTGGAGCAACATAGAGGCTAAGATAGCGGGCAACTGGCATCTCAAGACGACGAAGGGCCAGTTGCCAAATTGGCATTCGCTCCATGTCTCATCATCTCCTCAGTTGTGATTGATGCCAACCCATGTATCCACAGATCGACTGAAATGGTCCCAGCCGTTTGAATAGTAAAGCCCCAGGAGGTCAAACACGTCATCATAATGTGTCAAGTCACGGTCCGCCATGCGTTGAATGGCATCGGCCCTGCGAAGCATTTCATCGTAGATGTCACGCTTGTTGGCGAAACCTGCCATGGCGGCAATCTTGTTTTCAAGCAGGTGGGATTGAAACATACCACGGAAGTAATGCTTGTCTTTGACCGGGTCCCATTCAAACATACCACGTGTGAGAACACCATCGCTGTGCTTATTGTATCCAATTACCTCGTCAATTCCCGTAATACGACGGGCAATGCCTCCACCGGGTGCTTCAACCACTTCTTGGAAGATGGCGAAATTCAAGTTGTCAAAGAAACGAATTGGAACGTTGATTGGGTCGCCAGTAAAACGCTGAATCATCTTGACGATTGAGGATGCGTGGAAAGTTGCGATGACAGGGTGACCAGTCTGCATTGCTTGGAAAGCAGTTGCCCCTTCAACACCACGAATCTCCCCGATGATGATGTAACGAGGACGGCTACGAAGAGCGGCTTTGAGAAGGTCGAACATCTCGACGCGAGATTCTTCGTTCTTCGCATCACGAGTCACTAGACGCTGCCAAATCTTGTGACGTACTTTGACTTCAGGAGTGTCTTCTGCAGAATAAATCTTGACGTTATGGTCAATGAACGGAAGAATTGCATTGAGGGTTGTGGTCTTACCGGATGCCGTTTCACCGGACACAAGAACGGACATACCGTACTCAAGGCAAATCCAAATGTAGGCTGCCTGTTGAGCAGACATGGTTCCCCATTTGATGAGTTGAACCACGGAAATTGTTTCTTCAGCGAATTTACGAATGGTGAACGAAGGTCCCAGCATGGACACGTCGTCAGAGAAAATGATGTTGATACGAGAACCGTCAAGCAGAACACCGTCGATAATCGGCTTGTTATCAGATACAGGGCGTCCAATACGTTCGGACATAGCCCTTAGATATCGAGCAAGCAATTCTCGCTCTCTGAAACGAATGTTCGAGGTGACCATTCCGAAGACCTTGTGGTCCATGTGAATGTGTTTGAGCCCTACGGAGTGAATATCTTCCAACATTTCATCAGAGAGCAGAGGCTCAAGGGGTCCGTTACGGATGAGGTCACGAATCACCACGTAGTTCAGTCGCTCTCGTTGGGTCTGTGTAACGGTGAGACGTTTGTCATCCATCCCAACCATTTCCCACAAACGACCTTGTCGGCGAACAAGATTGTTGGCCTCTGAGTCGAGAATAGTGTAGCGATCAATCATTTGTTCAAGGATATTCTCGAACTCGTTGTCCGTGGTAAAGGCGGGTGCAGTAGGGGCCTCTTGAAGAAGGGTTTCAACCAATTCACGCCGAATGTTCTCTTCCTCTTCAGTCAACTGGGGTTCGAGTCCAAACCACATCACGGTGCCTCCACCTTCATCATCAGCAGGTGGTTCGTAGATGTGAACGAAAATGGGTTCTCGGGTAATGTAGATGAGATTGAGTGGGCGTTGCTTCTTCGCATCACGGTCCAATGGACCGTAATATATCGGCCGTGTGCCGTACATCCCCTCAAAGTCACGAACCCAATCCGCAACGTGCGGGTAAGCAGCCATGACGCTGTTGAGGTCGCCCTTAGCAAATCGTGAATCGTCAGCCATTTCGCATTCCTCCCTCAGCTTACCGCCGTGATGTCAACGATGAAGCCCATGCCTGGTTCAACACGCCATCCAATACTGGATTGAATTGGACCTGCTGCGCGTAGGAATCTTGTTACGATGATGTTTCGCTTGATTTCTCCACCAATAAGCGTATTTTCTAAATTAAGAACGACTTCTGCAGACGCTCGTAGCGTATGCAATAATTTTGCATCCATTTCTTCCGGGTCCACACAAAGCATGAATGAACGTCCTTCTGATGCAACTTTTCTGATTTGTTGAACGAGTTCAAAGCGTCCTTTTTCATCGAGTTCATCTGGCATCAGTGAACTGGCAGAATCGAAGACAACAACGTCTGCCGAAGGTACTGCAGGACTCGCCAATACGTCTTGTAGGCTCACGTCACTTCGTGATTCAGCAATGGTACCGAAACGACTGATAACCATCAATCGTCCTTCGCGAATGGCTTCGGTGATTCCGTAACCGATGCTTTCCATCTGCTCAACCCAACCGCGTGTCGTCAATTCAGTTGTGATCACAAGTACTTTGATTCCATTGTGAATCATTCCGTGAACAAGGCGCTGCGAGATGAGAGATTTTCCTGCTCCGACTTTACCTTGCAGGACATAGAGGGAACGGTTTGGCAATCTCAAGCCCATCGAGTCGGCCAGTGAATCCGTTTCGACTTCAAAGGGGAAACCATCCTCTACGGGTTTGTGTGCAATCATGAAGGGGTTCTCATCAGGCAAAAGCATTCAATCTCACCTCCGCATTAGTTGTTGCTGAATGGGTGTAGCCGCTCACACTCTCGGACAGGCCAACAAAGTACACTGAAATGTCCTCGCCATCCACGTACGACCAACTGCTGTCGGTTAATACGATTTCAAGCAAATCTCCAGGATTCCATTCAGTACCGCTTGGAAGCACAGATTCAGTGCTGGAGGTTGGTGCTGCACCATCGATTAAGACCTCGTAGCTCGACGTATCCAAATCATAACTTCCTGTATTCAAGAAAAACAGCGTGATGGTTTTTGTCGTCGTGTTATGGGCTACCATTGCTGGATCTCCTGCTAGCGCAACGCTGACTTCGCTCCTGACATCAGAGGCCCGTTCGTTAACTTGGACGACGCGAACTGCATCGCTCCATTCGGAGATGAGCAGAGCGCTCGCACCTCCCGAAATCAGCAAGGCCGTGATCAGCATGACCATTGAAGAAGCACCTCCATCAGCCATGCCATCACCACAACCTATGACCAACGGTGGTTGAACCCACCGTGAGCGTCATTCGTTCGTCGCCAGGCAGACCGGTGTCAAACCAGTTCAGGAACAGCGTTTCGCCAGAAAACCACAAATCTGTCAGCGATGGATTGTACACGCTCGAAAACTGAGTTGCATCCTGACCGTCAAGGAACATCCAAGCATCATCATGGGCGATGGTGGTGGAGCCCGTGTTGGTCAGGTTGGCGTAGAGCACATTTCCACGTACTGCAGTCAGGCTGGCCGTGGATGTCGGCGTTCCGCCACCGTTGACAACCAAGGTCGGGAGCGAGGAATAATTTCCGTGGCTGGTGATGGCCACGGAGGTGATTGCTCCCGAACCATCGATTGTGTAGGTTGCAGAAAATCCGCCGGTTCCGCTGGAGGTCACAATGGTGCCCCCGCTGCTGTAGCCTGAGCCGCCGCCGACGATGGTGACGTCGACAATGGCGCCGGTATAAATGACCGCATCATCGATGGTAAAGGCTGGTATCGGTTCGTCTGCACCTTCAATCCGATCCATGCCGGATTCAATCTGCAACGAAATGGCCTGATAGGCCATGGAGAACACCACCAGCATCGAAATACCGATGATGAGTCCACCTACACCAACCGAAGCACCCATGTCACTCTTCACCTCGAAGCATGTGGAGGTGTCGCCACGACGAGACCAAGGCCGAGAACACCAACAATTGCCGATGTGGCAAATGGTCCTCAAGCGCTGTTTCGGGGTCGCCGGGTTCCGCCAACTGAACGATGGCAAGAACTGCGTCGCCTTCATCTTGGGTAAGCATACCGGATTCGATGGCCTTCTGCGTGAAACTCACGGCGGCCATACCCGACATGTGGTCAAGAAGCAAAGCAGCGACCGTGGGCGCACCCGTGCTGGACTGGTTGCCGGACCCACTTGAACGTGGAGCGACAAGGAACGGGTTCGCTGCTAAGGCTTGCGCCTCGTACAACTCAACCAGTTGACCCTGGTCGTCTTCCATCATGCGAGACGAACCACCGACTTCAACCACTTCACCGCTAGCGGTGATGATGCGGTCGCCGGTAGCGCCGTCGGCGTCGCCATCTGATGCAACGCTGTTGATACCTTCGTCGTCAGCATCGGTTTCTGTATTGACAGAAACCCCCTCATCAAGGCGGTGTTCCACCATGCGCAGAACGTCTTCAACCATGTCAAGACGACTGCTGATGAGGCGCTCAAGGCCAGATGTGTCCACCGTCGTAGGGGCTGCTGGCACCGGCGTGACCGCTGGTGCAAGCGAAGCCGCCACATTGGGCACGCTCTGTTGGCTGTTGATCCGAGCACGTGTTGGTCCGGGGGAAATCGTCCACGCATCCTCTTCTGTGAGCATTCCCTGTTCGGGGAACGGCACCTGTTCAATGGCCACGTTGGCCAAGATTTTCAGGCGCTCTTCGCTCAAGTTTTGGTCTGCGCTTTTGTTTCCACCCGAGTTTCCACTAAATGGCCATGCCATTGTAAAAACCTCCGTTCCAAGATATCACCGAAGTGATGTCTTGGAGGGATCAAACAACAAGTGCACCTGCGGTGTCGTCGTCAACGTCCAAAGTCTCGAAGGTCGAGCCGCCGTTGGAAACGTGGAGGTACAGTTGAGCCTCACCGTCGTCCAAAAGGACAGCGTCTGCCGAACAGTCATCGCCGCCACTGGCGTCGAGAGTCAATCGGTAGGCGGTTCCTGGCATCAGGTCGTTGCCGACCAAGGCCGTACCGTCCATCTCAACATAGGCCATTTCAGCACCGGCACCCGTGCCGGCATCTGAATCTCCTTCGACCGCCCCGTTCTCACAGAACATCTGGAAGGTCACTTGGTTGATGTTGGTAATTTCACTGCCCGGAGCCAGTTTCACAAACACCATGTAACTGGTCCCTGCAGCGGCAGTGTCGACGAAGGCCGTGTCAATGAAGAGCTTGCCCGCCATGTTGTCAGCGGTGTCATCGCCAGCGGTCTGAGCGTTTTGTTGCAACTTCTCAGCCGTTTGGATGATGACAGCAGCCGCAACTGCAGCCACAAGAATGAGGGCAATGAAGACGATCATGGCGCCAATACCGATGGCAGCCACGTTGTCACGAGATTCGTTGTTGGTCTTCAAATGACCACCGCCCCAGCAGTAACGTCGCCGCCGTAGTTGAGAACTTCGAAGGTTTGACCTCCGCCACCAGCCTGGAACAGGATGGTGTGCTCAGCGTTGGCAGTTGGGTTGCAGTTGGCCGTCGTCAGCGAGGTGACGTAGGTGTTTCCTGCTGCGATTGTCGCGGATGATGTGCCGGTGTCACCGATGATGTGGGTTGCACCTGCAGGGAGGATCGCCAAGTCATCTTCGTCCACACCAGCAGCACACACGATGGTCCACTGAATGTCTTCGGTCACCACATCATCTGAACCGGGCGCAAGTTCGAAGGTCACGTCAAGTTGGTTTGCACCACCAACAATGACGTTGACCAGGAACAAACGGGCTGCCATGGAGTCCGTCGTGTCCTGTCCGGTCGTCTGTGCGTTCTGCTGCAGCTTTTCTGCCGTCTGAATAATGACAGCAGCAGCCACTGCTGCGACCAAGATCAAAGCAATGAACACAATCATTGCTCCAATACCGATGGCCGCAACGTTGTCGCGGTTTTCGTTCGTTTTTTCGTTTTTCATATTTTTCACCATTTTTTGTTTTTATCCCCCGCTCCGTGCGGGTGGAATAGGACACGGTCAATAAGAACCTCCTTGACCAAGGTTGATGCGAAGCGGCATGCGTATTGTTGCCACTTCATCTGATGCGAGTGTACGAATGAATGGAACTTCCTCTGCGAGGAAACCAGGAGGGACCCAAGGCGTGAGAAGGATTTCGCTGAGGGGTTCCATTGAGCGGTTTTGTGCTCGCATGGTTACCGTAATCTCTCCTGATCGCATCTCATAGGCGGTTGCAACCGATAGCTTTCGAGTCAGTGGCGTATCTTCCGATGTAAGGCGATAATCTGGTTTTATTTCAAAGCGCAGAGGAATGTTACCTCCGGGAGCGATAATGGGGAGGTCAACATTTGGCGGGAAGGCAGTCCAACCTTCAGGAACTGGGGGTTTGAGGCGCAGCATAGGCATGGGGATTGGGCCGTCGTTGATAATGCGGACAAGAAGCACACCTGAATCTCCACCTGCAGGCCATCGTGTGTCTACGCCCATCCAAAAATGCCTGAAGAGGAAGGGGTTGAGCGTTGATGTGTTACCACCGATCAAATACTCGAGTAAATCTTCAACTTCAAGTGTTGATTGTCGAATGTCCCCGATTTCGGCTGCTGCTGTGGATTCTCGCAATTTGTACAAGATACGCTCTGCCTCTTCCAGTGAGATGTGCTTATGGGTCAGCAAACGATGCAACATAGCAATACTTCGACGCAGATGAAGGACATCTTCCTCTAACTCATCAAGCGTTTTCTCGGCGATTTTGATGTTCTTCTTGGCTCGTCCAAGTTGGTGCATGCCCAGGTAAACTTTGGCTTCACCGAGGTCCATTTCGGTTTCAGAAAGTGACGGGTTTTCTTGCCGAGCGGCTTTGCGAGCGATGCGTTCCAAGGTTTGTGATGCCTCGAGAATACCTTGCTCACGTTCGGCCAATTCTTGAGCCATGACATCGTCTGGGATTTCAAATTCCTCCTCAGTCATCCGATTCACCTCCGTCATCAATCTTGAACTCTTCATCGTAGATGTCGCTATTTTCTACCGAGCCTGCTGAAAGTTGAACTGGGGCGGGGGCTCGCTCGCCGAGGATTGCAGTGAGGTCAAGGCCATCATCTGCTAAATCATTGAGCAAGCGAGCAGGGTCTCCAAGGTCGCGTTCAATGCGAATGGCCTTGATTTCAGCGTCCGTCATACGCCCGTAGAGGTTGCCGTAAAGCCGGTCGGAGCGGCGTAGAATATACCACACACCAACCATAATGGTAACAAAATATGCTGCCATCATCAGCAAGTTGTCGCTATCCGTGGACAATTGTGCTGGTAGGCCGAGCATGATTGCAAGCATTCCGAGCACTGGAATTGAAAGGATGATGGTGAGTTGCCGACGACGGTCTGTTAGAGCATCAAAATGGTCGGAGTAAAGCGTTGAAATACCCTTTCGAGCACGCTGATAATCTTCGTGAATGAGACGGAATTCTTCGCTGCTCTTCCATGCCATCCGCCAAATCCAAAGCCCACACAGAACCAACACAGTAGGTCCCCAGTAGAACGAATTGAACAAGTGGAAGGCAAAGCCGAAACTGATGACTCCTGCATACACGCCGGCTAATTGCCACTTTTCGGATTGGCTTGCGAGGCGTACGAAGATCACCGAGAGCAAAGCTGCTACAACACAGGCAATGAAAGCAATCGAGAGGTCTGGAGACCAAGATTGAACGGTAATCTCAAGCTGCAATGCATCGTTATCTTGTTGATTGTTCTCGCCAACATAGAGATATTCCATCGATGCTGTGCAGGAGATGGCCCGGGAGGCTTCCCACCAATCAATGGTATTTGGCTGCAATTCCCACTGGAAGGTATGCGATTCACGTGGGCCGAGGATGGCAAGATTGTCAGGAGTTGAGAGGATGGTCACGTCGCCGTCACAGTCGAGCAGGGGAGTGATGCCCAAGGCTTGTGCAGTACCGTCATTTTTGACTTGCATGGAGTAGGTTGTTGCTTGACCTTCAAAGAAAAATTCTTCATCAGGACCATGACTTACGACTTCTGGGTCGGCATAAACGGCCAATTCGTACGTAAAGGTCTCCTCGTCATAGACCGTGTAGCCGTTGTTTTCATCAGGATGGTAGAGTCTGAACGTGAGGTCCCAGCCATCTCCTGCGAGGATGTTGGGAGGGTTGGGCGTGTCGATGACAATGGTGATTGGGTCACTGGTTACCCATGGCTGGCGAGAGGGGAGTGTGACACGTGTATCCGTTCCCAAGGAGGTTGAACCACAATATTGTGACAAGTTCAGTGGCGTATCTACGCCATCTACCCTGAGGCTAAACGACCATTCGTAGTCGGATGCATTTTGCCCAACACTGGCCATGTCGAGAAGGCGAGTGGATTGGCACAACTCAATCTCGTAAGCAACAGCCTCAATTTGCCCGGTAGGGATGTGAGAGTAGGTGATGAAATATTCCATTTCCCCGTAATCTTGAGGCGGTGCGACGGGTGTGTCGCTTAACTCAAAGAAGCGATCCATCTCGAGATTAGTGTAGAACTCAGCACTGCCCTGTACCTCCGAGTCGGCTGGTAAAAGTTTCACGATGAGATTGGCGGCAAGAGTGAGCGCAGGTTGGGTAGCCGTATTCCTAACGGTGAAGGTGAATTGTTTCGGAATTCCCTTCTCGAGATCCAGTGTCTGTGGAGCCGAATTCAAAATTTCCCAGTCTGTACTCGGCGTAGTGAGGCCGCCTTGAAGGAGCGAATAACTGACGTTCACGGTGACGTCGGCATTTCCTGTATTCGTAACCATTACGTCCCAGGTTCGCTGCGTACCTCGGTGGTATTCCATGGTGGTTGGCCACTCATCGACTTCCACCATGAACAACGGGTTGACGATGAAATCAAAGGTGTGAATCTTGAGGACTTCATCGGTTGTAGCGTTCAAAATACGCATGGTGACTGGATAAATTTCGCCGTTGAGTAAATCTTCATCCCCGCCAAGAGGTGGAACTGCTACCGAGAAGGTATCAGAGTAGGCTTCATCCACGCCAAGATTGAGCGGAACATAAGCCGAAGTTACCGTCCAGTTTTCAGCGACTGTAGTTTCAAGGATGATGTCCTCCACAAGGTTTCCGTTATTGGTGAGTGTGAAATTGACTTCCTGAGTCGTTCCAGGGATGACGCCAAGACTGAGTGGCGTATCGACCATAATGCCGTGCTCTTCGCTGATGTTGCCGATGATATCCGCAGAAAGGTTGAGACCTGAATCAGCATTGGACACCCAGAGAGTCGCAGAATAAACCGTAGCGGCCAAGGCTTCGCTTGAAGGGGTCATGCGAATGCGAACCGTTTCGTCATAGCCTGCCCCGATTTGGATCACGCCAGGGGTTTCAAGTTGGAAGGTCAATTCTCCACGATTGGAATCGTCCAGCCACAAATTGAACGTAGCAGGTGTATTCCCTATGTTGCTCACAACCACGCTGGTGGTGATGGAGTCGCCAACCGAGAGGTTGACTTTTTGGCTTGTTGGATGAACCAAGGCATTGACTTTCTCACCAACACGAATCGGTATATCGAGTTGCGTAACAACTGCGCCACTGGCAAGGTCAAGAACTTGAATTTGCAGGTATTCGATGCTGTTTGCTGGAGCATCAGGGTCGGTAGTCACATAGGTGGAGAAATTTCTCATGTGCACCAAAGCATCAGAGGGATAGTCTGCTACATCAGCGGGAACTGAGAGAAGCGTTGTGGAAGGCATGAGGCTGGTATTCGAAAACGAGGCAACCCAATTTGCGGGAAGCGTGTTCATCATCACCAAGGAATACGAGGTCATGTTGTTGCCCGTGTTGTTGAGCGAGAGCGGGACTTCTGTTTCTTCACCCACCATGACGTCAAAGGGAGCATAGTCCTGACCTTCAGCGCCTAGAACGGGGGGTACGACAAGCGTTAGCGTCTGAGTGATCGCTGATGCGAGAACGTTGGAGCCTTGATGGACGCCACCCAACGTGGGTGTTGCGGTAACGGGGAGAGTGAGGGTACCTGACATTGGATAGTCATCTGCGGGTCCTTGGAGCGTCATGACGGCCGAGGAGGTTTGTCCGAGATTCATACCCGGGAAGGCCGTTGGCGTAAGCCCGACTGCCCAGCGTGCTGCCTCGTCAAAGCCGCCCGTGGAATCCGATACAAACACCGGCGTTCCCAGACTGAGCGTAGCATCAACCGTTTCCGACAATTGAGTCACGAGATTGTGACGGACCTCAACATCGAGGTCGAGAATTTCTTCAAGACCAACACCTTGACGGGCGAGCATCACTTCTTCAACGGTCATTTCAATGTGTTCGGAAGGCAAGCCTGGGTCAACGATGACAACGGGCTGGATGGTCACAGGGGCAGCTCCAAGATCGGGCAGGCCTCCGTTGGTTGATTGGGCTTGAACCCATACCGACATCGAATCACCAGCGCGGTTGTATTCGGATGAAACAAGGGGGTTTTTGATGCTCGCAGGCGTCACGCTGACGCCGATGTTAACGTCTTCACCGGGCTGGAGAATACCGGTGGAGGTACTTGCCAAGGTGACATCCCAGTTGATTGGGTTGGTTGAGACGCCGGTTGAAAGCATGAAGGTCGTTGGAGCGTTGCCTGTATTCTCAACATTCACTTGGATGGTTCCTTGGACTCCGGGAATCAGCGTCGTAGAAGCAGTTGGCATGGTCACGTCGACTCCGTAGGACTCACTTGCCAAAACGGTGGTTGATACGGTCTTGGAGAGAGAGGCGCTGTTGGAGGAGACCGTGAGCGTCACGATGTCAGAATCTGTTCGTAGTGCGTCGGCTGGAACAGCTACTTGAATCAAGACTGAACTCGTTACGTTGGGAGATATGCTGGGGGTTTGTGAGGCGGGCGTCATCGTTGTGACCCAGCCGGTCACGCTGTTTTGTGAAACAGTGTAATCGTCACTGGACAAACCGACATTCTTCACCAGATAGGTGAGGGTGGAGGTCTGGCCGGGCTCAACACTCCGATCGTGAGCCGGTGTTATTTCGAAGTCGTAATTTGAAAAGACGACGACTTGGGACAAGAATTCAACCGACTTGGACCAACCAACGCCGCTTGCAGTCATGGTTCCAATAACGTTCCATGTTCCGCTGCGCGACGTTGCATCAAAGGACATGGCAATGCTTTGAGGGGTCGCCCCTCCGTTATACAATGAACCAGGGTTCACGATAGGCAGGGTTGATGATGCGACCGAAAAGGTGTTGCTAGGGTTGCCGACTTCAGCGAATGCTAAGGTGTAGGATGCTGAGAAATTCTTCACGCCATCGTTGCGTACATCGATGGAAAAGGCATGAACGGATTGTGACCAAACGATGTTTGTGGCCCCACCAGTGGGTTGAGGGATGTTGACGACTGGTACGCTGGCATTTTGATACTGTTGGACATCAACAATTTTCTGTTCTTCGTTATTTGCAGTGTTGACATCAACACTTGAACTGACGCGTGCTTTGAGGATTTGATCGTCACCGAGCGTTGCGGCCCACGAAAAGACTTGCACAGCGCTGCTTGCCCCTGCGTTGATGACGCCAAGGTCTGCAGTATCGATGACAACGTCGCCCGAAGATGAGGTGCCTTGGAGCACGAGAGCGAGAGAAGCCTGACCCGCTGCAAGTCCGATATTTTGGACTTGAATTCGCACGATGTGAGTGGAATCCTCGGCTACAACATTTCCGTTGAGGAGGATGGAGCCTGCGTCATCGAGGGTAAACGAGGAAATGACAAAGTCTGGAGTTGAACGCCCGCTGTCCGCAACCGTAAGAGGTGCGACCATGGTGGCGATGAGAAGAGCGACCAGCCCGTACGCAAGCCTTGGCTTAGACAGAGTCTGCACCTCCACTGGGCTTATCGAAGCGGTCGATGGTCACATTACGACCTTGTCGTTTCCACTGAGTGAGTAATTGCTCAAGCAGGGATTGGTGCTCTTCCTCAGAAATGCCAAGGCGGCGACGCTCCTCCCACAGAAGCAGTTGTTCGGTCCGAGTCAGCAACGCGTCTCGCAGATACAACTCGAGGGTGCGCCGGTAGGCATCTCGGTCAGAGATGGCGTAAACGATGGTATCGCCAGGAACCTGGTCGGCCCTGGTTTGAATGAGATTACCAAGCATCAGCGCCTCATCATAGGTCAAATGACGCTTGTCAAGGTCCGTTTGTATGCTGCTTGCGATTTCTTGAAGTTCAAATTTGGTCTTTGAACGTTGAATCTTCTTGAAGTGACGACGCGCCCTACGTGACATACGTCCGCTCACCATAATTTCTTCTGTGTCCTGCCAGTTATTGAAAGAATCGGTTGTATTTATTGAAATCACCCGTTTTGATTCATAAATTATTCATTATGCATAAAAGCAATATAGCGTCATAAATCATATCATTTTGAAGCGCCATTGTAAGAAATATCCATCCAATTCCTTTTGGAGGCGAGGCCGCACCCTCAAACCATGAGCGAAACAATTCAATTGCAAGCAGGCGACCGTGCTCCCGACTTCACGGCACTCGATCAGGAAGGAAATCAACACAGCCTCGCTGCCTACATAGAAGCCGGCAAGCACGTCATACTCTACTTCTATCCGAAGGACTCCACCCCAGGATGCACGACTCAAGCATGTGATTTTCGAGACAACATGGCCCGACTGAACAACGGAGATTACGTCGTCCTTGGAGTTTCAAAGGACTCTCAAAAGTCCCACCAGAGATTCATTGACAAACAGGAACTCAATTTTCCTCTTCTTGTTGACGAGGACCTCACCCTCCACAACGCCTTCGGAACATGGCGCATGAAGAAGAATTACGGCCGAGAATACATGGGATGTGCCCGCTCAACCTTCGTCATCCATCCTGACGGATCCCTTGCGTGGTGCCGCTACAATGTCAAGGCAAAAGGACACGTTGGCATGTTGATGCGTGAACTCGGCATGGGCGAATGAGGTGAAGTGATGACGGAGCTCCCGCTCGCTGGCCAGCGGATTGACTTGTCGGGAGGAGGCACTGCTTGGTGGCCTTGCCACATAGGAACGGATACCACCGTCGGCCCTTCAAGTTCGATCGGTGCGCTCGCTCATGTTGGCCAGCGTGTACGCATTGGTCAGCGATGTAAGATTCAGGGTGCCGCCTACATTGCAGACGATTGCCAACTGGAAAACGATGTCTTCGTCGGACCGAGCGCAGTCCTTCTCAACGACCGATTTCCACCTTCAAACGATCGGAGGAAATGGAAACCTATTCACGTTGCATCAGGCGTGGTGATCGGAGGCAATGCTACCGTTATCGCGGGGTGTAATCTCGGTCAAGGAAGCGTTTTGGCTGCGGGAGCAGTCCTCACCAAACATCTTCCTGCCAACGAAGTATGGGCAGGAAACCCCGCCCGATACCTCATGAGCCGAGAAGCTTACGAACAAGCAAGGGAGGACAAGGCATGAAGGACGAACGGCGTATCGTTGCAGAATTCCTTCAACGCTGTAACATCTATGCGAAAGCGAGCATCGAGCGAAAACAAGAGCGAGGCGAGGTCGATGAAATTCCGAGGTGGCAAGCCTACATTGAGTTCAACAAACATGCGCTTGAAGAAATCGCTAACGGCACTCTTGACCGTTGGTTTACGCAACATGAAAATGGCACTCAAGAACCACTTTACCGCCTGGACATCGATGCCATGGAACATGTTGAACGAAGCACATGGCTCAACAACGTGCTCTCACCGCGACCCGTCGTTGTGGCAGGAACCATGGACAGTAAGGGTGTGAAAAACTTCGCACCGCTCTCCTCAGTGATGGGCGTATCGACTGCACCGCCCTACCTAACAGCCTCGTTCTCAATTCACAAGGACAAGCGACCACGCGACACCCTCGCCAACATGCGAGTCACGGGTACCGTCATGCTCAACCTCATGCCAAGCACTCCCCGAGGGGCTGAAATCATCGACGAAACCGGGACACCGCTCCCCCATGGAAGCGACGAATCGATCCTGTTGGACCTTCAAACTGTACAAGACCAACCCCTTCTCCTAACAGAAGCGGTAGCGGCGATTGAAGCTGAATATGTTGAGGAACATGCGCTTCCCGATGCCGTTGCACGCCTCACTGTAATGCGGGTCAAAGCCGTATGGTTCTCATCTACGACCGTGCCCTCTGGAGGCATCGATGTTCTCTGTCAGCACGGCCGAGATGACATCACTCCAGCACCCGACGGATGGACGCGCAGGGTGGACAAGCACTACGGTTGACCTTTGAGCTGGCTCCAAACAGACATCAGTCCGTCCTTGAGAGAGACGGCAGGAGACCAGCCCAGCATCGCAACAGCGTTGAAGCAATCCGGCAAACGACGCACTGTATCACCGTGATAGCCCTCTGAGAGAACGATGTCAACCGCTTGGGAACCCACCACCTCATTGATGGATTGTGCCAGAGAAAGCATGTTCACTTCTTCCTCAGAACCAAGGTTGAAGCAGCAACCACTGAGCGGTTGACCCTTGATTCCTTCAGCGAGATTCCCAGCGAGGTAAAATCCATTGACAAGGTCATCGACGTGCGTAAAACTACGTGTCTGCAGGCCACTGCCGTGCACGTTGATCGGCTCTTGACTGCGAATTGCCTCAAACATCATCGCCACCACTTGCCCGTACTCGTCCCCTATCAAACGCGCACCATAGCCGTTGAAAGGTCGGACAATACGACCGTCCAAACCGTTGCGTACTGCGTGCTGAACGGCCACTTCGTCAAGGTATTTACTGGCCCCGTAGGCAAAGCGTTGATGGTGGGAAGCATTGGGAAAAAGACTCTCACTCTCCTCCTTCAGAGGCATGCTGGAGAGGTCACCAAAGGCTTCAGGTGACGAGGCGAGGACATAGCGAGCGCCCCATTCAATGGCCTTCTCTACGGTTGCGAGCGTGGCGTTGATGTTGACATCAATGACATGGCGGGCGGCTTCGTGAAACCAACGAGTTCCGTTGATGGCAGCAAGATGGTGAATGAGGTCAATACCTCCCAAATGGTCGTAGCAACGTTGCAAATCCTCCTTTGAACAGGCATCGCCACTAACGAAATGAAAGGATGCATGTGAGGTACATACTTCCAAATTTTCCGCTCGCCCACGAAACATATTGTCCAACGCAACCACATGATGGCCTTCGCTGAGCAGACGTTCGCATAATGAAGACCCAATGAAACCTGCACCGCCCGTTACCAAGATACGTTGGCTCAAGGCGATACACGCTCCAGGACCGTGAGCGTGACCTCGTCACCAATGCGGGTGAATTCTACGAGGTCACCGTTGTTGACCTCCTGACAAGGATCGAGGTCAAAGCCGTGGCCATAGGGCACGTCAAGCAGCGAGCAAGCAGGGAGTGTGAGGGCACAGACGTCCCGATTCACAATGGCTTTGGGTCCTTTCCCAGTGTACAGCAACCCCATCAAAACATACGGCGCAACCGTTGAACCGGAGCCTTTGGGATAGATGAGCACGGTATCTTGAATCGCTTCTCCATCCAAGGGATGACCTGGCTCTTCAATCACGCCCGTGTCCCTGTTGACATATCCGAGGTAGGTGATGGGCACGTCACTGACCATGGCTCGACCCTTGATCGAAAAATCGCTTTGTGAGTTCAAGCCAGCACCTTTCAACGTGGCATCTCCATCACGGTGTGTTTTGCTGGAGGCATGTTGGGGTTGGGCTTTGACGCTGAGTTTCGGACGTGGCCCCGCACTTCGCTCAGGGTCAAATGCATGGGCGACACAATCAGCAATGGGCATCACGCTTGTGGGGAGTCGATTCAAACCGCTGGTAAGGTAATGTTCAGCCTTCAGGGAGTTGGTCAGCAAGTGGTTGTATTTTTCACGGTTGTAAGGCGTTACTTCAGGGCACGTATCCTTGAGAAGAACCGCCCCTGCTTCCTCGAGCATCGCAATCGAACCGTCGGCTACGGCGAGGTCGTAATTCTCGCCACTGGTGAATACCCACAGGCGCTGGTCTGGAATTCGCATGCCCATTTCCATGTGCCCTCGTACGGCAGCAGCCGTTATGCGAATCTCTTCGAGGCTGGCTTGAGGACAGCCTACGACCACCAAATCCACCTGCCCTGTTGGAGCCAAATCTTCGTAACGCTGTGCTAAATCCTCGGCTGTAAAGGTGAGGTCACCTTGCCAACCGCCTGCTGGAGGACTGTACGTGCCATCAACACGCTCTAGAGGTGGCGTTTGGGTATGACCTTCTGCCCAAAGCATGGCGCAACCGTAATTGGCGGCAGCAGCGGTCAACGCCTTCTTTGAAGCGAAACTGATGTAGTCAGGCAGGCCCGTGATGAAGGGCATTGGGCCGTAGGGCGTGGACCACTCAGGACGCACCTGCTTGCCAATCCAGTCACCCAAAATTGACCAGTCAGCCAGATGGGTGAGCTTGCAGTCCACGTGAACCAAGATATTTGGCACTCGGTTCTGCTCCAAATGCAAGCCCCATTCAGGAGCATAGCCCGTGAGTGCCGTTGCCAAGGCAGACAGTCCGGATTCCCGATTGGTGATGAGTGAAGTCCAGGTATTGGAGAAACAAACTGCATTGGATTCTGCCCATGAAGCCATACCAACCTCTGATTCAAGCCCTCGGTCGTAAGGTGTACAGGACAAGGTTCCATCGATGCCCAATCGCTCATAGGCTTGTACAATCTCAAATTGCTGCTCGAGGAAATCAGGCCATTGAATGTCCATTTCTTCCATTTTTTCTCGGTCACAACCCGCGGAATTCAGCGTAGTAGGAATGACAACCTGCCCGTCATCATCGGCTGATAAATCGGAGAGGAAACGGCGTAAACCGTGGCCACCGGTGATGACCGAAACGCCCGAGACGTGAGCGTGAACTGCTTCGATGAAGCCGTCGGCTTGCGCCGTGTAGGCAAGGTCGACAACCAAACGTGCTGCCTTTTGACGAGTAACACCTTCTTCGCCGCGAAGTTGGGCGAGCAAGCGACTCGGTGTCTCCATGATTTTTGCCACAACACGAAGCCTCATCAAGTCACCCCTCAACTTCTTCCACTTGACAGGGTGCAGGGAGAACTTTTCTAAGGGTTGAAGTGAAGAAGTACGTTCATGTCAGAAGAAGACAGAATTTGGAGTGAAGACACCCGTGAATCAGAGGAAGAACAGAATGAAGAAGGCCATGAACATCGTCACAATCGCTTGTTTTCAGCCTTGCAGGTCATCGCCGTAGTTGTGGCCATGCTGCTTGCAGTGTACAACAATGCCCTCATCAAGGCGGAGGAAGAACAGGCGTTCGAAAGCCAACAAATGTTCATTGAAACCGAACCTTTTGGTCCACTCGCACCCTGCCATGAAGGAGGTATACATTTCAACCTTGGAACCGACACCAACCTGAACGGCGTTGTGGAAACCAACGAAGTGACCTCAGACACCGTTCTCTGCCACGGCCTTCAAGGTCTCTCCGGACCACAAGGCCAACCTGGTATGGATGGCAATGAAGCCTCCATCCAACTGCTCACCTCACAGACCCTGCCCCTCGGCCACGATTTCTGTCCCAGTGGCGGAACGAACATCTCGATGGGGCTGGATATCAACACCAATGAGGTGTTGGAGGAAGAAGAAATCTCCAATTCGACCCTTCTGTGCAACGGAGTCATTGGAGCAAGCGGTAACAACGGTAGCGCAGGCATCGACGGCTCAAGCGGATATTCTGCCCTCGTGGACAAAGTCCCCGCACCAAGCTACCTCTGCAGGGATGGCTTCGTCATTCAATTTGGCGTTGATGACGGCCGGGGCGAAGGAAGTGTCTCCAATGATGTGCTTGAAGAGGATGAGGTGCGTGAACGTCTCAATTTTTGTTTTGAGCCTCTGCGTTCAGAACGTTTCACTGATGTTTTTGATGGAGTCGCAGATTCAATGACCACAGGATGCGATCAGGGACTCTGGCTGCCCAATGCAGAACAGTTTATCTTTTCAGCAAACGACGGACAGGTTGGTTGTGAATTATTTGTCAGCGATGGGGAGGTCAATACCACGGAACTTCTGCTCGACCTTCACCCGAACGGTGATGGCCTTCCCGGCCAATTCATCGGGTTGAACCACCTTGAGAGCCATCAAGGAGACCTCATCTTTTTTGACGGAACCAACGGGGTTGACGGAAGAGCTCTGTGGGTGCATTCCACTGCTAACAACTCATCGTGGTCTTTGGGCGTGGTTGAATGGCACCAGCCAAAACCTTGGGCAGAGGGGCTCTTATTCACTCTGACCAACGGTGATTATGTCTGGACCAACGGCACGGCCTTGCTTCCATGGCATCATCATCCAATGTGGAACTCAAGCGTGCGTCAGCAGATTGCAACCTCCATCTCGCCCCTTACACACATCGGGCAAGCTTGGCTGCATGCTGATGAACACGCACTTTGGTTCAGCGCCCGTGATGGAAATGACGACGTTGAAGCCTATCGTATCACCATTCAAGGAACGATGACATCATGGTCGGTCAATCCCTTTGCGAATCTGGAATTAACCCATCCCCTGAGTGATGGGGAGAACCTCCTCGCCATTGGAACGAAGGGGACTGCCAAGCAACTGCTTCGACTCAATGACAACGGAAGCAGCGAATGGTTGTCCTCCATTGCCCCCTCAATGGGCGACACGAAGATGGGAGAAGGCATGGGCTTGCACAAGATTGGGGACAATTTGGTCTATGATGCTGAGGTGAGTCTCAACGAAGCCAGAGTCTGGACGACCAATGTTGCCAATGGCATCACCCTCCAACTTTCACCTGAACTCCTCTCACCCGGGGCACAGGTTGGT
>Ga0222715_10000794_pt1 | contig 31345 bp, 37 predicted proteins | sample C33_9DmetaG_FD_165056 | JGI IMG/M metagenome (GOLD analysis project Ga0222715, IMG submission 165056) | Estuarine water microbial communities from San Francisco Bay, California, United States - C33_9D | ecosystem: Environmental > Aquatic > Marine > Unclassified | place: USA: California...
TGTTTTACTCCTTAATTTAGCGGTAGGAGTTTGACCGTCAATCCAAATATATTCTGCTTTTATCTTCATGAAAACAATGTAATATGTATTGCAAGAAATGTTGTTACAGAAATATTAAATTATTGTTTCCAAAATGATTGATGCTTACATAAACTTAGAAAACCCTCATAAAGGTTTTAATAGTCAACTAAAAGATGTTGAAATAAACAAAGTCGAAATAAAGAATATTATCAATGCAAATCAAATTAATTTAGTTATAACTTCATTATCGAAATATGGAGAGACTAAGAAAAACTTATCTAACTTTGAATCTTCCAATAATTTATATCCAACTTTAATAATTGTTGATGATAAAGACTTTGAACAAGCAATTGATTTAATTAAAAATCCTCATATCGAACTTACTTCTAGCAAAAGTAAATTGGAAGAGTTGAGAGCAAGAATTCATGCATTAGTGGGTGATGCAAAATCTGAGATACTTGAGTTTAAAGACTTAATCATCAATTTAAAAACTTATGAGGCTACTGCTGGAAAACAACTCTTAGACTTAACTTTCATGGAGTATGAACTGCTTAGGTTTTTTGTTGAAAACCAGAATATCGTATGGTCAAGAGAACAACTTCTATCAGAAGTTTGGAGCTATGACTATTTTGGTGGAGCAAGAACTGTTGATGTACACGTTAGAAGACTAAGAGCTAAATTGGGTGATTCAAGAAAAGACTGGGTAAAAACTGTTCACTCAGTTGGATATAAGTTTAACTAAAACTATTTCCACACCCACAAGTTCTAGAAACATTTGGATTGTCTATTGAAAATCCTGTCTCCATTAAACCTTCTCTGTAATCAAGAGTAGATCCTTTTATATGCTCAAGACTTTGTGCGTCAACAACTATACTCACATCACCATATTCCTCAACGACATCTCCATCAAACTCTTCAGTATCAAAAAACATCTCATAAGAATATCCTGAACATCCACCTGGTTTTACACCCATTCTTAAGAAACTATTATCTGATGACTCCGCTAGTTTTAACTCGATTAGTTTTTTGACTGCATTTTCAGTTGCAAGAACTGCTCTTGATGATTTAATTTGTATATCCATAAGATTGATTATACCAATATTTATCTTATTCAATAAATTTGTTATTACATCTTTTCCAAACTTACTTAGAATATTTACATGGTACAAAATGACTTACTACTAAAGCATTTGTCATCAGTTTATGATCCTGAACTTGGTGTAAACATTGTTGACCTTGGAATGGTAAAAGACATCAATCATGTTAATGATAAAGTCACAGTTAAACTTGCTTTAACCATAGCCAGTTGTCCTATGAGAAACCAAATTGAAGCAGAGATTAAAAGAAAACTTGAATTAATTGAGAATATATCTTCTGTAGATATAGAAACTGTTGAAATGAACCAAGCTGAAAGAACTGCAGTTATGGAAAAAGCAAGAAAAAGGGCTAGAGAGAATGCAGAGCCAACACAAATAGACCCAAAAACACGAGTGCTCGCAATAGGTAGTGGTAAAGGAGGTGTTGGTAAGTCAACATTGTCAACAAACATAGCTGTTGGGCTATCAAACAATGGACATAAAGTTGGTCTACTTGATGCAGATATTTGGGGTTTTTCAATACCTCGACTACTAGGTATTAAAGGAAGAATTAAGGCTAACGATAATAAACAGATGCTACCTTTTGAACACAACAATCTAAAAGTGATATCAACAGGACTAATAACAGAAGATGAAGATACTGCACTTATGTGGCGTGGTCTTATGTTAAGTAAAGCTCTTGAACAATTTTTGAAAAATGTAGAATGGGGTCAGTTAGACTATTTAATTATTGATCTTCCTCCTGGAACTGGGGATATCCAGATGGCCCTTAGTAGACTTCTTCCACAAGCAGAGCTAATAGTAGTTACTACTCCCCAATTGATGGCACAAAAAGTTGCAACTCGTGTTGCAGATATGGCAAAAAGAAGTTTTATTCCTTTGCTTGGGGTCATTGAGAATATGTCATACTTTGAAACAAATGATGGTAAAACCTATAATCTCTTCGGTGAAGGTGGTGGATCTACCCTTGCTAACCAATTTGCTATACCTTTGCTTTCGAGTATTCCAATAAGTGAAGACACAAATAATGAGGCCGATGTTGGAAACCCGCTTATTTTACAAGATAAAGATTCTCCCACAAAAAGAGAACTTCTCAAATTAATAAATACAATTGAAGAAAAATTGCCTCCAATACAAGATGAAACATGCACAGGAAGGTTAGCAAAAGTTTTTGAAGAGCTTTCAAAATGAAGGATAGTCTTTCAGTTAATGAACTAGTAGAAACCTCTATTTCTAAACTACCAAGAGAAATAAAACTATTTATAGCAAAAAAAATTTTATCAAAATATAAAGAACCTAAAATCGCAATAGAAACTTTTAATAAACATTTAGATAGCTTAGAGTTCAATCGTCATAAACAAGTAATCAACGCATCAGGAACATTACTACATACAAATCTTGGCAGAGCTCCTGTTGAAGGTAGTTTTGCAAATCGTTATTCAAATGTTGAATATGATTTAGTTGAAAACAAAAGAGGTGAAAGAAACCAATATCTTAATGTTTTAATGCAACAACTACTTGGAGCTGAAAATGTAGCTTTTGTTAATAATAATGCTTCTTCTTTATTTATTGCTTTAAGAATGTTTAAACAAAAATACAATATTGAAAATGTCATCATTTCAAGAGGAGAAATTATAGAAATTGGTGGATCTTATAGATTACCTGAAATAATTCTTGAGTCAGATCTCAATTTATTAGAAGTGGGAACAACCAATAAAACAAAAGTTAAAGACTATGAAAATGCATTATCAAAATATCCAAAATCTATTTTGTTGAAAGTACACAGATCAAATTACTCAATAAGTGGATTTACAGAAGAAACAACAATCCAAGAGCTCGTTACTTTAAAAATAAAATATAATACTTTCTTAGTTCATGACATAGGTAGTGGCCTTGTGGTTGAGGATAACTTTCTCAATAAATATAAATTAAATATCTTTAGCAATGAACCAAAAGTACAAGACTCAATAAAATCAGGTGTAGATATTGTCATGTTCTCGGGTGATAAACTATTTGGATCTGTTCAATCCGGGGTATTAGCAGGAAGCAACACCTTAATAAACGATATAAAATACTTTAGTTTGTTTAGAACATATCGGTGTTCTGATTCTGTGCTCTATGAACTAGAAAGTACAACTGAAAAATATGTAAGTAAAAACGAACTGCAAATACCTTTTTGGAAATTGATTTCTGAAACGTTTGAGACACTTAAGAGCAGACTTGAAAATATAGTTGAGAATATAAATTTAAATTTTCAGATTGTAAATGGTGAAAGTCTTATTGGTGGAGGAACTTTACCTAATAAATTTGTAGTTTCTCCAATTTTAGAGATTGATGGAAACACTGAATTAATTTTGAACTCATTAATTAAATTTGAAGTTCCAATAATTCCTAGAATCCAAAATAATAAAGTAATAATTGACCTTCGTTCAGTTTTCCCAGATGAAGATATACACATTAAAAATGCATTACAAAGCTTATGACAGTAATTGCCACCGCAGGACATGTCGATCACGGTAAATCTACACTAGTCAAATTTCTAACCAATCAGGAAACAGATAGGTTAGTAGAAGAAAAAAAACGTGGTCTAACTATTAATCTTGGATATACCTATTTTGAAATAAATAACGAAATTATTTCAATAGTGGACGTACCAGGTCATAAAGATTATTTTAAAAATACAGTTTCAGGATTTTCTAATGTTGATGGAATATTATTTTGCATTGATGCAACTCAAGGTTGGTCACAACAAAGTGAAGAACATATTCAAAGTATTAAATGGCTTGGAATAGATAATATTCTTTTTGTTATAACCAAAATAGATTTATTAAAAGAAAAGTTTAATACATCAAAATTAGAAGAAAAAATTAAAGAGTTCAAATTAAAAAATTTAAACATAATCGAATATAGTTCTAAAAATTCTGATGTAACTAAATTAAGAAATATTGTTTTTGAAACATTTTCTAAAGAAAGGAGTTCAGATTCTCAACCGCATATGTGGGTAGATAGAAGTTTTGTAATTGACGGAGTTGGTAAGGTCATTACAGGTACATCGCATAAAAATTTTTTACTAGATATTATCTATTGTGATGAAGAGTTGCTTGATATAAGAGATACTAAATCAACTAAAGAATCTTTCAAAGTAGCATTAAGTTCCAAAAGAGTTGCAATTTCTTTAAAAAAAAATAAAAATGAATCAATTGGACGAGGCAGTTTACTTACCAATGATAAATTAAAAAGTTATCGATACTTTCTTTTAAAATATAACGAAACTAACGAAACTTTTAATACCAAAGGAGACATCAGAATATACTTTGGTACAAATAATCAAGTTATAAAAAATATTTATGAAATGAAAATTGACTCAAATTTATATTGTTTAATTGAATTATCAACACCTTTACCAGGTTTGCTAAAAAACTATTTTTTATTACATAACTTAAAATATAATTCTTTTTTTGGAGGAGAGGCTGTTTTTGCAACTAACAATACTCACCTTATAAAAAATTTAATTAAACATTCCAAATCCAAATTAGATGCTTCTAATACTCAAATATTTACACTGGTTCCTAAACTACTAAATAATTCTGAAAATTATTTATCTATTGATCAATTTGTTATAAGCCAAGAAACAATTTCGAAAATAGAAACTGAGCTTAATCAAAATTTTGAATTAATAAATAAAACTGGAGTTGATAAATATTTTGAACAAAAATACTTTATCGACTCCGAAAATATCTTAAATGTTTTTAATCACTTTTCTAATTTAAGTTTTATTAAAAACCAACTACAAAAAGTTAATATCCTTGAAATAGACTTCGAGTTGTTAACTCAAATTAGCCAAAGCTTAACTATTGGACTTGAAGTTAATGAAATAAATTTAGCAACTTATGATAAAGAAGCTACAAAAAAATTATTCATGAACAGTTATCTTTTTAGAGTTAGTCCAAAAATTGTTATAACTAAAGAACATAAAAATTTATTAATTAATATAGTAAATTCATTAAAAGATGAATTTTCTGTAAGTGATTTCAAAAACGCTGCAAACTTAACTAGAAAATATGCAATTCCCTATTTAGAATTTCTTGATAAAAGTGGAGTTACCGCAAAAATTGATCAAAGTGGTACAAGAAAAAAACTAGTCTGAGTAAACTAAGCCTTCTCTTTTTCTTTCGGCTTCATTTAACCCACCCCAAACACCGAAAGGTTCTGCAATTTCATAAGCTTCTTCTAAACACTCTAACTTAACTGGACATCCGCTACACACTGCTTTTGCTTTTGCTTCACGTTTTTCTCTATCTTCTTTTTTTTCAAATGTAGCTGGTGGAAAAAATAGGTTACTGGAATGTTGTCTACATAGTGCATCGTACTGCCAAGTAGAAACTTTGATTTGTAACATACAACAACATTAAACAAAATTTTTTTAGTGTAAAAAGATTTTTTTCGCGAAGTAATGCTTTAGATTAACAGTTTTCCTTCAATTTCCTTTATAGAATATTTCTCATTAATTTTATGGTTAGTTGAGGAACTTAACTCAACAACAAACTCGCTATTGTTGTAATTAACGATTCCTTTTGAATTATCAATCTTTTTAACCAATTTAACATTTTTCCCAACAAAGGAACCCATTCCGTTTGTATCAGTTGTTAATCTTGATCTAATAACTGTTGGTATAGCAATAAAGTAAAAGAAAGCAATTACTCCAGAACCAATTAGTAACAACCAATTACTTACCTCTATTGCATATTCGGAATACATGACGATTGCTGATATGTGTAAAACAAGTAATGCAACCAAGCCAAGATATCCAAAATAACCTCTAGATAAAACTTTTATAAACAGTAAAAATGAAACTGCAAATATTAGTAAACCAAAATAGTTCAAACCAAATTCTGAAAACACCATTGACGATAAGCCTATGAGTAATGCTCCTATAAACGCCATTAAACCAGGACCAATTGCAAAAAGCTCTAATCCAATCAATGAAAAACCAAGAGCAAAAAACATATATGAAAACAAAGGATTAGATATAGCAATATAAAACCTTTCGGCAAGAGATGGTTTATTAAATTTTATTACTTGTACTTCATTAGTTTCTAATTTAAATACAAGATCAGATGTCTTATCTAAATTACTAACAATAGTCTCTGACCCAAGATTTTCTAAAAATGCACCTAATGTTCCTACAACTAAATAATCTTGATACAAGCCTTCTTGAGCCGTAACATTCACAACATTCGATGAACATGTATTTAAAAAACAAAGTTGATCCATGACTCCATCTTGAATATAATTTGTGATTTGCGTCCCAGGTGATAACCCGACATAATCAAAACTCTTTAATATTCTAAAATCTACAGAAGTTTTGTTTGGACCTACCCAAATTGCTTTGAATGAAGATTTGCTATCTAAAAAATTTGTAAAATCTTCTATAGCTTTTTTTGTACTGTCAGCTGCATTGAATTGAACAACAAAAAGATCGTCTTCTTCAAAAGAGTTTTCTGAAAAATATCGTTCGATAGAATTAACATGTGCATTAGAAAAAATGCCTTCAATTTCAAATATACTCAATTGAGTAATATTGACAGCAGCAAAAATTAATACCGAAATTACTTTAAACATTTTTTATACTTAAACATATAGGATAGTAGTCTTTTAAAACTGTGAATATTTGCTTAATTACTGATAATGATTGGGTCGAAGACTCTTTAACTAAATATTTAGACTTTGAATTTAGCTTTTCACGTCATGAGAAATTTGAGGATGTAGTTGATAGCTTTGATTACATTTTTGTTGATATGCAAGTTAACAATAATGGCGGCCCATCAATAATTAATGAGCTAAAAAGAAAACCCAGTTATAAAAACTCTAAAATTATTTTACTCATCGATAGAGAAGCGGATATTTTTCAGGCTAAAAGAGTAAGCGCTGATGGTTATTTACTCAAGCCTTTTGACAAAACAAATTTAAAAAAACTTTTTATATAGAGAAATATAATATAAAATCAATATAACAACTTGAGTACGAACTACATAATCTATATTCTTATCGCAATATGCTTATTTTTTTCTGCGTTGCTTTCTGGTTCCGAAACTGCAATTACCTACGTCCCTAGAGAGAAAATTCATCAACTAGATGATACAAAAAAGAATAGAAAAATTAAAAATGCAAAAGATGATTTAGAAAAAACAATTAGTGGAATCCTAGTTGCAAATAACTTTGTTAACATTCTTATGGCTTCACTAGCTACAGTTTTATTTGTTCGTATAACAAATGAAGAAAATTTAGGATCTGCGCTTGCAACTATATTTATTACTTTGTTGGTTTTAATTTTTGGTGAAATTACACCAAAAACACTTGCTTCTAGAAACCCATTAGGATTTTTATCAAAAACAGCTTTTCTTATTGATACACTATCTAGGGTTTTTGCTCCATTTACAAACTTAATTCATGTCTCCATAGACAAAAGTACAAAATCAAACGGAGATATGGATGGTGATAATGAAATAACTGAGGCTGACATTCAAGCGTTAACGGCACTTGGAGAAATGGAAGGTCAAATACTTCCTGCTGAAAGAGAAATAATTGACTCACTTTTAGATTTTTCTGATAGACCAATTAAAGAAATTATGACTCCAAGGGTTGATGTTAAGTTTCTTTCTATACCTGTTGAATTAGATGATATCAAAGGGATAGTAGACGAAAAAAGAATATCGAGACTTCCAATCTCAAAATCTGAATCTTTAGATGACACTTTTGGCGTTTTATATGTCAAAGATTTATTTAATTTAGACCCTAATTCGGAATCAGTTGAAATAGAAAATCTTGTTAAAGATGTAATTTATCTTCCTGAGTATACAACAGTTCTCTCTGCATTAAATATTTTAAGAGAAAACAAAGCTAGTTTTGCCTGTGTTATTGATGAAAATGGTGGAATTGAAGGCGTCATAACAATAAAAGATGTTCTCTCAGAGTTCGTTGGAGATTTACCTGATGAGCATGACAACAGATTTACAGGAATAAAAAGGATTGGTCCTGGACAGTGGCAAGTTGACGGCAAAACTGATATTGATGATTTTGAAGAATTTTTTGGCTTAGACCCAAGTGATAAAGATATAGCTACAGTTGGAGGATTGTTTTTAAGTCATTCTGAACAGCTACCTCTAGAAGGAGAAAAAATTAATGTTGAAGGATTAGAGATTACAGTTACTGAACTAGATAATAGAAGAATTGAAACTGTAATAGTAAAAAAAATAGCTAGAAAATAATTCTGATACTCTTTTTATAAATTTTTACTTATAATTTAAATTAATTTTTTAAATCTTACACAAACCTAAACTAAAATTAACCACCTTAAAATATTTGAGTAATAATAAATATTTAGAAGAAAGTGAGGAATAGTGGACGTCGAATCAACAATGTTACCTTTAGGTACTGTTTTGCCTAAGTTCAACTTAATGGGTATTGATGGTAAATATTATCAAAATAGTGATTTTCATGATAAAAATGGCCTTTTAGTTATGTTTATTTGTAATCATTGTCCTTTTGTAAAGCATATCAATAAAGGATTAGTAAATTTAACAAATAATCTAATAGATAAAAATATTGGCGTTATAGGTATAAATTCAAATGACAGTTCTCAAGAAAAATATGCTGAAGATAGCATTGAAAAAATGAGGGAATATGCTCTAGAGTTAGGATATCGATTTCCATACGTCGTTGATGAAGATCAAAATATTGCTAAAGAATTTACTGCACAATGTACTCCGGATTTCTTCTTTTTTAACAACAAGTCTGAGTTAATTTACAGAGGCCAATTCGACTTCTCCAGACCTGGTAATGATAAACCTGTTACAGGAGAAAGTTTGTCTGATGCAATAGATACTTATATTGATTCTAATGTAATTGTTTCACCCCAATATCCAAGCATGGGTTGTAATATTAAATGGAAGATAGACAAAGAGCCTGAGTATTTCTTAAAACTTAAAAATTAGTTAAAGTCTTGAGTTTGTACAAATAATCTTCTTGAACGAGCAGTATCTAATTCAATAAAGAATAATCTTTGCCATCTTCCAATGATCAATTCTGAATTTATTATTGGAATAGTGACTCCTGAGGAGCTGATTAATGTACCTCTTACATGAGACCTACCGTTTATATTCTCATCTTCTTGCATGTTTTCTGTCCTAATATCCCAATCATCATGTTCATAATAAGAATCGGAAGGAACAATTTCTTCAATCTTTTTCTTGAAGTCATTAATATATCCTGATTCAGATTCATTAATAACTACAGCGGTGGTTGTATGGGGTGTAAAAAGGGTTAAGGAGCCGTGTTTAATCTTACTATTAGCAGCAACTTCAAGAATTGGGTCTGTAAAATCACAAAACTGGTTTGTCTCCTCTGTATCAAAATGAAATGCTAAAGTTTCAGAATTATTTGTCTCAGATTTATAAAGTTTAACAACCTCAAAATCTAGTAATTTTGCACCAATTCTTTGATTATTTTTATTATTCATTAGTCTCAAATTTCATAATAACTCTTTATGAATTTAATCACTATTTAATATTTTGTTTTGATACTTCCAATATTCACAAAGTGCATTATCTTGTGTATCAACTTGACTTATTAAAATAGGGTTGCCTTTTTTAATTACACTATTAACAATATTATCTTCAGCAATACCAATAGGTAAAAAGCCGCGTGATGTTGAAACTTTATGTGCCTTACCAAATATAAATTCTCCCCCAATTGAACCAAGATTTGTTCCGGGTTGAATATCTTTTTTTGCATAAGCTACAACTTCAACGTTCCAAGATCTAGCACTAAGTTTTGTATGCTTTTCCAACATAATATGTCTAATAGTCCTTGGAATTTCAAGACTTGTTAAATGGTACGGTCGAGCTAAAGTCCAATAAGGGCCTTTACCCATTTTTAAATATTCCATTTCGTAATTTACATAGTCATCATCAGAATAAATAACTGCAAAAACCCCTGGTGCAATTCCAAAAGCAAAATCAACTATTTGTGTTTGACCTAATAGACCTCCATCTTTTCTGGGAATATAAAATTGATTAATATTTTCATAAGTTGCCTCAATGCCGTGCATTCCATCGATATCAATATTGAAATCTAGAAAATTTGCAAGTGAAGCCATCTCTACCATTGTTTTGGTACCATCCACGAAACTTGTTAGCATATTTGGATTCATTTTTTTTAAATAAGCTTCATTTGCTAGTTTTTCAGGAGTGGCAAAAGTATCAAATGGATTATTTTTCCCCTTACCAATAGATATTACTTCAAAAGAAAGCTCTGTCGCAAAATTAAAGAGATCAAGAGCAGCAACAGGCTCGTCTCCATCAGCAATAGTCACAATAGCACCATTTTTTTCAGCATCTTTACTTAACGCAATTCCAATAGTTGCCTCTGTTTCTACATTTAATAAAATTAAATTTATACCTCTATTTAATACATTTTTAGCAACTAAAGCACCCGCAGCAGGTGTTCCAGTAGCTTCAATTACAATATCTAATTCGATATTCTCTAAAGCTGAAATACTATCAGAACAAAAAATTTCATTATCTTTTAGTTTTTTATATCTTGCTGTGGCACTGTCTAGTTGTTGTTGATTTCTATCTATTATACAAACAAGTTCTACACCATACATTTTTGATAATTGGGCAACAATGCCTTTCCCCATTTGACCTGCACCAACTAGCCCCACTTTGATATTTTCATCACGATCGTCTATAAATTTTTTAAATTTTTCTAATTGGTTCATTTTAGAAATTTTCTTTCTTAATATAATCTAAATCACTTTTATAAGTAATCTTAATGTTCCTATCCTCACCTTTTATAACACAGGTTTCAAATTTGTTAAAGTTATACATACTTTCTGTAGTATCAACCATCCCAAGTATTTTATTGTTTGATAAAAAGGTGTAACAATTATATAAATCTTTAAATTTATAAATTTGAGGTGTCTGTATTTCTACAATTTTCTTATTTCTTAAAACTTCCTTGTTTATTATATTGTAAAATTTGCTCTTTTCTATATATGGTGCAGCAGAACCATATTTTTTAGCAGTATTTATTAGATTAGCTAAAAGTTCGGTTGATATAAACGATCTAGCTGCATCGTGAATTGCAATAAAACACTTTTCTGAGACTCTGTTATGTAAATACTGTAACGCACGATACTCACTTTCCTGTCTCGATGCTCCACCTAGAATTATTGAAACATTTTGATGCTTAATAAAAAGATTTTCTAACTTTGATATGTTTGACTCAGATGAAACAATTAAAACTTCAGCAATATCTTCATTGTTTAAGAAAGTTTCAACGGGATAAACAATAATCTCTTTACCGTTAACTTTATAAAAAAGTTTATTCACTTTACTATTAAAGCGGGTGCTCGACCCTGCTGCAAGAATTACTCCGTAGGTTTTCATATTAAAACTCTCATAGGATAAAGTTAGTTAGTTAATTAATTAATTATTGATATAGTTTTAATATTATTTACTAATTAATGTTCAAAATATGGAATTTAATTTTTTACTATTTACTGATAAAAAGCTTGCTGTTAAGGATAAGGAAAACTTTTTACCCTTAGAACAGGAAAATATAAATAAACTGTCTTTAGAATACTGCATAATTTCAGACTTTATGGATTCAAAATATATTCTTACTGCAGAAATTGTGAAACTTCTTAAAAGTAATCAGATTGTGGTAAGTTTTGTGAAGGTATCTAGTGCGTTAAAAGAGATTCAGGATAATAAAATTATTAATCACTTAAATCGTGATAATTTTAGAAGAATTGCTTTTCCCATTTTTGTTAAATCTAAATTTCTTAAGGAATATTTAAAAAATAATCAGTTCAAATTTGATCTTAATGCATTTCTTCAGGATGCTAAATTTCAGGGAATAGAGCTCGATTCTTAGTATCTATAATAAACTGAACTGACCCAACTATTAACACTATTGCAAAGCCAATATATTGAGAAATTTTTAATTCCTCATTTAGAATTAACGCACCAATTATAACTCCCGTTACTGGCTCTAAATAAGTTATTGTTCCAACAGATATCGGAGATATAATTTTTACTACATACCAATATACTGCTAACCCAACTCCGGTTAAAAAGAATCCAAGAAACAAGCTAACAAGTAAATTTTCAATCATCCAGGCGAACCCTTCATATGTAAATGGTGATAATATTACCGCCGCAAATAATACTTGAACAAATGCAACATTAAATCCACCAAAAGTATCCGACTTTGAAGAACCATAAATTATTAAAATTGATAAAGTCAGAGCACTAACTAGGCCATAACTAACTCCTTTAAAGGATGATATTGTTGAAAAATCTAAAAGCAGAAATAAACCAATAAAACCAACGAGAACAACTACTACTTGAAGAATTGTGATTTTTTTTCCTCGTAAATACTCTATTAACAATACAAATATTGGGTATGAAAAAACTAAACCAATGCCAACCGCTACGCTATTTAATTCAATTGATTTAAACATTGTTGACCAGTGCACTGCTAATAGAGGTCCCATGATTAACCCCGTATAAATCAATTCTTTAGTTATCTTTGTTTTCTTGAAAACATATAACATTAATAAGAAAAATGTTCCTAAAAATGTTCTAATACCTACTAAAGATAAAGGGCTGACATCAGAAGTTCTAATTATTAAAGGTATTGATCCCCAACAAATAGCTAAAACAATGATGAGGAGATAGGCTTTAATTTTTAGATTCAAAACTAGTCTTGTTCTTGTTTTGTGTAGTTGCTAAATTGTGTGAACTCTTTACTAAAAAATAATTCGACTTTACCTGTTTGTCCTGATCTATTTTTTACAATATTTACTTCTGCAACACCTGGTTTGTCGGTTCCAGGATTGTAATAATCATCTCTATATAACATCATAACTATATCAGCATCCTGCTCTATTGCTCCAGACTCTCTTAAGTCACCGAGTCTTGGTCTTTTATCTTCTCTGGCTTCTGCTGCTCGATTTAATTGTGAAAGTGCAAAGATTGGAACTCTAAGTTCTCTTGCTAAGTTTTTTAAGTTTCTGCTTATTTCAGCAATCTCTTGTTGACGATTATCGCCAGATGAGCTTTGCATAAGTTGTAAATAGTCGACAATTATTAAATCTAATCCTTTAGCTGATTTAAGCCTTCTTGATTTAGCTCTTATATCAGTAACTGTGATGACAGGTGCATCGTCAAAATAAAGTGAAAGATTGTTGACTTTAGAAGCTGCTTCTACAACTCTACCCCATTTTTCAGGTCCAAGTTGCCCTTTTCTTGCATCGCCTGACATGACTTTTGCTTCAGAGAACAATACTCTTTGTACTAACTCTTCTTTAGTCATTTCTAATGAAAAGAATGCTACTGTCTTTTTATCTTTTGCAGCATGAGTAGCAATATTGAGAGCAAGTGAAGACTTACCCATGCTGGGACGTGAAGCGAGTATTACTAGATTACCTTCTTGCAATCCAGATAGATAGTTATCTAAATCAGCAAAATATGTAGGCAATCCAGAAAGGCCAGTACCTCTATTTTCAATTTCTTCAATACGATCTATCGCACTATCAAGTACATCTGTTAACCCAACAAGTCCATCGCCTATTGCATCGTCTGATGCGGTAAATATAGCTTGCTCAGCTTCGTCAAGAACGCTATGGATTTCTTTATCCATAGCCATTGCAAGTAATTCAATTCTTCCACTAGCTTTTAATAACTTTCTTCTGTGTGAGTGTTCTAAAACTATTTCAATGTATCGCTCAAAGTTAGCTGAGCTAGGTACATTATCCACAAGTCTAGGAATATATGATACGTTAATAGTTTTTGTGTTTTTTGTTTCTTTAAATATTTTCTCAGAAACAGTAACTGTATCAATAGGATTTCCAGTATCAAAGAGATCTTTCATAGCTTCAAAGACTGTCTGGTTAGCTGGGCTGTAGAAGTCATTTGATTTAACTTCTTCCATTAATCTATTTACGGCATCTCTAGATAATAGAGCACTTCCTAACAATGCTTCTTCAGCATCTAAACTATGAGGAGGTACCTTACCTAGAGAAAGGTTGTCTCTTGGTGAAACTGCCTCCGGACCAGCCATTATTTAGTTTCAGGAATTACTTCTAAAGTAATATCAAATTTCGTATCTGGACCAAGTACAATACTAATTATGTGTAAACCAATCTCTTTAATTGGTTCATCGGTATAAACTTGCTCTTCTTCTAATTTATAACTAGAAAAAGTTTCAATTGCGTCTACAATCTGATTACTTGAAATAGCAGCATACAAAGTACCTTCATCAGTTGAATTTTGAGAAATTACAATTTTTGCATCTGCAAGTGCTGTTTGGATAGATTCAGCAAGCTCACTGTTAACTTGAGTTTTTAATGCTCTTTTAGCACGAAGGTCTTCAGCAAACTTTAAATTATTCGCAGTAGCTACTATTGCTAATTTTTGTGGTAATAAGTAATTCCTTGCATAGCCTTTAGCTACTTGTACAACATCACCTTTTCGACCTAGTGCTTTTACATCTTTACTGAGTATTATCTTCATCTTCTACTACCGTAACTTTGTTTGTATGTGCTTGTTGTTACATATGGTAACAATGCTAACTCTCGAGCTACTTTTACAAGACGAGCAATTTTAGCTTGTTCTTGTTTAGTAATTCCTGTTATTAAACTAGATCTAATCTTGCCTCTATCAGAAACAAATTTTTCTAGTAATTTTACATCTTTGTAAGTTGCATTTTCTATTTGTTGCTTCGTTACTCTTCTTTGTTTAGGAGTTTCATATTTTGAAACTCTTCTACTTGAAACTCTTTTGGTGTTTGCCATAATTTCTCCTTAATTAAAATGGTGCTTCATCTTCGTCGTAAGATTCACGAGCTACTGGTTGCGGACTTGATGACATACCGCCAGATGTTCTTTCAATATTTGCCTTTGCCCATCTTAAGCTTGGTGCAATTTCATCTATTGATATATCTACAATTGATCTATTTTGACCATCCTGTGTTTCCCATGAACGATAATTTAATCTGCCTATAACAATCACTCTCATACCTTTTTGAAGTGATGCTGCTGCATTTTCTGCCATATCGTTCCAAACTGTACCTTGAAAATACATTGGCTCACCTTCATCCCAAGAACCATCAGAATTTCTTTTTCTTTTATTTTGTGCAATTCTTATTTCAGCTAAGGTTGCTCCACCATCTGTAACTCGTATTTCTGGATCGGCTGTTAAGTTACCAACTATTGTTACTGAATTATCTACCATTTTTATCTACCTCTAGCTTTCCATCTTTAACACTTTGTGTCTAATGACATCATCGGAAATTTTTAGCACTCTTTCAAGTTCACTTGGAACAACTGAAGGGCTTTCAAATTTTGTAATTGAATATATACCTTCTTTAAATGTTGCTATTTCGTAAGCAAGTTTACGTTTTTGCCAAACTCCTTGCTCAATCACATTGCCACCACCGTTAGAAATAACATCTGTGATAGATTTGTGAACTGAACTGACGACTGTTTCGTCTGCTGTTGGTCTCACAATTGAGACTAAATCATATTTATTCATTTTTCTCCTATGGACACTCGTACGTGGCTTCTTTTGAAGCAGGTACTTTTAAATTTAATACTAGATTTGACTTATGACAGAATTTTCTTAATTTCTTTTTTCCACACTTTAAGAGAATCTTCTGAATCACTACTTAAACTGTAAGAATGAGTTTCTGAAGGAAATTCTCTAGCCTCAATTTCATTTTTAAATTGAGACAATGCTTTTACTGTATTATCAAATTGATTATCATATCGTTTAACAAACTTAGCATCTATATATTCTTTTGATTTCATACCAACTAAATCATGAATTACTAAAACTTGTCCATTTGTATATTTTCCCGCACCAATTCCTATTGTTGGAATTTCTAAATTTTCAGAGATGGACTGTGCAACGATAGAAGGAACTCCTTCTAAAACGATAGAAAAGCAGCCTAACTTTTGTAGTAGTAGTGCATCCTCAAAAAGTTCTTTAGCTAGGTCTAAGGTTTTTCCTTGGATTTTATAACCTCCCATAACATTTTTTGACTGAGGAGTTAATCCTAAATGACCCATTACTGGTATTTCAGCATTAATAAGTGCTTTGATAACCCCCTCTCTCTTCGAACCGCCCTCAATTTTGACAGCATCTGCCTTACCTTCTTTAATAAACTTGCTAGCATTTCTAATTGTGTCTTCATTAGATATGTGATATGACATATAAGGCATATCGGCTACAACTAATGAGTCCGGCTTGGCGTTTGAAACCGCTTTAACATGATGCAGCATTTCATCGACAGTAATAGAAAGGGTATCATCATGCCCTAAAACAACTTGCGCAAGTGAATCTCCGACAAGAATTATATCCATCTCGGATATTGAAGCTGCTTTTGAAGTTGGGAAATCATAAGCAGTAATCATTGAAATTACACGCTTGTGTTTCAAATCGATAATATAAGGTACTGTTTTTTTCATTTTCCTCTCTCCGCTTTTAAAGTCGAAGGATTAATTTAATTTTATTAAACTATTTAAGTTAATCAATAAAAAACTTATTATCTTAAAAATTTCAGGGTATTTATGATTTATCTTTAATAAATAATGAAAATATCATTTACTTATATATGTATTTAAAAATATTAAGTAATTTAATCTTATTATTATTAGTTTCATGTTCTGTTAAAACAAGTGAGGTCACAATGAGCGAACAATACGAAAAGGCTTATTTTGCGGGGGGTTGTTTTTGGTGTATGGAACCACCGTTTGAAGCACTAGATGGTGTCATAGAAGCAACTTCTGGATATATGGGGGGAACAGTAGAAAATCCCACATATGAAGAAGTTTGCACTGGAGAAACTGGACACGCAGAAGTTGTTGAAGTTTTGTTTGACCCTAATATTATCTCATACGAGGAACTGTTAGAAGTTTTCTGGCGTAATATAGATCCGACAGCACTAAATTATCAATTTGCAGATGTTGGGTCGCAATATAGAACAGAAATATTTACTGTAAATGCTGAGCAAAATATACTTGCACAGCAATCGAAAAAAGATTTAGCAAATTCAGGTAAATTTACAAAAGACATAGTGACTGCTATTACAGCTGCACCAAAATTTTATATTGCGGAAGAATACCACCAAGATTTCTATAAAAAACAGAGCATGCGATACCAAATGTATTCTAAAGCAAGTGGCCGTAAGGGTTTTTTAGAAGACACTTGGGGAGAGTCTTAGTTTTTTAAAGTCTCGTATAGTGTATCTTTCCATGCCTGATTGTCTATTTCCCAAATTACATTAACATTCTTAACAGTGTTGGACCAGTACTCATCAAGATTTGGTTCGCTTTCTCCAACATTTAGCTTATCCACAATTGTCATTCCCCTAGATGGACCATCTAAGACAATTTTCACATTGTGACGCGATTCTTTTAATACAACCTTTGGGTTTAATGCAACGGCCATTGCAACAGGGTCTGGTAAGCCCAATCCAGGATCTCCTAACCAATTTTGACTTGACTCTAATGCATGTTTATTGCAATCAATTGAAAAATTTCCTTTTTCAGTTTGAAAACTATAAACTAATTCCATTTCGTCTTCAGTTAAGTTAGCACCACCTCTACATAGTTCCCAACCAACCATTGAAATGTCATGATGACCAGAATTAAATACAAGTTCAGCTGCTTCTGGATCACACCAAATATTATATTCTGCAGCTGGTGTGACGTTGCCAACTGTAGTTGCAGCTCCTCCCATAATCACAATTTTTTTTAATTTTAAAAATGATTCACTTTCTTTGCTTATAAAATTTGCGATATTCGTTAGTGGACCGAGTGTGACTAAAGTTATTTCGTTTGGATATTCTTCTATGTGGTTTTTCAAAACATCAATAAAGTTTGTATGTATTGCTTCTTTATTAGGTAAAGGATAGTTCATATCACCCATACCGTCTGGTCCATGGAACCAATCTGCATGTGCCTTTTTTTTAACTAGTGGCGAATCTGCACCCACATACACCGGAGTATTTTTCTTACATAACTCAATTGTATACCGTGCATTTATACTTCCTTGTTCAACTGGCATGTTGCCAGAAACAATACTTATTCCTAATACATCGACATCTTTTGTTTCAAGTGCCATAAGTATTGCAACAGCGTCATCAGAAGCTGTGTCGGTATCAATAAAAAATTTACGATTTTTCATACTCAATTTTATGCCAACCTTTATTTAAAGGTATCAACAATATTGCAGAAAGTGGAAATATTAAAAATAAATTTTTTGCGAAAATTAATGAATACTGTTCAATCATATAACCAAATAAGATTGATCCAATTGCCAAGCCAGCACCAACTGCGCTTCCAACCCAAGAATAAGCTTCTGTTAATATATCGTCTTCTGTAATATTTGAAATATAACTATTCGCAAGTAAAAAAATTGGTCCAATTCCAAATCCTGACAAAATAGCTGAAAAATATAAATAGTTAATTTCGTTAAACCAAAAATATGTAGTAACTGAAAAAGAAAGAAATAATAGTGTTTTATTGTAATTTATAAGTGAAACTTTGTTTTTAAATATATACCCAAATGATAATGCTGTAAGTAATGCTGTTGACCCATTCAATAAATAATATATTGCAGTTAAATTATTTAAATTTTCAAAATCTTCTTTAGCTACTACATAGACAGATATTGAACTTAAACATGCACCCACTAGTACTAAAGTTATTAGAAATAGAATTTTTTCTTTTGAAAGCCAAATTTTATTATGAATTTTTTTCTTATCCTCAATCTTAATTCTGTCTTGTAAATTTTTAAAAAATACAACACCAATTGTTCCCACAGTAGAACTAAGTACTGCTATAAAAAGAGCAAGTACAGGGTTAATTAATTTTGAGACAATTGCAAAAACAGATGGTCCAATTAAAAAATTTAACTCATCAATTGCCGATTCTATAGCTTGAACTTTCTGATTGTCTTCAGATCTTGCTACAAGTTTCCAATTACGTCTTGTGTAAACTCCAATATTTGGAACTGAGATGCCAATTAAAATTGATAGTAATATATATATAAAATCTAATTTAAAACTAAAAAATGATATTGCTGCTGTAGATATTAAAAAAAGTGTAAGTAAAAATGAAACTATTTTTTTTTGACCATATCTATCAATTAACCTTCCGTTCAGTGGCTGGATAAAAGCATTAGAAATACTAAAACCAGCTGCCATCGCACCACCAATTGCGTAAGAGTCTGTTTTAAAATTTCCAAAAATAACCATACCTACTTGCAACATTGAATATGGTGCTCTTCCAAGAAAACCAAAAAATATGAGCCTTTTAGCACCAATTAAATTTAATAAACTTTTATACGTTGATTGCTCAGACAAATTAATACATTATTGTGTAAGTTAAATGATGTGGGTGATGAGTTGCATGATAACTTTTCCATAATCTGTAATCTAACTGTGGGATAATAATTGCTTTATCTGCAGGGCGTCTTAAATTTACAGCTTCAGTCAATTTTGCTGTAACAAATAAAGAAGCTGCTCTTATTTCTATCTCTTCTTCAGAGTCTCTTTCAATAAGTACGCCATTATTGATTTTTTCATCTAAAGCTTCACTATATTCCACAATTTTCATAACTTTCAATGCAACAGGTACTATATAATCAGCAAAAGCAGACATAGAGTTAATATCTTCAATACTGAAATAACCAGAATGACTAAGTTCTCCATGTATTCCCCAAAAAGCCAACTGTGCAAGTTTATAAAAATGAACTTTTTTACCTTTATAAGTAGAGCTATCATCGAATCTCGGAAATTCTGTTATTAGTCTTTCAATTAAACCATCGCCATTTGAATAAAGCTTCTTTGGACCATTGTTAATAAAATTTATCCAATCACCTTCATATGAATCGATTAACTTTTCTCCCACTTGATTTAAAATTTCTTTTCTTTCTTGAAGCATTGGAATTTCTATATTGCCATTAAATATATTTTCTAAATCCTTCATAGTCAATTCTGATTGAACTTCACCGTCTAATAAGTTAATGCCTGATTCTATAGCTTCATGTACTTGAGTGAACATTGCTTCACTATCTGAGAGCAAGTTACCGTTTCTTAAAATCTCATATTTAATTGAATTATCAAAATCAGTAAAGGCAAAATTTAATGTATTGATGAGCATTGTTGTTCTAATAAAATTTTTAGGATCTATTTTTCGATTGTTATTTTTTGGAAATGAAAACTCTTCATAAGCAAGCCAATCTGAAACTGTTTCGATATTGTCGTAGTTTATATTTAAATTATTAGTATCGTTTATAATCTCAGAAACAGATTTTAGAACTCTGGAATTCCAGTTAATACTCACAAATTAAATCATACTAGATTTAAATCAATTTATTTTTTATAATCTAATCGTGGAATCAAAAATTTGTATTGTGGGAAGTTCAAATATAGACCAAATTGCTTATGTTGAAACTATACCTCATGATGGTGAAACTGTTTTTGGTTCAAAATACCAAATGGGTTTTGGTGGTAAAGGAGCAAATCAGGCTGTAATGGCAGGATTAATGGGTGCTCAAACATTTATGATAACTTGTCTTGGTGACGATGTATATGCAGACATGACTATTGAGAATTTTATAAATAATGGTGTAAATGTTGATTTCATACAAAGGGTTGAAGGATCTAGTGGGGTGGCGCCAATATGGGTTGATAAAACAGGTCAAAATAGAATTATTGTGATTTCTGGTGCAAATGACCACATAGATGCTAATAAAGCAATTGGAGCTATCGATAAAATTGAAAATTTGAATTACATAATTGGACAATTTGAGATACCACTAGAAGTTACGGAAAAAGTATTTATATACGCTAAAAATAAAAATATTCAAACTATTTTAAATCCTGCACCAGCAAAAATACCTAGCAATGAACTGTTGAAAGCTACAGATTGGTTTATACCAAATGAAATAGAATTTCAAACAATTACTGGAAGTTCAGCATTTGTTGACGAAAATTTACTTAATTTTGCAAACACCTTGACTGGTAATCTTATTGTCACGCTTGGTAACAAAGGTGCAGCATTTATAGAGAATGATAGAGTTATCAAAATTGAAGCACCCAATGTTTCAGCAATTGATACCACTGGTGCGGGAGATGCTTTTGTTGGTGCTTTTTCTGCAGGATTAGCAAATGGATTATCTCCACTTGAGGCAATAAGATTGGGAGTTGATAGAGCATCGGATTCAGTAACAAAACCTGGTACTCAATCTTCATACGCTAAAGAACAATGACTGTATTACCTATTAGAGATCAAATAATACTTCTTACTACATTTGTAGTAATTTTTATTGTTTTCTGGATTGATGAGCAAAGAAAAAATAATGAGAACCATATATTAAATAAAATATTCAAATACACCCCTGATTACAATAGCGATCAGAGAACAGGTTTTGGCTTAGTGACAGTTGCAGCAGTCTGCTCTATTTTTAGTGTAAATTTTTATATATCTTTAACAGTCTTAATTGCTGGACTTATATTTTTATATAAAGGAAGTACTAAGCGTCCTTAAGCCAAAATCTAACCTGTGGTTTTATTTTGTCTTTCATCTGATAAAACATGATAAATATTCCAAAAGCTGATGAGAAAATAGGCGCAAGCAATAAGTAATTTAGATTAATATTTGTAGAAAAAAATGCAAATAGGAATGGTGCTAATAATAACCCCGGGAGTTTAAACATTGTTAGCATTGTGTTTGTATTACCAGCTTCACCAAGTTTACCTATTTCAACAGATATATTACTTTGTGATGTGTACAAAGCACCGGCACCAAGTCCTGCAAAAATAAAAATAAAATTCTGTAAATTTAAAGGAAAAAAAATAAAAATTACACAAGCTAAAAAGTGAAAAATCAAACCCATAATGTATGTATATTTAAAGCCAAACTTTGATGCAAAAATAGGAACAAAAAAACTCCCAATGCCTTGCGAAAGCAATAATAAGGTAACCCAGATCCCAATTTTTGAAGGTTCATAATTGTATTCTGAAATCAACCAAATACTAAAAAATGGTGTCACAGATTCAGGAAGAACTGAAACAAAATTAGCTCTTGCTATAGCTTTAATTTGTATATTTTTGTAATATAAATTTTTCCAGTCTTGTATTTTCAAATTTAATAATGTGAACATAAATTTATTATTTTGGGGTTTAGTCGAATTTGGTTCTCTTATAAGTAGCAACGGAATTAATGAGAATGAAGTGATAAAAATAACAATCAAAACACCTGATTGGAAACCACTGATGAGTCCATTACTTTGTATCTTTGTATCCACATACTTTGATACAAAATAACCTGCAGCTGAACCAGTCGTTAGGTTAATAGCAAAAAATATAGATCTATATTTATATAACACTCTTGAGACAAGATCAAAATAAGCTGGCAATATAGCCCCTGAACTAAAAACAAAGATACTGTAAGTTATTAAAAACATTAAAAAAGATAATTCGGATGCAAGAAAATATTTAAGACTAATAAAAATTAATATGATTCCCAGTCTTTCGACCAAACCCCATTTAATGACTTCGTATTTAGAATCTTGTTCTTTTTTTCTACCTATTGAAGACGTAACTTGCCCAAAAATATTTAATAAGTAAAACAAAATAATAATTAATGGTGGTGCATAAATTGAACTAGAAATTTCAAATGCAACATCAGGTGTGTAACTTAATGGAATCATTAATGCAAATGCTGCTCCAAAGCCAAAGCTATCTAATATAAACATAACGTAATTAAATACGAAATTATCTTTAATAAACTCTGAACTTGTTTTTGACAATCGGTCTACTTTTTACCAATAAACCTAATGGCAAATGTGGCTCCAAAAATTATCGATAAAAATGCTGTTCCACAGAACACAACTATAATCGCACCGACTGTAGGACTTAGATTAAATCCTCCAGAAGGAACAAAAGAGTTTAAATTAAACCTTGCATAAAAAACAAATAGAATGGGAGTTAAAGAAAGTATTGATAAGACAGTCTCTTTTATAGTAAATTTTTTGTATCTTAATAACGTTCTTTCATTTTTTGATCCAAATGCTCTAGTTTCAAGACTCATTGAAAGTTGTGCAACTCTATCTATAGCACCAGCAAATACAGGAATAATGGAAGGTAGAAGAGCTTTGAATCCCTGTGCTTGCATAGCTCTAGATTTTTGAGCTGATAGTATAATACCAAATTCTCTTTGGAGTATCGGTATAAGTTGCAATGTTGTAGTAATCATGAAATTAACAGTATATGGGACTTTTGCCCTTTGAAGTGCTGATGATAATTCACCTGGATGTAGGGTCATTAGCATAAGGATTGACCATGTAGTTATACATAGAATCCTACTACTAAATAACATTCCGTAAATTATTGATTCTGTATATAAAGAAAATGGTCCAACTTCTGTTAGGAAAGTAGGGTTATCAAATACAGCTGGTGGAACTATTGATTGCAAAAAAATCATGGCAAATGCTGCTGGAAAAAAAATAACCATTGCGCGAACATAACTTGGAAAAGTTTTAGTCAAAACAACAAAAATTAATCCAACAACAGTTAATGCATAATTAATATATGGATTCTTATTGAAAAAGCAAAAAATTACAAAAGAAAAAACCCAGTAAAATTTAACAAAAGGATGTGCTCTATGAAAAAAAGAATCTCCTGGAACATATGCACCAACTGGAACTCTAGCCATTATTCACCTTCCTTTATATCTAGACTTGACTCTAAAATCATATTTATTGAATCTGACATATTTTGAGTATATTCTTCTTTTGTCAAAGATTCTTGCCTAGCCTGATCTCCTGCAACTAATAGTACTGCTCCTGTTCTAAGTTTTCTATAAGATCCGACTACAAACAGAGTTGCTGCCTCCATTTCAGAACAAAGAACTCCGCCCTTAACCCATGCATCCCATTTTTGAAGAAGTTCTGCTGCTATTGGCATACTTTCTGGGTTATGTTGTCCGTAAAACGAATCTTTAGATTGGACTATTCCAACATGGTGAGTAATCTTTGAGTTTTTTGCTGATTTGATTAATGCAGAAACCATATCATGAGAAGCAACAGCAGGAAACTCAATTGGCATATACTGAACTGAAGTACCTTCGTACCTTACTGCACCAGTTGCGATTACTTTATCACCTATTCTTGTATATTCTTGCATCGCTCCTGAAGTACCTAATCTTACAAATGTTTTGACCCCAACATTTGCTAGTTCTTCTACAGCAATAGCTGTTGAAGGACAGCCAATGCCTGTCGATGTGACTGTAACTGAACGACCTTTGTATGAACCAGTCATAGTTTTATATTCTCTATTGTCTGCAACCAACTCTGCTGAATCAAAGTGCTCTGCTATAAATTCAACTCTTCCGGGATCTCCAGGCAAAATTACAAAATCAGAAACATCTCCTTTTTTAAGTTGAATATGGTATTGAATAGGTGTATCTAGTAAGCCCCCTTTTGAGTCATTTGCATCATTATTCGACATTTCTATCCTCCTCTAAATAATTTATAGCTTCCAAAACTATTCTTGTCATATTATTTACAGTTTCAGCATCAGACACTTCAACTGCTAAAACAGCTCCTGCCATTAATTTTTTAATATGAGCTAATGTAAATAATGTTGCAGCTTCCATCTCAGAAGCTCCAACACCACCACCTTGCCATGCCTTCCATTTATTTTCTAAATAAGGAGCAACCGGCATTCTATTTGGCTCAACTTCACCAAAAAAAGAGTCTTTTGACTGACATATTCCAATCTTAGTTGGTATTCCTAATGCTTTTGACGCCTTAATAAGGTTTTCAGTTAAATCATGAGAGGCAATTGCTGGAAACTCTATTGGTATGTATTGCTTTGAAGTACCATCATCTCTTACTGCAGCAGTCGCTATAAATATTTCTCCTTTTTTTGCCGAATTGTCTACTGAACCTGAAGTTCCTATCCTAATTAATACCTCAGCACCAATATAAGAAAGTTCTTCTACCGCTATTGCAGTTGATGGACATCCTATTCCGGTAGAAACTACCGATATTTCGGTTCCTTTATAAGTTCCTTTAAAAGCATTAAATTCTCTATTTTGACCTTGATGTACAGGATTTTCTAAAGAATTAGCTATTAAAGGCACCCTATTAGGATCGCCCGGTACAATTACATACCGGGCGACTTCTCCTAATTTTATAGGTAAATGTTTAACTTGTTCAACTTTTTGAACAGTCATCACTTACCTTTTGTTACTTAGTCTTTACTTCTAAATACTGCTAGACCACATAGAATTGTTAAAAATCCAGCAACAAGACAAAGTCCAGACAACATACCAAAAGCAGCATCACCTGCAAGTTCTGAAGATGCATAAGGATAAACCATATACATCACACCTAATCCGATAATACCGACTCCGAGTCCATCTTTCGATGTTACTTCTCTCATACTATCCTCCTAGTTACAAGTTCATTGATACAACTGTCAAGATAACACCGACAACTGTACCTGCTGTGATTAATACTGCTTTGCCCATATTTTCAGCTTTCATTATTGGACCTGTAACCTGTAAGTTTTTAGGTAAAGCACCAATTATTGCTAACGCCAAAAATGAAGCAAGAATCTTATCTGCTGATGAGACAATGATGTTACTTGAGAACACAGCTGCCCACATATCATTTCCAGCAGCTAATAATCCTGCTGTTAATACGTCAGAAGCATGTCCTGTTGCACCACCAAAAACAAAGATAACAATTGGAGCTGCCATAAGCGATACTGCAACTGCAGAAGCAACAGACAATCCAAAGAATCTTACTTTGTCATTAGCCCATCCCCACTTTGTTCCATAACCCCAAACAAGTGCACCAACAACATTGCATGCAGCGAATGGAATTGAAACCGGACCAGAAATAAAACCCATAGTTAAGTTTGTTATAACTCCAACTAAAGATCCCCACCATGGTCCGAGTGTCATAGCAACAACAGCGGTTCCAATCATATCAAGGAAGATAGGTAGCTTTAAAGCTCCGGCAACTGTTCCACCAATAACATTTAATACAGAAGCAACTGGTACTAATGCAATTACATATGTTAAAGGAACGCCACCACCTGTAGAGCTACTTAGTTTTTCTCCCTGAGTAGTTTGTTCATTCATTAATTTCCCCCCCTCGAAAAATTAACTTGTTTATTGACAGCAGTTGTTCCACTATCAAGAAAAGGTTTTTTAACAATGGTTAACCTTTTCAAACATTGTTAATATAATTTTAAAAAAATTTTTAATGTGTTGTCTTGTAAAACAAAAATAATTATAAAAAAGTTAGTAACCTAAATCTTATCTAGTGCTTCACTTACTGATAAGATACTTTCTGAAGAATCTGATCTACCAATTTTTTTCATAAAACTAGTTATTTGTGGTGGGAGCAGATTAGTTCTTTTTAATATAGATTCGGTCGCAAAAAGTTTGGATGGTGCTCCGTCAAAAATTAGTTCAGTGTCACACATTACTAAAACTCTATCGGTGTCCTCTGCAACTAAAGGCATATCATGTGAAACAACTATAACCGTTTTTCCTTGTTCTCTTAGTTTTTTAATTGACCCTCTAATAGCTTTTATACCTAAATAATCTTGGCCAGTTGTGGGTTCATCTAAAATAATCACATCAGGCTCCATAGCTATAATTGAAGCCATACCGACACTCTTTCTTAGTGAAAATCCAAGCCTATAAGGATTTATGTCAAGAAATTCTGTTAATCCAAATTCTGATGAAATATACTCAACTCTTGAATCGATTTCCTCTTTCTGAAGTCCAATATTCTTTAAACCAAATTCAAGTTCATCTTTGACCGAAGCTGCAAAAATTTGATGATTTGGGTTTTGAAAAACATATCCAACAGTTCTCGCTAACACATTTACAGAATTTTCTTGACTGTCTAACTCTCCAACATATACTTTGCCATCGGTAGGTTTTAATAAACCATTCCAATGCTTTACTAATGTTGTTTTACCAGAGCCATTCTGGCCAACTACTGATACTTGCTCACCTTGAGAGATTTTTACATTAACACCATTGACAGCTACAACACCATTTGGATAAACATGTTTAAGGTTTTCTACTCTTATTTCAGTCATGCTTTATAAGCCTCTACTGCTTGTGAAAGTGTGACGGGGATTGATTTAAATAAATTACTTTTATTTGAAGCTAGTTCAGTTACTTGCGGAACTCTTACGCCTACTGACTCCTGTCTTCCAACAATTTTTGGAAATATTTCAGATGGTGTGCCCTTTTCAATTATTTTGCCATTTTCTAGAAATACAACTTGATCTGCAAATTCTGAAATTACTTCCACTTCATGTTCTGCTATCACAACAGTAAGCCCTTCTTCTAGATTTAACCTTCTGGTAACAGAAAAAACTTCTTCTTTTCCAATTGGATCTAAGTTAGAAGTTGGTTCATCTAAAATTAAAATTTCAGGCTTCATTGCTAGCGCAGATGCCATAGCAAGTCTTTGTTGTTGACCTCCAGATATTTCAAATGGCGATCTCTCTTCAAATCCCTCTAGACCAACAAGTTTTAGTGATTCTTTAATATTTTTTTCAATTGTTACTTTATCAACACCTAAATTTTGTAAACCTAAAGCCACTTCTTCAAAAACAGTTAATTGACTCATTTGAAATTCAGGATTGTCAAAAATACTTCCAACTTTTGCAGCTAATTGTCTTACTGGTATTTTTGGTGGAATCTCACCAAGCACTTCTATCATGCCATACATGTCTGCACTTATCATATTTGGGACTATTCCATTGAGAGAAAGGCAAAGTGTAGTTTTTCCAGCTCCGTGAGCTCCAAGAATAGCTATAAATTCCCCTTTTTGAATTTCTAATGAAACACCATCTAACGCTTTATGTTCTTCACCTGAGTATTGAACTGTTAAGTTTTCAACCTTAATTACAGACATTTATAATTTCCTTTTTAAAAACTTTAAGGTTTTTTAACAATGGTTACCTGTCAAACATTGATTAGTAGTTTTATTTTACACTTTTTTAATTTGCGTTGCATATATTAAATTAATCAAAATTATTTTTTCGCTTTAAACCATGAAAAGTAGTCAATATAATCATAAAATGACTATTCCTAATTTTCACTTACCAACAGAAGACTCTACATTTATAAAAAATCCTTATCCTGTACTTAGTGAGATCAGGGAGAAAACACCTATTTTTTGGGACGAAATAAATGGTCTTTATTTTTTTACAAGATATTCAGATGTAAGAACTATCCAATCAAGTAAAGTTTATGGTACTACTTTTAACCATATTGAAAACTTTGAGTCCCAAATAGAAAACCCAGATTTACCTCTTACTTATGTGGGTTATAAAAGGTCAGAAAAGTATGCCGAATATGATAATTTTTGGAAATCAGAAGAATTTTCACTTTTGAACTTAGAAGGTCAGTTACATAAAGAGTTGAGGGGATTAGTTGCAAAAGCTTTTTTACCCAGATCAGTTCAACAACTTGTTCCATATATGGAGGAAGCTTCACTAAACCTCTTTAAAAAAATTACTAGTAATGAGTTCGATCTTTTGAAAGACTATGCTCAACCATATTCAGTTAGTATTATCGGGAAATTACTCGGTGTTCCAGAATCTGATCATTCAAAATTTTTAGATTGGTCTCATAAAATTGTCAAAATGTACGACTTTGAAGTTACTGATGAGAATGCTAATAATGCAGAAAATGCAGCGAAAGAGTTTATTGAGTATACCCAAGAATTACTAAATAAAAGACGAATCAATCCTGAAGATGATATGATTACTAGGCTTTCACAAGTTTCTGAAGATAATCAATTTTTAACTGACGATCAAATCATTTGCACTGTAATTTTGTTATTAAATGCAGGACATGAAGCAACAGTTAACACTCTTGGTAATGGATTGTATGCTCTACTTAATACGAATCAAAATTTTGAAGAGTTAAGCACTAAATTTTCTGATCCATATGAAATCGTTGAAGAACTAATTAGATTTGACAGTCCTTTACAATTCTTTCAAAGGTACGTTTTAGAGGAGACAGAGATAGGTGGTTATATACTTCCTCAAGGCTCTAAAGTTGCAATTTTGCTAGGTTCAGCAAATAGAGATCCTCGAGCCTTTCAAAATCCTGACAAATTAGACTTTTATAGGGAGTTTAAAGATCATAGTAGCTGGGGTGGTGGTATTCATTTCTGCATTGGGACTCATCTTGCAAAACTAGAATTGGGTGTTTCTTTTAAACACATCTTACGACATAAATTTAATCTCATAGAAGAGCCTGAAAGAACAGGAGCATTTGGTATTAGAGGATTTAAAAAGTTAATAGTTTCAGTTTAGTTTTTTACAAAAAACTTAAAATTAAGCAAAAATTTCCATAAATTGCTTTTGATTAAGCTCTAAACTCAAACTATGGCTTCAAAAAAAAATTATGGAATTAACACCCGAGCAATCCACACAAACACTAGAGTAAAACTACCAACTGGAGATATCATGCCTCCACTACATCTATCTACTACATTTGAAAACACTCAACCAGGCGAATATGAATATTTTTATGGTCGAAGTGGTAACCCTACAAGAGAGCTGTTTGAAAGAACTATGGCTTCACTTGAAGGAGTTGAAAATTACGATGAAATGCATTCTTTTGCAATGGCCTCTGGAATGGCTGCTGTTACATTAATTGGAGAACTAGTTAAACCAGGAGAAAATGTTGTTATAACTCAAGATGTCTATGGAGGGACAACTTCATTCTTTTCTAACATAGCTACTAAAAGAGGTATTGGGGTTAATTTTTGTGACTTAGATGACTTAGATAAACTTAACTCTTTACTTAACGATAAAACAAAACTGCTTTGGTTTGAGAGTCCATCAAATCCAAGAATTAAGTTATTTGATTATGAAAAATATGCTGAAATAGCACATAAGAATTCAACGTTACTAGTAACTGACGCAACATTTTCAACACCGTTTATTACTAGACCACTTGAACTTGGAGCAGACATTGTGTTTCACTCAACAACAAAATATATTGGTGGACACAGTGATAGTCTTGGTGGGGTTGTAACTACAAATAAAAAAGAAGTTTGGGAAGAGCTTCACTCTTATCAAAAAACAAGCGGTGCAATAATGTCACCATTTGATGCTTATCTTTGTCAAAGAGGTCTTTATACAGTTGGTGTTAGATTGGAAGTTCACTCTAAAAATGCCCATAAAATTGCTGAGTATTTAGAAACTTCAAAACATATTAAAGAGGTTTTCTATCCAGGATTAAAATCAAACCCAAACTATTCAATTGCAGAAAAACAAATGGCGATGTTTGGAGGAATGCTTAGTTTTAATGTCGAAGATCATATAGATTTGAAAAAATTCTGGGAGTCGCTAGAGCTTTTTAAACTTGCCGTTAGCTTGGGTGGTGTAGAATCATTAATTGAACTACCTAGACTTATGACACATGACAATGCTGAAGGCACTGATGCAGAGATTGCTGATGATATTGTCAGAATTTCTGTTGGTCTCGAAAATGCTGAAGATTTAATTGAAGACCTAGAATCTGCTCTTAATGCTGCAGCAAATTAAGAGTAATCCTTTTTACAAAGCTTTAGTTGCTGTTTTTTTTACGTTTAGCTTATTTATAGTTTTTGGTTATAACGGCTGGGGTACTCCTGCAGCAAATGAGCAAGCAATTGGTGAAATTTCCCGATGGTGTGAACGAGTAAGTGGTGGTTTCTTTAGAGAGCCAGCTAATACACTTGGTAACTTGGGATTTGTAATTGCTGGATTGTATATGTTTTATAAGCTTTCTAATGATGCAACTCAAAATAGAAGCCCTATGTTTGGTTCTTTTAAAATCGGACTTCTTTACGCTTCTGCATCAACATTTTTAGGTCCAGGATCTATGGCAATGCATGGAACTCATACAAAGTTTGGCGCATGGCTAGACAATGTTTCAATGATTACATATATTCTTATTCTCTGGTTATATAACTTAAAGAAACTTACTAACTTTTCACAGAAAGCTTACTTCTATTCATATAGTTTAATTCTTACTTACTACGCTTATAGTTACTGGTTCTTTGATTCTGGCTTAGGAATTGGTCTTGACCTTTTTGAAGTAAGTA
>Ga0222715_10000796_pt1 | contig 31317 bp, 28 predicted proteins | sample C33_9DmetaG_FD_165056 | JGI IMG/M metagenome (GOLD analysis project Ga0222715, IMG submission 165056) | Estuarine water microbial communities from San Francisco Bay, California, United States - C33_9D | ecosystem: Environmental > Aquatic > Marine > Unclassified | place: USA: California...
TTAGTCTTTAAAGCCGACGACCCTGAAATCATAGAAAAAGTAAAAGGCGTTACAAATGGCGGTGGTGATTACGCATTCGAGTGCGTTGGTTCCGAGCATGCTTTACAATTAGCATATTCTCTGACTAAACGAGGCGGCATGACATGCTCTAGCGGTCTATCTCATCCAAACAGTCAGTTCTCGATATCACATCTCAGCTTAGTAGCGGAAGAAAAAACTATAAAAGGAAGTTATCTAGGAAGCTGTGTGCCAAAACGCGACATACCCCGCTACATTGAACTATTTGAATCGGGTTCGCTACCTATTGATTCTTTAATGAGTGAAAAACTATCACTTGATCAGGTGAATGAGGGATTTGACAAACTCGCGAGTGGTGAAACAGTAAGACAACTTATCACCTTTGACTAATTAATTGGTCAGCGAGTATATATGACAAATTTTTCCATTTGTTTGACGAAGCATACTATGAGTTTTCCTCCACATCTCGTCGCTCGGGAAGCTGAGAACAGAGGCTTCCATTGTATTTTTCTGCCGGAGAATAGTCATGTCCCGATCAATCGAGACAAGACGATCAAAAAGTTTGATGACATAAAACGTCTATCGAAGTTTTACGATCCTTTTATAACTTTAGCCGCCTGCGCCGCCGTAACTAGTGAAATAAAACTAGGCACTAGCGTTTGTTTGCTGACCCAAAGGGAACCAGAAAATACAGCTCGGACGGTCGAATCGCTCCAAGTCATCAGTAAGAACAGACTAATACTAGGTGTGGCAGGCGGTTTTGTTCGCGAGGCTATGGAAAATCACGGGTCTAATTTCAGCAGACGGTGGGAGATTGTGAGACAGCGGGTGCTGAAGATGAGAGATATTTGGCAGAAGAAAAATGAACTAAACCACCCTGGCAAGCCTAAAATTGATCCTCTCATTTGGATAGGGTCCAACTCCAACAAGGTTCCTGAAAGAGTAGCAGAGTATGCGGATGGTTGGTTAGCAAGAGGAGATGTGTATAAGGGTTTCCCACCCTTAGATCTAAAACAGGCGTGCGAGAAACAAGGAAGAAATATGAATGAAATCACCCTGTCGCTAATGGACCCTCCAACCTCCCTAAAAGAGAGTAAAAAAGCTATCAACGATGGTTACCAAAATTTTGTATATTTTGTTTCAGAAGACACGAAAGAGCAAGTACTGCATAAACTGGATGAAATATCTAAATTAATTGATAGGCTCCGATAAGAAAGCATGACTCATAAACAAGACGCAATACCCCAAATTGCGATCCTATTAGGATATAGCGGTGCATCGCCATTTGTAGCCCTTGCAATTCTTAGTATTCTTTTTGAGGAACCCTTCTTTATAGAAGGGTTAATTGTGTACGCGGCAATCATACTCTCATTTTTGGGGGGAATATACTGGGGCGCTGCCATGAAAAATCTATCTCAAAATGAATTCACAGCGAGCCTGAAAACCGACTTGAGTATTAGTGTAACTCCCGCCCTTCTAGCGTGGGGAATCCTAGTTATTAAAAACCTTAAAGTAGCTATTATATTTTTGTCGGTAGGTTTTCTTGCGCAACTAATAGTAGACGTAGTTGCGACTAAAAATGGATATTTCCCTCATTGGTACAATGCGTTACGTATCCCCCTCACTGCAATCGTTCTTCTGTGCCTAATCGTTGCCTATATATATTACGAACCGCTACAAATTTAAACTGTTCTACTGACCACTTTCACGGGAAGCCTCTTTATCCCAACCAGTCTATTATTCGGCGTCCATTCTATGGGACCGTCAATGCTCAACAAAACATCTGATGCTAGAAACTCTTCCAAGACGATCTTTAGCTCTAAGCGAGCCAGGGAAGCACCCAAACAGAAATGCGCGCCAGCACCGAACCCTAGATGTTTATTCGGCTCCCGCTCAATATTAAATAAAAAAGGGTCCTCAAATACTTGTTCATCTCGGTTGGCAGACATTTCCCACACAGTAACCTTATCTCCGATTGCGATTCGACAATCCTGTATCACTGTCTCAGACTTAGCAGTTCTCCGTTTGTACACGGAAGGTGTTGTCCATCTGACCACTTCTTCAATAGCACTTTTTACGAGCGTTTTATTTGCTCTAAGTTTTTCTAGCTCACGTGGATTATCTATGAAAGCTTGTATCGCTCCAGTTATTGAACGAGTCGTTGTTTCCGCACCCGCAGGAAACAGGAGAGAAAAAAATGAACCGAGTTCATAGTCAGTGAGTTTAGATCCATCCTCCTCAAATTCCGCATGCACGATTCTTGAAAAAATATCTAGCGTCGGTCTATCTCTCTTAGTTTCAATCAAAGACTTAGAGTAATGACGGATTTTTGCAAGATATTCAGAAGCAATGACAGAGGTCGAGGTAGCCTCTATTCCCAAGTCAATCCATTCACACAGATCTTTCCGATCTTTTTCTGGGACGCCTAAAACCATACAAATTGCCTGCGTCGGAATCTCGGGAGAAATACTGGCCGCAAAATCTAGCTTATCGCCCACTTTCAGCTCACAAAAAATACTTTGTGCTTTTTTCCTAAGTACATTCTCTAGTTCTTGAACTGCCTTTAGCGTGAACCCTTTCTGAACGAGCGCTCGTAACCTCCGATGCTGCGCCCCATCACTTTGATTTAGGAGTTTCCCGGCAGTTTTTTCGTCCTTAATACCGGTTCCACCACCAATTCGTTCTCCCGCTTTATCGGACGAAAAAATTCTCGGATTACGGAGCACGTAATTAACATCTTCATAGCAACAGACCACCCAGAAGCCTTCCTTGTCAGGTGTAACATTTGTAGGCTCATGCCAATAAATGGGGGAATTTTTTCTTAACCATGTAAAATATTCGTGCGGAAAGCCTGCTCTGAAAGATAGATCATCAGACAAATCTATAGGTTCCATTTCCGTTCCTACTATTAGCTACAGATCCATGGAAAGAACATACTATTTCACTAATGTATATCCTTCGTAGTTATTCGCCGCCACATTGTCACACCTCTCCCGGTACAAAGGTGAACCTCCTGCGTAAAGGTACATTTGTCTTTTTTTACCCGGGATATTCGCCCCCATAAACCACGAATCTGCCTCAGGGAAAAGGGTTCCCTTAACTACTTCCTGTACGTGATCGGTCCATTCGTCTTCTGCATCCTGATTTACCTCAATACGGCTTATCTCATTTTCAGTCAGGTATTTTATACAATCACTCACCCACTCAACATTTTGCTCTATACAGCGAGGGATATTACAGAAAGTTCCGCCGTTAGTCGGTCCAACAACAGTAAAAAGATTTGGAAACCCAGCGGAACCCATCCCTAAATAAGTTTTCGGTCCATCGACCCACTTGTCCTTCAAGATTAGCCCGTCGGAGCCACGAATATCGATGCGGTCGAGACTCCCCGTAACTGTATCAAAACCAGTGGCAAGTATTAATATGTCAAACTCAAATTCTTGCTCGGCAGTTCTAAGCCCCCTTTCAGTGACCATTTCAATCGGGGTACTTTTAATATCTACGAGTCGCACATTACTTTGATTATAAACTTCGTAATAACCATCCTCTAACGGCACACGCTTTGTTCCAAACGGGTGGCCTTTCGGGCACAACATCTCAGCCACTTTAGGATCGTTAACTCGGGACCTGATCTTGTTCCTAACAAATTCTGCCGCAGTTTCATTAGCTTTATGATCAGTTAGCACGTCTTCATAGGTGCCTAGCCAAAAACCGAAACCAGGCTCGTTCCAAAGTTCTTCATAGCGGGCTTCCCGCTCTTCGGGAGTCACATCGAACGCAGACTTCTCCTCAAAGTCCGCTAAAAATGATCCGAAAGTTTCACGGCATCGTTGGAAGATCTTTGGATAATCCTTTTTTATCTGAACCTGCTCTTCTGCTGTTATCGGCCTGTTACCTATCGGCTTACAGAAATTAGCCGTCCTTTGAAAAACGGTTAATTGCCCAACATTTTTCGCGATTTCAGTAATCATTTGCACCGCAGTAGCGCCTGTCCCTATGACTCCGACTCGTTTACCTTCCAGGGAAACATCCTCTCTTGGCCAATTGGCGGTATGCCAGGAGGGGTTTTTAAAATTTGCAAGTCCAGGAATTTCAGGTGTGAAGGGCGTAGATAAAACGCCCACAGCAGTTACCAAAAATTTACAGCTAATCGAATGATCGCCATCTGTTTCAATCTGCCAACGATTTGTCTTATCATCATAATGAGCCGAACGCACGCGAGTATTGAATTCAATGTTAGGGCGTAAATTAAATTTATCTGCGACAAATTCCAAATATTTTAAGTTGTCAGGTTGGGGTGAAAAATGCTCATTCCAATTCCATTCTTCTAACACCTCGTCCGAGAACGAATAGCCGTAGCTGTAACTTTCGGAATCAAAACGGGCTCCAGGATAACGATTCCAATACCAAGTCCCACCTACTCCACTGCCCGCTTCGAATACCTTTACATCTAAACCTAATTCATCACGTAACTTATGAAGTTGGTACATACCAGATATTCCCGCACCAATAATTACTGCGTCAACCATCTCCCTATCCGACATCTTGCCTCTCCCGTTACAATTTTTTATCAGTCTTTTAAATTAATGATGAGTATATCATTTGACAGCATACTAGGTCACTACAACGTCTAACGTTAAATGAATTTAATATTGGTACGTCATCGCTGGATAGTACTGCGTATCATTCATATACTTGATAACATCATACCAGAGAATAACATCTCTCATTTTGGGTCAGGGTTCCACATATCAAAATAATAATGGAGGATCTGCGCTAGTTGTAAGGATATAATTTGGTGGCTATGGGTGGACTTGAACCACCGACCTCAGCATTATGAATGCCGCGCTCTAACCAGCTGAGCTACATAGCCGAATTCTGAGAAATGTTTCCCCGATTTTTTTCGGAAAAATTTTTTTCTGAACGGCAAGGAAAAATTACCCCCGAGATCATCGTGGTTCACACAGAGCCTGTCAAGATCAACGTTAAATTAAGTCAATATACTATCGTGAAAACTAGAAAAAATAGGAAAACATCATGCTACCTGTGAGCGGGATTATCACCACCGAGGCCGAAGTTTTAAAGAATTGGATTGATTCGAACAGACACATGAACGTAGCCTATTATTTAATTGTGTTTGAAAAAGGATTCGACAAATACAAGGACTTAATCGGTATGGATATTAACTACATAAAAACCGAACAGCGTTCTACCGTTTCACTTGAAGCACACATTTGCTATCACGCAGAAGCAATGCTTGGAGATGAACTGAGAGTTGAAACTCGTATTGTCGATTTTGACTCAAAACGAGCGCACGTCTACCAAGAGATGTATCATGACGACCGCTTACTCGCCACGCAAGAGACGCTGTCCATTAGCTTTGACATCAGAAAAAGAAAAACTTGTGCTTTCGATCCGAGATTTATTGTACATTATAAATTTCTATGCGAGGCTCAGGTGTTGACGCCAATCAAGGGAGAGTTAGGCAAGTCTGTAAAACTCTCGATGAATAAATCAACAAATTCAGGTTGATTTTTTTCACTTTTACTTTTTGCAAATTTAACCACAGATTATATTATAAATTAGCACATATTTTTAGAGGTACTCTGGCTTGGTTCATAGAGTAGAAATGTAATTTGGGAGCGCCACCTGAAATTAACCTACTACATAAGTCAGACACTACCTCAATACCCAAGTTTTCCAGAGCTTCTTTGTCATCCCGCAAGCCCTCGCACTCCCTAGCTAACCACTTGGGAATCTCCGCGCCACATATCCTAGAAAATCGTTCTAAATTAGTATAATTGGTTATCGGCATAATCCCGGGGATAATTGGGATATCTATTCCAACTGATGCACATCTATCCACAAAGTAAAAATAAGAATCCGCATTGTAGAAATACTGAGTAATTGCGGCGTCAGCGCCAGATGCAACCTTATCTCTGAAACGCTGAAGATCGTCTCGCGACGACAACGCTTGAGGATGCACCTCAGGGTAAGCTGCTACATTAATTTTAAAATCGTCAGCATACCTATCTTTGATAAAAGTCACGAGTTCACTCGCATATTTAAACTCACCAGAGGCAACTAAACCTGATGGATTGTCCCCTCTCAACGCCACTATCTCTGATACGCCTGCAGATTTATATTTGTTCAACGTTTCCGCAATCTCCTCAGCTGTAAGCATATTACAAGAGATGTGAGGAGCGGTTCGAATACCTGTTTCTTCAGCGAGATTATTGGTTGTATCAAACGTTAAATCTCGTGTGCCGCCGCCAGCGCCAAAGGTCACTGAAAAAAATTCGGGATTAACGGCAGCTAAAGCTTTAGCTGTCTTCATAAGCCTTTTCTGAGCCTCGACCCCACGGGCGGGGAAAAATTCAAAACTAATTGGTACGGTCATATCATCCCTAATTATATAATATGATGAATAAAGCCTCTCAGACACTCATTCCATTCAATAATCATGAAGATTATCCCTTAATTGACTCATTCGTGCGAATAAAGGCGTCATAACGGCAAAACCATTCAATAATTGAAGTTTTTTCGGACAGGATATCAGTATAGAATTGCAGACTAGAATTTACGATTAATCTATAGATGCCATTGCTAATTAATTAACGTGCTTAAATGTTTTTAAATCGTCTGATATAAGGCTTGATGTTGGAATTGTAAAAAACAGTAGCGAATCGATGTGACAACCTACTAAGCGCATTCAATTAAGTATTTGTTTAAATTTATATTCTAAGGGGTAAATGATGAACCAAGAAGCGGCCCAAGTGACACACGCCAAACTGGCTAATGCAATAAGGGCACTTAGTATGGATGCCGTGCAGATGGCAAACTCAGGCCATCCCGGTGCCCCCATGGGTATGGCTGATATTGCAGAGGTTCTATGGCGCGACTACCTTAAGCACAATCCGAAAAATCCAAACTGGCATGATCGTGACCGATTTGTACTATCGAATGGGCATGGTTCTATGCTTATTTATTCTTTACTCCATCTATCGGGTTATGACGTGTCAATATCAGATATTAAAAATTTCCGCCAACTAGGCTCGAAAACTCCGGGGCATCCTGAGTACGGTGACACCCCTGGTGTAGAAACTACTACCGGCCCCTTGGGTCAAGGTATAGCTAATGCGGTTGGTATGGCGCTTACAGAAGCTCTTCTAGCCAATCAATTTAATAAGCAAGATCTTCAAATTGTTGATCATCATACTTATGTCTTCGCTGGGGATGGCTGCTTGATGGAAGGTATCTCTCACGAGGCCTGCTCTCTCGCAGGAACCCTAAAACTTGGCAAATTGATCGTATTCTATGACGATAACAGTATCTCGATCGATGGGGATGTAAAACAGTGGTTCAGTGACGATACTCCGGAAAGATTTAAGGCCTATGGGTGGCAAGTTATAAGCGATGTCAACGGACACGATCGAGCTGAAATAAAAAACGCTATTGATGAAGCGCGAGCGAATAAAAATCTACCGACTCTAATTTGCTGTAAAACAATAATAGGTAAAGGTAGTCCCAATAAAGAGGGCACTGCTGCGTGTCATGGTGCAGCCTTGGGTGTTGATGAGATAGCACTTTCCAGGGAAAATTTAAATTGGGAACACGAGGCATTTAATATTCCTCAAGATATATATGATGGCTGGGATGGAACAGAAAAAGGTGAACTATCAGAAAAGGCGTGGGACAAGTTGTTAGAAGAGTATAAAGACCGCTTCGCAGCTGAAGGGAATGAATTTGAAAGACGGGTAGATGGTATTCCAAATAAAAATTGGGATGAAATAAAAAGTGCCTGCATCAATAGGATACGCTCCGAAACTTCAGAGAAGGAAGCCACAAGAAAATCATCGGAGCGGGTACTGGATATTCTAGGGGAAGGCCGACCTGAACTCATCGGCGGATCTGCTGATTTAACCGGCTCTAACAATACCTGGCATGCATCAAGCAAAGCAATTACTGCAGACGATAAGAGTGGAAACTATGTTTTCTATGGTGTCCGAGAGTTTGCTATGAGCGCTATTATGAATGGAATGTTTCTGCATGGTGGCGTAATACCCTACAGTGGGACATTTTTAGTTTTCTCGGATTATGCAAGAAATGCAGTTCGTATGGCAGCCTTAATGCGAATTGCACCGATATTTGTCTATTCGCATGATTCCGTTGCTTTAGGAGAAGATGGGCCTACACACCAGCCTATCGAGCACGTAAATTCCCTAAGATTGATTCCTAATTTAGCTGTTTGGCGACCCGCAGATGCTACCGAAACAGCAGTAGCATGGATCTGTGCAATAGAATCCGATGCGCGACCTTCTTGTGTCCTCCTCACTAGACAAGGATTACCTTTACTAAATCATACTGATAAACAATCAGATGAGATCGCAAAAGGTGGCTATGTTCTGCTGGAACCGGAAGACCCGCCAGATGCAGTAATAATCAGCACTGGATCAGAAGTCCACTTGGCGCGATCACTAGCGCAATTGCTCAATAGTTCAGGTAACGCTGTCCGAGTTGTTTCAATGCCCTGTGCCGAAGTATTTGACCAGCAAGACACGAAGTGGAAAGAATCAGTTATTCCGTCAACGCTTAAAAAGCGTATATCAATAGAGGCTGGAAGCACAAACTTTTGGCACAAGTATATCGGACATACCGGTCTTGCACTTGGAATTGATTCCTTTGGGGTATCGGCGCCAGGAAATAAGGCTCTCGAATATTTTGGACTTACCGAAGACTCGTGCCTGAAAAAAATAAATGAGTATCTTGTAAAAAACGATTAATTTAAGAATTTAAGGAGACTTTTTAAAATGACTATCCGCGTAGGAATAAATGGATACGGGCGCATCGGACGAAATATTTTGAGGGCGTTATTTGAATCTAACAGAACCGAAGAAATTCAAATTATTGCGATTAATGATTTAGGTAATGCGAATACGAACGCACACCTCACTAAGTATGATACGGCGCATGGCCCTTTCCCCGGTTCCGTAGTCGTAGAAAACGGTGACATGGTAGTTAATGGTAAAAAAATTAAAGTAGTTAGTGAAAGAGACCCTGCAAAACTTCCTTGGAACGACTTAGGTGTCGATGTGGTTCTCGAGTGTACTGGATTTTTCGCGAACAAAACTAAAGCTAGCGCACACATCGCGGGAGGAGCAAAGAAAGTATTGATTTCAGCGCCAGCTGGAGACGATATAGACGCGACGGTAGTATTTGGTGTCAATCACCATGTACTCAAAGCCAGTCACGAAGTTATATCAAACGCATCATGTACAACCAACTGCCTAGCACCACTTGTAAAACCGCTTCACGAATCAATCGGTATAGAAAGTGGCATAATGACTACGATACATTCCTATACGAATGATCAAGTGCTAACTGATGTATATCACTCGGATCTACGCAGGGCTCGATCCGCCACACAATCTATGATTCCCACCAGCACTGGCGCAGCTGCGGCGGTTGGATTGGTCTTACCTGAATTAAATGGCAAACTTGATGGTTATGCGGTTAGAGTTCCGACTATCAATGTGTCACTTGTGGATCTATCGTTTAAGGCATCTCGAGACACCTCAGTTGAGGAGATCTCGACCCTATTGAAAAATGCTTCTACTGGAAGTCTTAAAGGAGTACTTGCCTATAATGAGGAACCACTTGTTTCAATCGACTTCAATCACAATCAGCACTCTTCAGTTTACGAATCTAGCCAAACGAAAGTTGTAGGCGGTAATTTGGTCAAAGTTTTATCGTGGTATGACAACGAATGGGGATTCTCGAACCGGATGTTAGATACGACGGTTGCAATGATGAATGCGAAGGGCTAAACATGCTAAATATGGAAGAGCTCGAGTTAAGAGATCGCAGAGTTTTGATACGAGAGGACTTTAATGTTCCGATCAATGACAAAGGCGAAATTACTGACGATTCGAGACTGAAGGCCTCCCTGGATACTATCAACAAAGCGTATTCAGCAGGAGCCACAGTTATAATAATGTCTCATCTCGGACGGCCTAAGGAAGGCCAGTCTGACTCTAGCTTATCCCTCGAGGCTGTCGCGGGAAAGTTAAGCTCATTGCTAGATATACCAGTTGTATTCGAGAAAAACTGGATTAACGGATTTAGAACTGAACATCAAAGTATCACCCTAGTAGAAAATGTTCGATTCTTAACAGGAGAGTCAAGTAACGACACCTCACTAGCGAAAAAAATGGCCCAACTTTGTGATATTTTTATAAATGATGCCTTTGCGACCTCGCACAGAGCTCACGCTTCGACTCATGGAGTTGCTAAATACGCGGTCACCGCATGTTGCGGCCCGCTGCTGAAAAAAGAAATCGAGGTACTAACAAAAGCTTTAAATCGACCTGAACGGCCTCTCGTAGCAGTCGTCGGTGGCGCTAAAGTATCTTCAAAACTTGATATCATCAATTCATTGGCCAAAAAAGTTGATCACTTAATCGTAGGTGGCGGTATTGCCAATACATGCCTAAAATCTGAGGGTTTTGAAATTGGGGCGTCCTTATATGAAGAAGACATGATTGAGGTCGCAACGCAAATAATGAAAAGCTCTGCAGAAATTCCCTTGCCTGAAGAAGTTGTGTGCGGGAAAGAATTTACGATTGAAGCTGCGGCGCAAATAAAATCGATTCACGAAGTAGAAAAAGACGACATGATAATGGACGTGGGTCCTAAGTCGATGAAAAGTATCAAAAACATAATAAAAAATGCAGGGACGATCCTTTGGAATGGTCCGCTGGGAGTTTTTGAATTTAAAAACTTCGCCGATGGAACGAAAGAATTGGCCGAAGCGATTGCTGATTCGCAAGCATTCTCTATCGCAGGCGGTGGGGACACATTAGCTGCTATAAGTAATTTCTCCGTAGCCAAACAGATATCCTACATTTCGACGGGTGGGGGAGCATTCTTAGAATTCATTGAAGGCAAAAAGCTGCCTGCAATAGAAATCCTCAAACAAAGAGGAACTGACTAAAATAAATGCTTAAATCTATATAAGCCTTTTATTGAGTCAATATATTTAGAGCTTCTTGATATTTTTCAGTTGTCCTGACAAGCGTACCTTCAGGAATATTCGGCCCTGGATCGGTCTTATCCCAGTCTAGTGTTTCTAAATAATCTCTCACGAATTGCTTGTCAAAACTAGGGGGACTGATCCCCACTTCATAACTAGCGGCAGGCCAAAACCTTGATGAATCAGGTGTGAGAAGTTCATCAATAAGTATTAAATCTCCACTGCTATCCAAACCAAACTCCATTTTTGTATCGGCAATGATAATCCCCCTCTCAAGTGCAAATTCGGCACATTTCGAGTAAATATCTAATGTCACGGAGCGAACTTCTTCCGCCAAAGCTGCTCCTACAATGTCACACGATTGCTCAAAAGAGATATTTTCATCATGATCACCAACCGGCGCTTTTGTCGACGGAGTATATATTGGTTCCGGAAGTTTCTGCCCAAGCTTTAAGCCTGGGGGTAAACTAAGCCCGCACACACTTCCGTTTTTTTGATAATCCTTCCAACCCGAGCCGATCAGATACCCCCTGACAACAGCCTCAATTGCTAGAGGTTTAACTTTCTTGACTACAATTGATCGACCTTCCAAAGGAGCTCGTTCGGCTGCATTAGGTACAACGCTTTCTAAAGTTATATCGGTTAGATGATTGCTAATTATTTCTGAGGTTCTTTCAAACCAAAAATTAGAAATTTCCGTTAATATAGCACCCTTTCTGGGTACCGGATCTGGTAGCACGACATCAAAGGCGGAAAGTCTATCTGTGGTAACAATGAGAAAATGGTCTTCTCCAACTGCATAAATATCTCTAACCTTGCCTTTTTGGACTAACGGCAAACTCTTTAAATTTGTTTCATAGACTGCAGTTACAGATTTGGACATTACAGGTGATTCCCTTATAGATTAATCGTTAGATTGTTATTTTAAAACGGTCTGGTGGCTTTGACAATATCGGGCACATCGCCCCGCAAACCCATAGCGCTCTCGATCAGGTAGTCTTTGAGAAATTTTTTAGAATTCAGGAATCGGGTACCTAATCTGCGCAATATATTAATAGGTAGGGTATCTACCGCATAAATCGAATTTAAGCCAGTCGTCACCGCTATCATTTTTAAAGCCTCGCCTTTACGCCAACCGTGATAGCGTCTGAGGCTATTCTCAAGGCAATGATAGTTGAAAATGGATTTCGGCATAGTACATTCCATTAATGTTGCAACATCGAGTAGTCCCAGATTTAAACCTTGTCCAGCAAGAGGATGGAAAGCGTACGCGGCCCCCCCTACGAGCGCAAAATTATTTTTAACTAAACTTGAAGCAATACCATATTCAAGAGGAAATGACGCCACTGAAGTACAATCATGTATTGTGCCAAGCGTAAAATTGACAGCTTCTCCTAATTGATCTCGGAATTGTTGCTGATCTAATTCTAGTAAACGAATCGCATCATCAGACGGAACACTCCAAACAATCGAACTTTGAACACCTTTTTTAAGAGGGAGGAAAGCCAATGGTCCTTTGGATAAAAAACACTGCCTCGCTATATTATCGTGAGACCCCGCGGTAACAACATTTGCTACAACTGCGGACTGGCCAAAATCCTTGCTCCGAAATTGAATACCCAACAGCGATCGCATGGGCGAACTGCGTCCATCAGCCACTACAGTCAAACTCGAGTCTACCAAAGTGCCATCTTCTAGCAGAAGCGGAGAACCCGGATCAATGCTCGTATCGCTTGAAACAGGGCAACAAATTTTTGAGATTTTCTTTCTGTCAAAGCGTGTCCTTAGGACTCTCAGTAACTGATTCTCACTATGGATCCACGACATAGGAGGCAAAAACATGTCTGGCAAATCAAACCTTATATGACCTGATTCACCCTCTTCCCATATTTCAATACTATTAACCACACCATGATCGGTAGACAGTAAATCTTCCCAAACACCGACACTACTGAGAATCTCTTTCGACGCAACGGACAAGGAGAAATGCCTGTCGATGCTTTTTTTTCTTGTATTGCTTTTAGACGGATCTACCATACAGACACTCTGCCCAGTCTTGGCAAACATCAATGCAGCCGTTAAAGCGACGATCCCATTTCCAACAACGCAAATATCAAATTTGCACCGCATGCTAACTACTCCTACGGAATTGCGCGCCCGTGCCGGTAAAGGAGGCAACAATTTTTCGTCTGAAGACAACAGATCTCGAAGCGAGGAGCATTGCAACACGGCGCACGGTGATAAACGGAGATATCTTCGACGTGAAAACACCGCCAAGCGAATCCGTAAAGGCATGAATTGTTTGATGGTCCTTGTGACGCAACTTCGTATATCGAGATAAAAGCTGTTCGCAGCCTATATCAGGCACATTACAATCAATTAGTGATGCCAGATCAGCTATGTCCCGAATACCTAAGTTAAGTCCCTGAGCTGCGTTTGGATGAACAACGTTAGCGGCATTGCCCAAAAGAAGGAGTCGCTCAGCGCATAAATTTAGTGCCCTTTGACTTAATAGAGGATAAGAATATCGCGGTCCGACAAGTTGCAAAGCTCCCAGACGGCCCCCTATTCGTTCCTCTAAAAGGCTAGCGTAGGCTTTATCATCAAGTTCTTTAACACAGATCAATTCACTATCAGACAAGCAATATACACTCACATAATCGTGCCCTCCGACAGGAATAAAAGCAAGAACTCCTTGCTCAGTAAAGCGCTCAAGTGCCATGGCCGTGGTCGGATTAGATACCGAAACCTTACAAACTAAGGCAACCTCTCTATAGTTCTTCTTGTCTACAGATATTCCGGAAACTCTCCGTACATCAGAATTCGCGCCATCTGCCGCAACAATTAATCTAGCCTCGGCACCGACAACACTATTTGCAGAGTATAGGTCAGCCTCCACACCTAATTTTGTCAGTCGCATGCCCCGAAACTCAGTGCCATCCAAAAATCTCAAACTTTTATAAGTAAACGCTTTTTTTCGCAAATTATCGAGTAACAGATAAGCGGGGCACGAATAGCCCAAAACATCCAGTCCGGACTCAATAGCTTTTAATGTAACGCTGGGCAATACACCTTTCTCAGAAACCAAAATTTTCTCAATAGGTGTGCATGCTGAAGAAATCGCGGACCAAGCATCGATACTCTTTAAAATACCAACGGTCCCCGCCGACAGAACCAATGATCTCGCATCCCTTCGACCTTGCGTTTCGGTTTTTTCTCGCTCTATTAAAGTTATATTCAATCCCTGGGAACTCAAAGCAATTGAAAGAATAGTTCCTACTAACCCCGCTCCCACGATGATACAGTCTGACTGAATCGCCTCATCCCGCATCCATTAATGCCTCGATTTCCTTCCTACTTTTAGGAACATTACTACTTAAAACTTCTGGTCCAGCTGCCGTCACGAGCACGTCATCCTCGATTCTAATACCGATATTTTGCCATTTTTTTGCCAATCCTTTAGCGGCACTAGACAAGTAAAGACCAGGTTCCACTGTAGTAACCATTCCTGGTTCGAAAACACGCCACTCATCGCCAACTTTGTAGTCCCCAACATCATGCACATCCATACCTAACCAGTGTCCAGTTTTATGCATATAGTATGGGCGGTAAGCCTCTTTTTGAATTAGATTCGATACGCGTCCTCGCAAAATACCTAGCTCAGCCAAGCCACGCGTGAGCACTTCTACGGCAGCGTCGTGGGGCTCGTTCCATCTATTCCCAGGAATAACCTTAGATATAGCTGCATTCTGAGCTTCCAAGACAATGTCATAGACAAGCCCCTGACTTTCATTAAATCGTCCATTGACAGGAAAGGTTCTAGTGATATCGCTTGCATAGTAGTCATATTCAGCGCCGGCATCTATAAGCAATAGATCTCCAGATCTAAGCTTGTCACTATTTTCGGTGTAATGAAGTATGCAACTATTTGCGCCCCCTCCTACAATAGAAGGATAAGCGGGGGATCGAGCTCCTTTTTCAATAAAGCACGACAGTATTTCTCCCTCTACTTGGTACTCCATATCGCCCGGCGACACAAATTCCATAGCGCGACGGTGGCCCTCCGCCGCAATCTGAGCAGATTTCCTCATAGCACGCTGCTCCGCTACGCTCTTAAATAACCTCATCTCATGAATAATATGACCTAAAGAAATAAACTGATCCGGAGCATGAACACCTGCTCGGCCCTTACTGGTCACCTGACCCAACCATCCTATCAATCTTTGATCAAATTCAGCATAACGACCCATCGTATAAAAAATTCGATCTTTGTTCTCTAATAACCCGGGTAATATCTCATCTAGATCTTCGATTGGAAAAGCGTCATCCGCACCGTAAAAATCGCAAGCACCTTCCAGTCCAGCCCGCCGTCCGTGCCATATTTCCGCCTCCACATCTTTTTCTCTGCAGAACAAAACATATTGTCCCTGTTCTCTTTCAGGGATAAGAACGAGTAGCGACATGGGTTCAGGAAAACCGGTCAAATAATAAAAATCGCTGTCAGAACGATATGGATAATAAACATCTCTATTTCTGACCTGTTCCGGAGAGTTTGGTTGAATAATAATAGAATTACTACCGACCATCCTCATAAGCTCTTTCCTGCGACGTACAAATTCTCTTTTTTCCATCAGAATAGTCCCTTAATGAATATCTCTCTTGGGAGTGAATCCCCCTTTTAAAGATTCTAGCTCCTCATAAATAGTCATAATACCAACGCGTGTAAATTCATATAGTTCCACTAGAGCCTTTTCTCCCTCTTCATCCTCGATCAAATCTTCGTCAAGACGACAAAATTGTTCTAAATCAGATAAAAAATTCAAACAAGATTCTGCCGAAAGACTATCGCGATTGAAACCTGATATACCCAAGCCGTATAAATAGCCTTGGCACCATTTCGAAAACTCAGAGACCCTAACACTTAATTTAATATCATCCTTCGGCAACAACAGGAAAACCCCACTACCGGCGCGGAGAATTTCTATACTGATATCCGCCAGCAGGGATAGAAATTTCGCTGAATCAACTTCTAAACTATCGCGGAAAATATCTTCAGACTCAGCCAAACAGCTAAACCACTCACTTTCCTCGTAAGCTTTCGGACCGGTAATTAGACCAAAAAGTATCCCGTGAGCCTCTGAAGCACCAACATCACAATCTAGATTGTTTAGGACAGCTTTCAGACGATCATAAATATTATCCACTTTTTTAACCTTCTACTATTTTGTGCATTCTATTATCCCACGATGCTGTAATGACCTACAATTAGTCTTAGTATTGACCGACTGGTCAAAACAGCTCTATATTTGTAATCCATAACTAACTGCAGAAACTCAAAAATGAATGGCGACAATCAAGACAAATTAGAACTAGCCTCACTCGAAACCCGAATCGATGAACTGATTCGAACCATCGAAGGTCTCGCGGACGAGAATACCAAACTGCGCAATCAAAAAATTAGTTTAGCAAATGAGAAAACAGAGCTATTAAATAAAACGGAACAAGCTAAAACGCGTGTAGAGGGAATGATAACAAGACTCAAGGCTTTGGAAACTAGAGGATGAGTGACACTCCAAAGCCAATCAAGGTAACCATACTCGATAACGACTACCTTGTGGCCTGCAAGAGTAATGAGGAAGAAGAACTGCTAGAATCGGTCAAGTTCTTAAACGCGAAAATTGAACAACAAAAACTGTCCGGGAATACGAAAGGCAATCAAAACATCGCTGTCATGACAGCTCTTAATGTTGTCAACGAGCACCTTAAATTAAAGAAAAAAAACGAAAAGGCCTCTGCGAATAGGGGTGACAATCTGGCTCGTATAGAGTCTAAAATTCAAAGCGTACTTTCGCGTCAAAATCTAGATTTATTCAAAGAAGCTGAATCTCAATAAAAGAACTAATTCCTAATTACTTTAAAACCATGTACGATTTGATCTACGTGTTCTCTGCTTTGTTCGCGAACTGATCTGACAATCTCTGAGCCGATAATATTTATAGCATCGGGACAGATTTTAACACGATGTTGAGCATATCCGGTCTTGCCGGACAGCCTGATTCGGGTATTGACGTCCCAACCTTGAGCTTTCTGGTTCAAGATTACGGTCAGCGACGGCATAGTGGAGGACATGTTTTATAAACGTATTTTTACTCAAAGATTATGAGTAAATCACCAGCATCAACCTGCTGACCCGCATCCAGCAGAATATCCTTTATGATGCCGTCAAGCTCTGATCGAATGTTGGTTTGCATTTTCATGGCTTCTATAGTCAAAAGGGACTGTCCTTTAGTAACTTTCTCGCCCACACTAGCGTCTATTTGCGCTATCAGCCCGGGCATTGGCGCACTCAGATGAGTACGATTATCTTTTTCAGCTTTTCTCCGCGCTGCAGCTTCAGCGACTGGCGCTTCCGTTTCAACATATACTTGTCTTGGCAGACCATTTAATTCAAAAAAGACCGCTCTTTTCCCAGACGAATCAACTTCGCCCATACCGTTATATCGAAGTACGATTATTCTTCCCGGCTCTATTTCAATTTGAACCTCTTGCCCAGACTCCATCCCATAAAAAAATACTGAGGACGGCAAAACGGTTAGATCACTAAATTCTCGATATGCCTCCATATACTTGATAAAGACATCAGGATACATGAGATAAGAGGCAAACTCAGGATCAGAAATTGGGCGGAGCGCTTTTTCTTCGGCTAACTCTCGCTCAGCGACCAAGTCAACCTCGGGTATAATAGAACCTGGCCTAACATCTAAACCCACCTCTTCCTTTAAAACCTTTTTCCTGAGCTCTTCAGGGAAGCCGCCCAACGGCTGGCCTAAATCGCCCCGAAAAAAAGACACAACTGAATCGGGGAAAGCAACTTCGATGGCAGGATCTTCGACGGACTCTCGATCCAAACCGCTAGTAACCATATAAAGCGCCATATCACCCACGACCTTGGAGCTAGGCGTTACTTTAACAATATCGCCAAACATGTCGTTAACTTCAGCATAGGCTTGAGCAACCTCACTCCATCTGCCCGCCAAACCTAAGCTTCTCGCTTGCTCTCGCAGATTCGTATACTGACCGCCAGGCATACCATGAACAAATACTTCGGATGCTCCAGACCGCTCTTCACTCTCAAATGCACTGTAATTTTTCCTAACTACCGACCAATAATCAGATAATTTCCTCACAGAAACTGGATTTAAAGAACTCTGTCTCTCAGTATGACGCAAAGCCTCTATTACAGAGCCCATATTAGGTTGACTGGTTAGCCCACTCATAGAATCCATTGCCAAATCTACAGCATCGACGCCAGCATCTACCGCAGCAAGCACGCTCGCTGCTGCTATTCCGCTGGTGTCATGAGTGTGAAAATGAATAGGAATCCCAATCTCTTGTTTTAGCGCACTAATAAGCATCGAGGCAGAATGCGGCAAGCATAATCCAGCCATATCTTTTATTCCAAGGATATGCGCTCCGGCAGATTCCAATTCTTTTGCGATTTTTAAATAATAATTTACGCTATATTTATCCGATTTAGCATCGGCTACATTTCCGGTGTAACAGATTGTTCCCTCGCATACTTTGCCCGCTTCTATAACGGAATCCATTGATAGGCGCATATTCTCAACCCAATTCAACGAATCAAATACTCTAAAAATATCGATACCCGAACTCGCGGCTTGATTTACGAAATACTGTACTACGTTATCTGCATAATTTTTGTACCCAACCGCATTAGAACCACGCAGTAACATTTGTGTCAGAATATTCGGTAGTTTATTTCTAATAGCCTCCAGCCGCTTCCACGGGCACTCATGAAGAAACCTCATCGCAACGTCAAAAGTAGCACCCCCCCAACATTCTACGGAAAGCAACTCTGGCACCAGTTTCGCATAAGCCGATGACACCTGAACGAGATCATAGCTACGTACTCGAGTTGCTAATAAAGATTGGTGCGCATCGCGAAAAGTAGTATCTGTAATCAAGACTTCCCTTTTCTCAAGCATCCATTTCCCAAACCCTTCGGGGCCGAGCTCTTGTAACTTCTGCAGAGTGCCATCGGGAATAGATTGCTTCTGGCTACCAGGGACCTTGGGCGTTTCTAAACTATCAGGCTTCGCTCTGGACGCGACGGCCGGATTCCCTTTGACAACAACATTGCCAACATACTTAAGCAGGCGTGATGCACGATCTCTGCTCTTCGGCAGTTGCATCAATTCTGGCGTATCATCTATAAATCGAGTGGTATATTCCGCTTTTTGAAAACATTTATTTTCCATCAGCCCCGCTAAAAAATTAAGGTTAGTACTGACCCCCCTTATCCTAAACTCCTGCAGAGCTCGCCGCATCCGTCTCGCAACATCCTCTTGAGAAGACGCCCAGGCCGTAACTTTAACTAGTAATGAATCATAATATCGTGTGATTTCAGCTCCAGTGTAGGCAGTTCCAGCATCTAACCTAATCCCAAATCCAGCAGGACTTCGATAAGTCGAAATAGTCCCGTAATCTGGAATGAAGTTGTTCTCTGGATCCTCGGCCGTCACCCTGCACTGTATAGCGTGCCCGTTAATTCTAATACCTTCTTGCAAAGGCACGCCCGACTCACTGCTCCCTATAGCATATCCTTCGGCGATTCGTATTTGAGCCTTTACTATATCGATACCAGTAATCGCCTCACTAACAGTATGCTCAACCTGTATTCTCGGATTGACTTCAATAAAATAGAAAGCACCTGTGTCAATATCCTGCAAAAACTCTACAGTACCTGCATTCTCGTAGCCCGCAGCTTCACAGACTTTAATAGCAGAGAGGCAAATTTTTTCTCGCTCCGCATCACTTAGGTACAAAGCCGGAGCCCGCTCAACCACTTTCTGATTGCGTCTTTGAACCGTACAATCTCTTTCAAAAAGGTGCACTATATTTCCCTGACCATCTGCTAGAATCTGGACCTCAACATGGCGAGCCCGCAAAACTAATTTCTCTAAATATATTTCGTCATTATTAAATGCAGCTAATGCCTCTCGGCGACCAGTCTCAACAGTCTCGTGAAGCTCGCCCTCTGATTCAATGACGCGCATCCCACGCCCACCACCACCCCAAGAGGCCTTTAACATAAGAGGGTAACCAATCTTTTCCGCTAAAACCGACACCTTTTCCCTTTCTATTGGAAGTGAACCCGTCGCAGGCATCACCTCAACAGCACTCGATTCAGCGAGCTCTCTCGCTTGAATTTTATTGCCTAATTGTCTCATCGTTTCAGCAGAAGGCCCAATAAAAACCAAGCCAGCCTCACCACAGGCATCCGCGAATTCAGGGCTCTCGGACAAAAACCCGTATCCAGGATGTACGGCATCTGCACCACACATCAAGGCGATATCAATGATTTTTTTTATATTCAGGTAAGATTTGACCGGAGTCTCACCCTCACCTAAAAAATAGGACTCGTCAGCTTTAAATCTGTGCAGTGAAAAACGGTCCTCATGTGCGTAAACAGCAACACTTCTAATATCTAATTCGGACGTCGCTCGCATCACTCTTATTGCAATTTCACCACGATTTGCAACTAGTACTTTTCTGATTGTTTTCACTTGCATCGTTTAATAGGTTATTTTGTATACATACATAGTTTAAAGCACGAACTCGCAGAACGCACATGAATCTGAAAGTAATACTTATATATTTAATAACTATCGCATCATTTTGTCGAGCGGACTCTGCCTCTGATGATTACAAAAATGGAGATTATGAATCGGCTGCTTTACGTTTTCAGATGCAAGCTGAAGCGGGGAATGCTCGTTCTCAGAATAATCTTGGCGCGCTCTACTTGAGAGGAAAGGGTGTACCCCAAAACTATCAAAAAGCCTATGAGTTATTTTTAAAATCTGCTGGTGAAAACTTTAAAGGTGCGATGTTTAATCTAGGAATTATGAATCTTAGAGGATACGGTAGAGCAAAAAATTATCCGGAAGCAGCACTATGGTTTAGAAAAGGCGCCGAACGTGGCGACCCGGAAGCACAATTTTTTCTTGGAGTATTGCTCAGTAAAGGATTAGGCATTCAATCTGACTTGGCAAAGGCAAAACAATGGTTTTCAAAATCCGCTGACCACGGGCTAGCTGCTGCTCAGTTTAACCTAGCTATACTTCTATTAAGAGATCCTGAGCATAGCGGTAATAGAATCGACGCACTGGGCTGGCTTAAAAAAGCAGCTGATCAGGAATATGAGATGGCAATATTTCAACTTGCTACCGAGTATCTGAAAAACTCTGAAAACCAACAGGATCGGGAGAAAGCTACTCAACTTATGCTTAAGTTAGCTAAAAAGGGGCATGTTCGTGCCCAGATGCAGCTCGGCCTATTGTATCTATTTGGGGATGCTCAAAACTTAAATAGCGAAGAGGGTTTTTTCTGGTTAAAAGAATCCGCAATGCAAGACTTCGGTCCCGCCCAGCACAATCTCGGCACTATGTACGCACAAGGGATAAGTGGTGAACCTAATTTGAAACGTGCATATGCCTGGCTAACAATAGCTTCTGCTTCGATAGCCCAAGCCGAAGAAGATAGCTTGATTATTCGAGAAAAACTTTCCGAAAATGAATTACAGTCATCTGAGATGCTAATTGCTGAAATAACGGCACAAATAGCAAATGATAAGGAACTATAATAAAAAAAATTGTAAACGACTAACGAGGACTCATGGGAAATCACTCAAAAAAAGCGGAAGCTTATATTTTTGACATGGATGGAACTATCTTAGACTTGAACTTTGATCGGTGCGTTTGGCACCAGCGATTACCCGAGAGAGTTTCTACTATCTTAGACGTGCCTCTAAAGGTAGCTGCTGACATCGTTAAGAACAAGCTCGCGCCACTTAAAAATACTTTAAATTGGTATGATCTAGATTACTTGAGTCAGAAGTTTAGTCTAGATATTGGAGAAATTGAAATCGAAATGTCGCACCTAATAAAACCTCGGCCAGGCGCTATAAATTATCTAAAGAAAGCGAAGGGTAGCAATTTGATGATTTTAGCATCTAACGCATACCCCAAGAGTATGCTGAGGAAGCTCTCACTAACAGGCATAGCGACTTATTTTGACATTGTAATTAGCTCACATGAAATCGGTTTTTGTAAAGAAGAATTGAAATTCTGGGAGAAATTACAAACTCAAGTCGGCTTCTCGCCAAATAAAACTGTGCTAGTTGACGATAATTTAACTGTATTAAGGACTGCCAAAAAATTTGGCATCAAAAATCTGTTTGGCATTAGATATCCCAGTAGTCAGGGAACGCCAGTAAGCGACTCAGAGTTCCAACTAATAAACAATTTTGAAGAGATACGCTACCTCAGTTCTTAAATTAAACAGCACATAGAGATTTCAAAAATCTCACTTTGTGCTTTTCTAGCCTTCTCCTCGAACCGAGTTATAACTCTCTGTGTTGGGCGAGGGGACCACAACCGTTCCCCGGCTAAATTTCTCCAACATTTGTTATGTCGTGTCAATTCAAGTACGTCTAACGCGTAGGCTAAATTATCTGTGGAGAAACGGAAAATACCATTTCTTTTCAACTTTAGTGCAAGTATTTCCAGAAATTTCGACTGTACTAATCTTCGCTTTATATGCTTTTTTTTTGGCCAAGGATCTGGAAAAAATATATCTACGCTATCCAAAGACAGGTCGCCCAACCCCATAACTAAATCGTGCACATCTCGATAAAAAATTTTCACATTTGTTAGCCCGCAGTCCTCGATAGCTATGAGCGCCTGCGCCACACCTGGGGGATGAACCTCACACCCAATATAATTGGTGTTAGGTCTCGCTGCGGCTGAGGATATCAAATTATCCGAATTACCAAAGCCTATTTCAAGAGCGAGAGGACCTGGGGTAGGAAATAACGAACCTATATCCTTAATTGTCTCCAAGTCACATGCATACTTAGACCTCAGGTTCACTATGCCTCGCTTTTGCGCCTGTGTCATTCTACCCGCCCGAAGTACGTAGCTGCGAATAGGTCTGCCTTGAACCTCCACCACTTATATAAAAAACCTGCCATCTAACGGGGACGAGGCCGACGCATAAGCCCGTTTAGGCATTCGTCCAGCACGAAATGCCTCCCTTCCCGCTTCGACGGCTTTTCGCATCGCACTAGCCATCATTACTGGATGTCTCGCTTCGGCAATAGCCGTATTCATTAGTACACCGTGGCTACCCAGCTCCATTGCAATGCTTGCATCCGACGCTGTTCCTACTCCGGCGTCAACGATGACTGGAATGCCCGCATTTTCAATTATAGAGCGCAGAGTAAAACGATTTTGCAGCCCCAAACCTGATCCAATTGGCGCCGCAAGGGGCATGACTGCTACGCAACCTATTTTTTCCAACTCGCTGGCTAGAATAGGATCATCTGACGTGTAAACCATAACTTGAAATCCATCTTCGCAAAGTATCCGAGCAGCAGAAAGAGTCTCAATAACATTAGGATAAAGTGTCGTTTGATCTCCCATGATTTCCAATTTAACAAGATCATGTCCGTCCAACATCTCTCGGGCTAGCCTACAAGTACGCACAGCAGAAGTAGCGTCATAGCAACCGGCTGTATTTGGCAAGATAGTGAACTTATCTGGAGAAATGAATTCTAATAAGTTGGGTTGATCAGCATTTTGGCCGAGATTGACCCTTCTTACCGCTACTGTAACGATTTCAGCGCCGCTAGCCTCAATCGCCTTTTTAGTCTCGTCAAAGTCCTTGTATTTACCCGTGCCCACCATCAAACGAGATACAAATTTTCTATCGCCAATGCAGAGCAAGTCAGCATCATTAGTCTTCTCTTCACTAGTAATTACCATTAGTTTAAATACCCTTTATACAATTCATTAACCACCACCAACGGCGATTACAATTTCGATCACATCCCCATCGCGAAAGGTATATTGCCCATGATAGCTTTTTGCGACGATTTTTCCGTTTACTTCGACCGCGTAACGGCCTTTAACATCCATTATCTCTATTAGCTCAGAAAGAGTCAGTGACTCGCACACCTGCCGCAGGTTTCCATTGACACTCAGTGAAATACTCATGCCGACTTCCTAATAATTATTCTCAATTTACTCAAAGATAGTAAACTGACGTAAACCAACAATATAACACTAGGGCATATTAATTCAGAAACCGTTTCAAAACGAATTAATGTACTTACTTTAGGTTCATTAAAAAAATTTATCATAGGTGGTTCAATGATCAAAGTATTGTGCGTTTAGCAGATTAATTTGGGGAATTTATATGAAGGATATTTTTAGAGAGATACGTGATGAAAAAGCGGAAATATCGGCTAGCAATTTATATTCTAAAAAACTAGCTTTTCATAATTTTTTTCATGTCATTGAAACTCTAAAATTTGCCAATAGGATTATAAACTCTCTGCTCATCGAGCCCTCTACTATAAATGTAGAAACCATTTACTACGCACTCTTATTCCATGATGCTGGGTATATTGAAGATCAAGCCAGTATGGGCTACGCAGACAAAGAGTCTTACTCTGCGGCTCTAGCGGAAGAATATCTTTTGGGACGCGGTATGCCTATGGTGGATGTCTCCAAAGTGACTATGGCGATAAAAGCTACCCATATTAGTGCGGAATGCAGAAATCTAGAAGAAGAGGTTGTACGGGGAGCAGACATAAGCGGAATGGCAGCGCCCTACAACGATTTCCTTGAAATGTCTAAGGCAGTCAAAGCCGAACAAGAGTATTTAATTGGCGAAACAATTTCTTGGGCTAACTGGGTCCGGGGTTCAGAAGTACACTTAAAAACATATCTTTACGAAAAAATTTCCTGCGGAAAACTTTTCACTAAGTCAAACGGACCCTCGCTGTTTAACCAAAGACTTACCTCTAATATCGACCAACTAAAGCAAGAAATCGTGTAATTAATTCTGGTTGCATGGAATAGGTTCGTCTAAAAAGGTATCTAAGGACTTAGTTCTGTCTTCAAGGTTAAAGGGACAATGCCCGCATCTAAAATTTTGATACGGGTATCAATAATTAATGCGTCGCCTACCAACGGACCTACTAAAACTCTGTGCAATAACCCAATACTTTCTATAGAGACTACTTCGATTCTTGAATCGATATCCGACGCTGATAGCACAGACCGCACTCGCTCAGCATCTTCTTTTAATTTAAATGAGCCGGTCTGAAAAGTAACGGCACCGTTAACAGAGGGGGGGGTACCCTCACCAACCGGCTTCTGATCATAAAAATCAAACTCGACCGGTGGTAAACTGCTGCCGCCAAAAATATCTTTGATCCTATTCTCAGGTGTGAAATCCGATACTTTAATGTTCTTCATTTTTACGCGGATATTATTAGTAAATCTTTCGCCGATGTCCGTAAAGATCAACCCAAAGGATAATAAAATCCCAGACATCAAGCCAAGTAAGAAGTAACGAGGTTTGACATCGCGCTTAACAATATCTCTATTGGGAGATTTTTTTTTATAGTCCTTTAGCCGCATTTCTATATCTCTACATGGTGCGCGGTGCAGAAATATCCAGTAATTGAAGGCCATTAACTAAAACTTGTCGAATACAGCAGATTAAGCTTAGCCTTGCACTCCGTAGCCTGATATCTTCTATTAATATTTTGTGACCGTTGTAGTAGGAATGAAATTCCTGCGCCACCTCTCTCAAATATTGAGTTATCTGATGAGGCTCATTGCTTTTCATGGCGGAAATAACTACTTCAGGATATCTAGCAAGCAGCACAGCGATTTTTCTTTCCGATATTTCAGACAGGAGATCGCCAAGCTCCGCTTCCCAGATCGCCGGAACATATACTTCAGATGATTCAAGAATACTGCATATGCGTGCGTGCGCGTATTGAACATAAAAGACCGGGTTCTCATTACTTCTTGAGACCGCCAAGTCTAAGTCAAACTCTAAGTGCTGATCAGATCTTCTCATTAAATAGAAAAATCGTGCGGCATCCACACCTACTTCATCGACTAGCTCTCGAAGGGTAACGAATTCTCCAGAGCGAGTCGACATAGCCACTGGCTGATTGTTCTTAATTAAGCTGGCGAATTGGACAAGTATTATTTCGAGTCGCTGCTCTTCACATCCTAATGCAGTGAGCGCAGCCCTCACCCTTGCAACATAACCATGGTGATCTGCACCCCATATATTTACTAACCGCGCGAACCCCCTACTAAATTTATCAAAATGATAAGCCACATCAGCCGCAAAATATGTTTTAGCTCCGTTCTCTCGAACAAGAACACGATCTTTCTCATCTCCAAGCGCCGCTGAGCGAAACCAGGTCGCTTTATCTCGGACATAAGTATGACCTTTACTATTTAAATTAGATAAAACCGAGTCAATCATCCCTGAATCATGCATTTTTTGCTCGGAGTACCATTCCTCAAAATCTACTCGAAAATTCTCCAAGTCTTCTCGAATACTATCCGTGATTACGCTAGCAGCGTGGGCTTTAAGCTGAGCAAAAATTTCTAAACCTAGGACTTCTTTTATCTCTCCAATCAAATTGTCTAGATCCGAGTCGCTTTCACCCTTTAACTCGACTTTGTCGAAAGCAGACTCCTCGATTTCAATAGCAAGCGAGCTCGATTTAAGGTAGTTTTCGGCTATCTGTCGTACGTAATCGCCCTGATAACATAAGCTGGGGTAACTACTGCTTCTTCCAGTTGACTCCTTCATTCGTAGATACACGCTTGCCGCCAAAATATCCATTTGCCTACCAGCATCATTAACATAATACTCCTTGACCACTTCAAAACCACATGCAGCGTATATACTAGACAGAGCTGATCCTAACGCCGCGCCCCGGCCATGGCCAACATGAAGTGGTCCCGTAGGGTTCGCTGATACAAATTCTATTTGCACTTTTTTACTCGCACCGATCATTGAACGACCAAAGTCAGTTTTATGTGCGAGAATTTCACCAACGATTGTGAATAGAGACCGACTCGAAATTTTGAAATTAAGGAAACCTGGGCCAGCTACGACAACTTCCTCGAAGGTTGCATCCCTCAGCAGCATGTCACGCATAGTCTCAGCGATCACCCTAGGCGGCTTAGAGCAAGGCTTGGCGAGCAACAAGGCAATATTGCTACTGTAATCACCATGAGCAATATTCTTCGGTATATCTATCTGATAATTAGCTGAAACAGCTTGCGGCAAAACATTGTCTGCTTTAAGAGTTGCTAAAACCCCGTCAATTCGTTCCCGGAGGATATTTTTCAAAATTTTACACCTAAATTTTTCACACCAGTGATATCACTGCTCACAGATTCTATCTCTTCTGAAAAGGTTTATCACATTATGTGTGTCTCTATAGAGTATCATGTGGATCCACATCTATGGCCCAACGTAACTTGATTTTTCTAGCAAGATCCTCGATACCTGGTATCGTAGATCCAATACAGTCATGTATATCCGATTTTTTCATCACGCGAATTACTAAAAGGTACCGATGCCGTCCTGCGCGCTGGGTCATAAGAGCTGGAATCGGATCAGTAACCTTGAGTTTTCCATCTGAATCTTTCTCGAGTAATTTTTTGACGCCCAAGAGAAAAGACTTTGGCCGAGATACTTGTTGTGATTCTGCCCTGATGATCACCATAGATACGTAAGGTGGAAGCTGCGCTAATTCCCGCTCAGCTAAAGCTAAATTTGAATAGGTCTCATACCCTCCATCAATGACTCTTCGCAACACTGGGTTATCTGGACGATGTGTTTGTAATACCATTTCACCAGCCTTGCCGCCTCGCCCGGCTCGTCCAGTTACCTGTATCAATAATTGTGCCAACCTCTCTTCAGCTCGGAAATCTATGGAATACAACCTACTATCCGCGTCTACCACTCCAACGAGAGTCACGTTTTCAAAGTCTAAGCCTTTCGATATCATTTGAGTACCAATCACGATATCAACTTTTTTTTCCTCTATACTATTCAGGATTATTTCAAATGAATCGCCGGACTTAACCGAATCTCTATCGACTCTCACAACATTCTTATTGGGAAACTGTCGCTTGACCTCCTCCTCTATACTCTCTGTACCTAAACCGAGAGGTTCCATATTTTGACCTTCACAACAGACTGATATCTTCGCCAACGAAATCTCGTAGCCGCAATGGTGGCAACTTAAAATTTTTCGGCTTTTGTAATAGACCAAATACGCGTCACATCTATAACAGTTCCTAATGTCTCCACAATCTCTACAAATTAGTAAAGGCGCATATCCTCGTCGATTTAAAAAAAGTACGACCTGCTGACCGAGATCTAAATGATGTCGCATCCTCTCTATTAACATATTGCTCAACCCACTCTTCAGTGATGAGCCTCTAACATCTAGTATCTTTGTGCTGGTAGCAACTAACGCACGAGGCCGATCTAATAGCTTTATTACGTCGTATTTCCCGCTCTTTATATTTGCTAAGGTCTCAAACGAGGGCGTCGCAGATCCTAAAATAATCGGGATACTATTTTTTTTAGCTCTGACTATGGCGATATCACGCGCGGAATACTTAAATCCATCGTACTGTTTATAGGCGCTGTCGTGCTCCTCATCAACGATAATCAAACCTAGGTTCGGTAAGTCAAACCAAACTGCCGACCGAGTGCCAAGCAAGATGCTTACTTTGCCACTCAGACAATCTTGCCAAGCACTAATACGCTCAGAATTACTCCTCGCTGAATGCAACAAAGCTACCTGACTCCCAAACCTCTTGCGAAATCTAGAAATCAAATGTTTAGTCAAAGCGATTTCGGGTAGTAAAAATAAAATCTGTTTGCCTGACGAAATTACTGTCTGCATAACCTCAAAATAGACTTCTGTTTTCCCACTTCCAGTCACACCATAAAGCACAATGGAACGAAACTTCTCGAGATTCCGCTCAATAATACTTTTCGCATTCATCTGTTCGGGGTTTAAAATAACTTTAGATTTTACGATTATTGGGTCGCTATCTCTCGCTTTGCTTGTACTTTTAGTAGCCCAACCCTTCTCCACCAATTTCCTCAATGGTGCCTGCCAAGCAAATGTGAGCGACTGAAAGGTCTCTGAGCCATTATTAGGTGATGATACCAAGAACTGCAGCAACTCCAATTGCCTAGCTCCATTTACAGTCCTAGCCTCAAGGGCGTCGCGACCCGCTTGACTGACGTGCCAGATATAGCTTTTTGATAATGGAACCCTATCTCCCTTTCGCATCTTACCAGGCAGCATTAAGGATATCACCTCACCTAGAGGATGATGGTAATAGGATGCGGCCCAAGAGGCTAAAGATAACATTTTCCTCGACACAATAGGCTTGTTATCAATTACTTCTAAAATATTTTTTAGTTTTCTCCTACAAGAGGTATCAAAGCGACTAAAACTTACAACGATACCGATCCTCTCAGAGTTTCTAAGAGAAACCCTAACTCGAGTACCTATTTTTATATCAAGATCTTCATCGTTGTCAGAATCAAAGACATAATCGAAAGTGCTACGCAATGGGGCAAAAACAGCCACTTGAACGATTTTTTTGCCTTTGCAGCGTGATTGAGGACTCATTTGTGTCTCATCTATTAGATCATGCAGTTAAACGAAGCTGCTATCATTAGGATATATGTACATATTAATGACTAGTCAACCATATGCGAAGGCATTGGTTACAATAACATAAAAAAAATTGGCGAAGTCCCTATGTTAAAAGTAAGTCGTATTTTTCTCGTAGGCCCAATGGGTACTGGAAAAACAAGTATTGGTTCAAGGCTATCTCGCGCGCTAGATTATTCTTTCGTTGACACCGACGCTGAGATCGAAAGCCGCACGGGAGTTAAGATTGACGTGATTTTTGACATAGAAGGGGAGGAAGGATTTCGAAAACGGGAGATAGATGTGATAAAAGAACTCATTTCCCGCGAAAATATAGTGATAGCTACTGGTGGAGGTTCAATACTGGCCCCCGAAAATCAAAAAGCCCTCGCCTCGGGATTCGTCATATACCTCAGTAGTAGTGTCAAGACTCTCATGAATAGAATTCGCGAAGATACCTCTCGCCCACTTCTTAATGTTTCGGACCGAGAGAAGAGATTGAAAAATATTGTTAATGAGAGGGAACCTATCTATTCTAAACTAGCCGATTTAACAATTAAAACTGATGATTTTTCAATCAAACGTATCATAAAAATAATAAGTGATGAAGTAACATGATGGAAAAAATTGATGTCTCTCTGGGAGCTAAAACGTATCCAATACACATAGGGCATAACCTGCTCAGAGATACCGATATCCTCAGTAGCTACGCACTTTCAAAACAAGTGGTGATCATATCTGATTCTACGGTAGCAGACCTCTACTTAGCGACATTAAAAAGAAAGCTCAGTAACAAAGAATCTTACGAATTTATCATACCTCCTGGCGAAGAATCGAAAAGCCTCGCTTACTTTGAGCAAATAATTTCCTTCATGCTAGAAAAAAAAATTAACCGAAACGCCACCATCATAGCCCTAGGGGGTGGGGTCGTGGGAGATATAGCAGGATTTGTGGCGGCTTCGTATCAAAGGGGTGTCAAATACATACAGGTACCTACAACTCTGCTCTCGCAGGTTGATTCCTCGGTAGGCGGGAAAACCGCTGTGAACCATTCTCTGGGGAAAAATATGATAGGTGCATTTTATCAGCCAATAGCCGTTATCGCTGATACAGCCACCCTTGCTACGCTAAGCACACGCGATTTTAACGCAGGGGTTGCTGAAGTCGTCAAATACGGACTGATAAAAGAATATAGTTTCCTAAAGTGGATAAATGAAAATGTTTCTTCTATTTTGTCGCGCAACAAAACCTCACTTAACCATATCATAAAAGTATCCTGCCTAACTAAAGCTAAGATTGTCGAGTTAGATGAACTCGAAAATGGTGTTCGAGCGATACTCAATTTAGGACATACTTTTGGCCACGCTATCGAGGCATTTGAAGGCTATGGAAGTTGGCTTCACGGGGAGGCAATAGCTGCTGGAATGGTTATGGCAGCTCATATGTCGGTGCATATAGGTTATCTGGATAACAGTAAATTGGAAACTGTTGTTAAATTATTAAAAAAATTTAGCTTACCGACTGAACCACCCAACACAATGAAACCGCAAGATTTTTTAGACCTCATGAGCAGGGACAAAAAAAATCTTAACAATAACATCCGACTAGTTTTGTTAAAAAGTTTAGGCGAAGCCTTCATAACCGACGAATATCCGAACGAAGTGTTAATGAC
>Ga0222715_10000797_pt1 | contig 31269 bp, 54 predicted proteins | sample C33_9DmetaG_FD_165056 | JGI IMG/M metagenome (GOLD analysis project Ga0222715, IMG submission 165056) | Estuarine water microbial communities from San Francisco Bay, California, United States - C33_9D | ecosystem: Environmental > Aquatic > Marine > Unclassified | place: USA: California...
CAAAACAATTAGTTGAATTCATTGGTCAAAGATCATTTGAATTTTTAGATTGGTGTGGATTTGATTTAAGAAATCACAGTTTACATTTTACAGAGTTCTGGGTTCAGGAGTTTGGTAAAAAAGGTGGTGGACATCATGATACTCATGTTCATTGGAATCAACATGTATCAGGATTTTACTTTTTAAAATGTAGTGAAAAAACTTCTTACCCTGTATTCCATGATCCAAGACCAGGAGCTATGATGACTAAGCTGCCACAAAAAGATGGTGCTAAGATTACTATAGCTAATGAAGCAATTCATTATAAAATTAATCCAGGAACAATGATAATCTTTCCAGGCTATGTACCACATCAATATGTTGTTGATGCAGGACTAGATCCTTTTAGATTCATTCATTGGAACATTAAAGCTGTTGAGACAGCTATATCTAAAGAAAGGAGCATTAGAGATGAGCTTCCAAAAGAATAAATACACAATTCTTAAAGGTGCAGTATCACCTGAAGTTGCTAAGTTTGTTACAGAATATTTTTTACTGAAAAGAAAGGTTGCTAGAACTTTATTTGATGAAAGATATATTTCTCAATTCACAACTGAGTTTGGTGTATGGAATGATGAGCAAGTTCCTAATACCTATTCTCATTATGCAGATATAGCTATGGAAACCTTATTACAATGGGTTCAACTAGCTATGGAGAAACACACTAAATTAAAACTAATCCCTACTTATTCTTATGCAAGAATATATAAAAAAGGAGATGTTTTACATCGACACAAAGATAGATTTAGTTGTGAAATCTCTACCACCTTAAATCTTGGTGGCGATCATTGGTCAATCTATTTAAGTCCAAAGGAAAATGTTGGTATTCCAAATGATAAAAAAGGAATAACAGCAGCTAGTAATGCTAAAGGTGTTAAAGTAGATTTAAAACCTGGTGATATGCTTATTTACAAAGGCATGGAATTAGAGCATTGGAGAGAACCTTTTGATGGCAAAGATTGCGTACAAGTTTTTCTACACTATAATAAAACTTCTAAGGAAGCTGAACAAAATCGTTTTGACAGACGACCACATTTAGGACTACCTTCTTGGTTTAAAAAATGATAGAATACCGATTGGGGTAGGCAATACCACCAACCACCTTGCCTATCCCTACTTAATAAGGAGATAACAATGTTAGATAATTGGATGAAATCTTTAGAGGAGATCCACTCTTACAAATACTGGAAGAAACAAATCATTAAGTATAATGAGAAAGTCATTCAGTTTTGGAAAGATGCTTACGATGATCTCATCTCTTCTAATAAAAAAGATAAAGAATAATTCTATCTATACAGCCTAATTTCTGCTAATAACTAATAATGAAATTCTTATTAGTTATACAGATTTGCTCTGCCTTGGCACAACAATGCACTACCCCTATACCTATTTATCCCCATCACGACAATTACTATGATTGTGCTACTGCTGGTTTTATTCGTGGCTTATCTGTGATAAGAGAATTAGGTCAACAAGAAGTTAATGAAAAACACATGTTAATTAATTTTTCCTGTAAAAAATTAGAAGATGTTTAGTTATGAAACCAAGAAAGAAATTAAAAAGAAAAGCTAATAAGATTAAAGAAGTTTCAGATTACACAGAGCATAGCAATGGAGTTCGTATCTCCTATCACGAAAAAGTTTGTGCTGAAAGAATGAAAACTTTATTTAAAGCCATTGATGAAATGCGACAAGACATTAAGGAACTTAGAGCTGATATGAATAAAGGTAAGGGAGTAGTTTCCTTCTTAGTTTTCATGGGTGGTATGGTAACTGCCATCATCGGTTACTTTAAATGGAATGGTTAGAACCAGAAAAACTGCAAGTGTTGGAATATACAATGAGCTAATGGCTCAAGCACACTTTGCGAAAGATCCAAACAAAATAGTATTCGTACCAGTCATGGGTAAAGGTCCTATAGATATGGTCGTGTTGGATTTAAAGACTGGAGAGTACCAAGCCTATGATGTCAAATCAGTCAATAAAAGGAAAAAAGACTACATCCCCAATGATAAATACAAAAGAAATGCAATAGGATCAATCATAAGGAGAGGATTGACAGACGAGCAAAAAAAACTAAAAGTTAAGATCTATTACAATGAAACTAACAGCTAACTTTACCTTAGATGAATTGGTCAAGAGCCAAGTAGCCATTAGAAAAGGTATTAATAATAACCCATCACCCACTCAAATAGAAAACTTAAAGGCATTAGCAGTTAATATTTTGCAACCAATCCGCAGTCATTTTGACAGACCTCTAATCATAAGTTCTGCTTTTCGTTGTGCAGAATTAAACATTGAGATAGGTTCAAAAATTACCAGCGAACATTGTGCAGATAATAAATCCGCAGCTGCTGACTTTGAAATACCTAATGTTGACAATAAAGAATTAGCACAATGGATTAGAGATAACCTTGAATGGAATCAATTAATCCTTGAATTCTACAAGGATGGAGAACCATCATCTGGTTGGGTTCATTGCTCATACTCTACTGACTTAAATCGTAAGGAGTCATTGATTGCTTACAAGGATAATGATAATAAAACAAAATACAAACCTTGGTAAATATTATGTGGTTTAATTTAATAGGAATGGCACTTAAGACAGGTGCAGAAGTATATAAAAATAAAAAAGAAGCTCAACAATTAGAGTCTGTAGCTGAAAAAAACTATATGGCTAAAATGGCTTCTGGTGAAATTGAATACCAGAAAGCCATAATGGACAACAACAATCAAGGATGGAAAGATGAGCTAGTTCTCATCATTGTAGTGCTCCCTATTGTTATATTATCTTGGTCTATATTTAGTGGTGATCCTCAAGCAAAAGAAAAATTAGATTTATTCTTTGAATATTTTAATAATTTTCCTGATTTTTATAAATTTTTAGTTTTAGGAATTTTTGGCAGCATATACGGACTTAAGCCAGGATTAGATTTGTTTAAGAAAAAATAATATGAGCCAACAAGTTACAACAATGTTCGTTAGTCAGTATAGAAAGAAGAAACCTAGCTTACTGTCTCAACAAACAGGTAAGTTAAAGCGAAAGAAAAAATCTAAGAAGAAGTAATGGCTAAGAAATTTAATATGGATAAAGCTATCCATACACCCATTAGCAAGAACACTTCTGTTGCTTCCAACCCAATAAAAATTAAATGGTCGTCTATGAATAAACATAAACGAAGAAGTTTTAAAATCAATAGAGGTCAAGGTAGATGAAACTAACTTTGGTTCTGCTTACCATTTATGGACCACTTAGTTATACCTTTGATGAACCTAAAGATTGCATTGAATTAGGTGAGAAACAAATAGAATTATTAGCAGACTATAAAAACTTTGGTAAAGACCAAGGTTGGTACACTCAAGATGGTAATTTAATATATGGATTTTTTTGTAATACAGAATGAAATAGAATTTATTAACGCAGGTACGTTTCAAGAGTATGATTATACTTGTGAGGATGCTGAGTGCGAATGGAAACAAATAACTGAGTATTGGAGAAAATAATGTATTCACTTTTAATTTATAATGAGAAAGAATCTCGTTGGCATTTCTTTACTAATGAGGTTTGGCAAACAAGGAAAGAAGCTGAGACTTATGCCAAGCAAAACAAGTTTAAAAAATCTGTACAATGGAAAGTCTTATGGTATGATCCTAAATATAAAATTAGTATAACTAAATAACATTATGGCAATCACATATCGAGGCGAAAGATTTTCAGGTTATAACAAACCTAAGAATGCTAGGACTAAGACTAAGAAGTTTGCAGTTCTAGCCAAGTCAGGTAGTAGAGTTAGACTGATTAGATATGGTGATGCTAATATGACCATCAAAAAGAATATTCCATCAAGACGTAAATCATTCAGAGCTAGACACAACTGTGCTACTGCTACTAATAAACTAACTGCAAGATATTGGTCCTGTAAGAAATGGTAATCAAAAAAACTTGGAACAGAGCTAAAGTCAATATTAAAGTTGGTGAATGCGAGATGTGTCATCGTAAGATCTACAACAAAGATGGTAATTGGATCATCAATGCTGCCGGTAAATACTTCTGTGATGACATACAAAAAGAAGATAGCTGTTTTGATAAATATTTGGTATCAATAAAGGATAAACCTAGCAAGTTTAGTCATTACGAAAACTTCTTACAAAGAAGAGAACAGTTCTACTCAGCTGCTAGATACAACAAACGATAGTCGTCATGTCATTAACTGACTTGATTGCTAAACTAACAGGAGAAAAAATTGTGCCACTTACAAAAAAAGGAAATAAGATGATGAGTTCTATGAAGAAACAATATGGAATGAAAAAAGGTAAATCAGTTTTTTATGCCACAGTTAAAAAGAAAAAATTAAAAGGCATGGAAAGAAAGAAGAAAAAATAATGGTATCAAAATATCACACAACTAAATCTGGTAAAAAAGCTCGTAAAGGTTTGTATTACAACATAAACCAAAGAAAGAAAAAAGGTACTAGTCGTAACAAATCAAAATCAACAGTATCTGCCAAAGCATTTAGAAATATGCTTTTAGGTTTTCCTAAGAAATAATTAAGTGGGTTCAGTTTCAAGCTATGTTACAGAAAGGAAATGATATAGCCTTCGTGAGCCAACCCACAATCTTATCTTAGCATGAGTTCATCTTTAAGTCTAACGAACTCTTCGTGAATAGTTTTATCTAGTTTCCAAAATCTTCTTTGTTCTAACTTCAACATCTTATGATGAATGACTGTGCTGTGATCTATCTTCATAAACCTACCTAGTTGGGAGAATGAGATCGCATACACCTCAATCATCAAATTGATCAAGATGCTTCTAGCTCTGACTAGCTCTTCATATCTTCTGATACCAAGCAACTCATCAGGTTGTAGTTTATATTCCTTACAAACTAACTGTACGCATTTGTAAAATAAATCTTTAGTGAATTCCATTGTAGGATTTTTGTCTTTAATATTATTCTCTTCAAATCTTTCTTGCTTGTATTTTAGTTTAAGCATTTCTCTTTCCAACTTTGCATGACCCATTTGCTGTGCCATTCGATAGCCATTCTTAAAGCCAGTTCGATAAAGCATAAGTTCTTTTTTTGTTAGTTCAGAATACATTGGTGCTTTTAAAGCGGTTTTTATTTGCGTTAGGTTTTTCATTGCGTATAGCTTCCTTCTGTTGTTTGCACAACTTCTTGTTGTTTATTTATGTCTAACTACTACTAAGTAGTAATTTGTTCTTGAACCCTTTGAACTTTGAAAGTAAGTTGTTTAGCTTCTTCAAAATACTTTCTAGCTTTAGCTTGATAGGCAAGACCCAGTTCATATTTTCTCTGTTCCTTGTCTCTCAGCTTCTGGAGTTCCTTTTTGACTTGCGTCATTTTCTCTCCTTACTGTTGTAAAGTCAATCTTAACGTCATTGATCTTCACTTCTACAAACTCACCAACATTGTCATGGTTTGCAGCCTTCTCAGCATCATCAAACTTTTCTATGTAAGTAAAGTTTGCGTTGCCATTTCTTTTTCTAATGTACTTCGTCATTGCCAATTTGTCAATTACTATAATCTCTTTGTAAAATAAATTCTAAATTTTGTATGGCTTTTAGTATATCCTCTTTGCCATTTTTATATTTGTGCCTTGATACATATTTAATCACGCAACCTTCAGGAAATAAAAGATCGTTAGCTACGATATACTCAATCGGTTGAATGTTAAAATGCTTGTAGTGTGAACCACCAATTTGTTTATCTAAATCTTTTTTCTTCATATTGTTTTAGTCTGAGACGTAGGAAAACAACTATTAGGGAAGCCAAGGGATTGGCTAAAAACCTACGTCTCAGATATATCAAGATAGTTCTCGTTGATTAGTATCTTGATGGTTTGTTATTACCATAAGAAGCAGACTTTTGGAAAGATTTTTTATATCCACCAAAGTTTGATCCTTTGTTACCACCACCAGACGAACTTTGACCATCGTTAGATTTTAACGATATACTTATGCCTCCTGTGGGTTGACCATCGTCTGTGTCTAAGCTCCAACCAGCTTGGTTGAACCATTGCTCACCAATCTTAACACCTTTTCTCCAAGTTTTACCTTCTGGACTATTAGGGTTTATTGGTGCTTCAAACAAAGGAGTATTATCTCCTTGTTCTCTTTTCATCTTAGTTATATCTAAGATGGTTTGCTTTAACACAGGATGCGTTGCTACTAACTGTATATTTATGTTAGCCATTTGCTCTCCTATTTAGTTCATCCTGCTTATTTTCTATGAGATCATTTAGATCTACATATTGAGCAGGACTTTTATTTTTAAGTGCATTGTTTAAGAAAGGTTGGTTTTGTTTTGTAACCTGTCTTAACTCATAAATGTTTTTACAATTTTTTATTTCATCTATGATTTGATGCACCTCTTTTGTTACATAACTAGCAGTCTTACTGCTATTATGTTCTGTACCACTATTCTTGTGTGGAATTTTATTTGTTGCAGTATTAGTTTGCGTGAATGGTTTTGCTTGATAACCATCATCATTATCTAATCCTGTTTTTAAATTAAGTGCGTTAAGAAATGCGTATTTTTTTGCATAACTCATACCATTTCCAGTACCAAACTTATCAAGATTTCCCATTGCCGAACATCCATTAATTTCAATAAATTCATTTGGATTTTCCACATTAAAAATTTTCATATTACAAGTTACTAATATGAAATTATCTTTGATCTCGTTTGTGTAGGTACATAAAGGATATAGACCATTATCTAACAATGCTTCCATTGCTACCTTTTGTACTTCATCGTGTTGTAAGGGATTGAATTGCATTCCGCTAACTTTTTTTCCCTTCTTGACACCACTTGATTGACAAGCAGCTTCGTATAGTTTTTTGTATATGTTCATGGGTTTAGTTTCCATAGTTTTTGTATTGTTTCCTTTTGTTTATTTGTCATATATTTATAATGGTAATAATGATTAAGGTCAGGTGGTTCAGTTAGTTCAGCTAACTTGTATAGATCACCTTTGCAATAGATAACCATTTGTTCCCAGTTATAAATTTTGTTTATCATCATATTATATTGATAGTCTAAATGATCTGCACGAAGAGCATCGTGAGTATCATCATAAATTAAATAATCATTTTCATTTACTAAAACCAAGAAAGGTTTTTTGCCTGTGCATTTCCAATAGAAAGCTACTTGTTTCCAGTAATCATCGAAGATAGAATCGTCATTTAGTTCTTGGGTTTTAAAATAGTATTCATCTTTATTTTTTCTTTTATAAACTGAAGGTGGTTTAGTTTTTAATTCTATAAATAATTTTTTATTATTACTATCTGTTTCATAATCAATCCTACCTATAATATCGAACAATAATTTTTTTGGTTTATCCATTACATATCTTTCCGATATGATTTTTTCTTTACCGCAAATTTCTCTAATAACTTTTCTTGTTTGTGCTATTGTTTGATGAGCATAATCAATCATATATTTTCTTGCGTAAGCATCCTTGTCATCAACAGGATCATACTTATTAATATCATCTAACTCTTTGCCAAACACCTCATCATAATTTCTGTTAGTTAATATGATGGTTTTATTTTTAAAGAACAAAGTATCACATTCCATTCTTTGAGCTGTGTTATTAACTAAGTTTCCAAACCTAGGTTTATATTGCATAAGAAATTCATTACGATCTTTTGAATTGTGAAACCCATAATTAATTATGACTTTAGATAAAGGTTGATTAGCTGAAGATGGCGACCAATGATCTAAGCCTTCTCCATTATTAAAATTTTTAAATAATTCTTTTAAATTATACTGTTCTTGTAGTTGCATTGTTGTTTTGTGTTCTTCTAACAAAACTTTTCCACCTTGTCTATAGTTATTTTATGGTTGATTGTGGATAATCATTTTGGTAATAACCCATACAAACAATTAAAAAAAAGGACAATAATGAAACTCATAGATTGGATCAAGAAAGAAAAAATAAGTTATAGCGAAACCGCAAGACGATTTAAAATATTTAACATCAATCCTAGTGCAAATATTTTTCGCTACGCACACAAGCAACGAATGCCTAAACCTAGTGAGATGGAAAAAATATATCTAGGTACTAATAAAGAAGTAGAACCCAATGACTTCTATGACTTCGTTCAAAAATAAATATAAGTTAGTTAAGATTACTTGGTGGGATATAAAATCTTCTGAGAAATCTTGGTTGAACATTGATGAGGTAGAGAGTGAGGACATTGCTATCTGCTATGATGTTGGTTATCTATATAAAAAAACGTCAGAGAAATTATGGCTATTCACTTCTTATTCAATAGACAATTCAGGCACAGATGTTGGTGGGATTACTTGCTTTCCTGTGGCTTGTATTAAAAACATAGAGGTCATAAAATGACAGACATAGATATGTTTGCTGACTACAAAGGTAAGATTAAGAAACTAAAAAAAATAATTGAAGATCAAAGAAAAGAAATTGATACCTTGAAACAAATCATACAATTTCAGGAGCTACAATTAGAACAAAAAGAGGATAGAGATGAGTAAGTTAAAATTACTAGATCTATTTAGTGGTATAGGTGGGTTTAGTTTAGGGTTAGAAAGTACCGGTGGATTTGAAACCATTGCTTTCGTAGAAAAGGATAAGTTTTGTCAAAAAGTATTAGCTAAAAATTTTAATAAAATAACAATCGAAGGAGAAATAAGAAATGTCAAAGGAGAAAAATACAAAGCAGACATCATCACAGCTGGTTTCCCCTGCCAACCATTTAGTGTCGCAGGAAAAAGAAAAGGAAAGGATGACGACAGATACTTGTGGGACGAAACCATTAGAGTTATTAGAGAATGTAAACCTAAGTGGTTCGTTGGCGAAAATGTGGAAGGCATTGTTAACATCGCAAATGGTACAGTCTTGCAGCAGATACAACAAGACCTGGAAAAAGAGGGTTTCGAAGTCCAATGTGGTATTATTCCAGCTTCAGGCATCGGTGCGTGGCATCAAAGAAAAAGAGTTTGGATCATCGGATATAACTTATCCAACGCCAACAACAATGTTTCCAACTCCAGTGACAGGCGACAGTTCAACGGAAAATATAGAAACTTGGAAACTAAGACAGAAAAAGAAAAAAGAACAAGGTATCAACCTACATTTCAAACTTTGTCATCATATTCAGATGTACCCAACACCAACTCAGGGAATGTGGAAGCAAGATGTGAACGACAACGGAGAATACGCCAAGAGAGTGAAGGAGAAAGGTCATCAAGTAATGCTACCAACATTTGTGAAACTTTATCCAACACCAACAGCATCAGACTCCGAGGGTGGAGTAGCAAAGGATGTGCAAATGAAGGATGGTCATTTCTTCCGAAAGAACAAGAAGGGAGAGAGATGGGGAGTGAAACTTCGAGACGCAATATCCATACTTCCAACTCCGACAGCGAGGGATTACAAGGATGCAGCTTACCAACCGAATTGGAAAGAGAGCAGAGACAAGTCATTACCAAGAGAGATACTGAAAGACAACAAACCTGGTGGGAGGCTCAATCCGATATTTGTAGAAATGTTAATGGCATATCCTATGAATTGGACAAAGATAGAACCAACAGAATAAAGGCTTTAGGTAATTCAATAGTACCTTTGATAGCTAGAGAGATAGGACTTGCGATCTTAGAGGCAGAAAAGTGATGGCACGTTATACCTACGCATTTTCCAATGGTGTCTATAATGATTGGCATAGAAAATATGATGGCATAGCTATGATAGATGTTGATAGCATTGAGGTTTGTCCTAAATGTTTTGAACCTTTGGCAATCCTTGAGACTTGTTATGATAAAGGACAAAAATACAAGGCTACAACCCTTGTTTCTACCCTTGCTAGTCGCCTTCAGATACCTAGTTTTTTAGTTTTCTATAAAGATATAGGTCAAGGTAGCCTAGCCTTTAGGATCAAACGTCTCTGGCTTTCTAATGCAGAGTATGAGGTAATGACAGAGGATGAATGGGTTAATATCTTATATGAGATACAAGAGGAACATAAAAACTGTTGCATAAATGTCACAACCACAACATATAGTTAATGGATAAAAAATACACACCACATATACGAATACCTTTTAGCTTATTTGATAGTGCAGAATATAAACAAATTCCTGACACATATAAATCTAATTGTCTTTCGCTTTTAATGTGTTTATTAAAGTTTGTTAATAATAAAACTGGTAAATGTTATCCTAGACAATCTACTATATCTAGTATGATTGGGTTATCAAGAACCACTATATACAGAGCTACATTACAGTTAAAAAAAGCAAAGATTATACAGATTAAAAGGTTATCTTCAACCCTATTATATAAAATAGAACCTAAGTTTATTTATGGTTATGTTTCAAATTTAAACAATGATGTTTCAAAATTAAACAATGATGTTTCAAATTTAAAGATATTAATAAAACATAACACTTTATCCAACACTATATCCAACACTAAAATAACTAATATTATAAAAAGGATTAGCGAAGATGGCGGTAGTAAAGACAAGATAATTCAAGAAATAGCCACTCTACCCGCTGCCGAGCTTGAAAAGGCTATTGAAAATAATGACAACCCTTATTTTTGTAGATTGGCACTCGAAATCAAATCAAGAGAGGGTAATAAGCTGGTCGAGTTTAATAGTAAGGAAATATCGGAAAGGATAAGAAAGAAAACAAACTTTGCTTACCAAAGAGCAATAGAGAAAAGGAAAAGAGACGATGGCAGGGAGACCGCAACAAAAAATTTTTTGTCAAGCATTAAGAAGAAGAGATAACAAACCTTGCCAAGCTAAAGGCTTCATGTGTGCAAATGGAAAACATCTTTGTAGATTTCATGGATATAATAATATACTAGGATTTAATAAACCTAATTATTCAGATGACACAAGAATTAACCAGCTCTCAAAACTTAAACAATTCAGAGACAAAACAAGAGAGCAGCTCAGAGATTACTACTTCAAAATACTTAAGCCAAGACTTACAAGCAATCAAAAGTCTATCTACCATAGAAGAGCATTTAATAGCAGGAAGAACACTAACCGAGTGTATATCGGACAAAACAATAAACCCCTCACAGATCAGCTTGATGCGGTTTTACAACATCTTAAAAAGAAATCCTGATTTTGAAAATAAGATCCTTGAAGCTAGAAAGATTGGCATTCAAACCCTTATTGATAAATTACTTCAAATTTTTAATTATCAGGAAATAGAAAACCCCAATCAAATTTTATGGATCAGAGAAAAAACAAAATTCATTACTTATTTAGCCGGTAAATTAACTGATCTATATTCTGATAATAAACCCATTAAACAAAACATTGACTCTAAGATTTCTATAAGTTGGGAAGATAACTCTAATAACTTAATTGATGTAAGTGCCGAAGAAGTATCGACACCTACACCAGAGGGAAATTAATTAAGCCAACCCTAATTTATCTAGGGTTTCATATTCTTTATTAGTTATTTCAGTTTCGGAATAAACCTCTATTGCGTTAAGCATCCAATCATCCCAAAAACAATTTTCTTTTAACTCATCTTTCTTAGAGATACCCCAATACTCCTTGCAATATCCCCATTCAGTTTTTCTTTTATCAAAAATATAACTAGCGATATGCTCATACTCACCGATTATACAGTTAAATTTTACTAAGTATTTTTTTTTCATAGTTGTTTCCCTGTTGTTGTTTGTTGTTATAGTTTCTTATGATTGTTTTAGCTGCTACACCTTGAACACTCATAAGATTTAAGAAAGTTAAACGAATTAACTCCCTCAAATTCTGTTGATTATTTGTAATACTTGAATAGATGTTTTTGTAGTCGTTCATTTAGTTGTTTTTCCCTTCTTCTTTTCATTAGATCATAAATAAAATATAATACCGGTACAAGTATAACTAATATTAATTCCATCTATTCCCCCTTTGTTTTATATTTAAAAAAATCTATGACCCTATTATCATAGAATTGAAAACCCTTATTTTCAAGCACAGTCTCTACATCCTCAAAGGTTTCAACATTCTTAAAATTAAATCCATACTTTTTTTTTAACTGTTCAAGCATTTTAAATATGTATTTGGCTTTCATAGTTCCCCCCTGTTATATTGTTATTATGAACACCCCTAATAATTTAAGTATATATAAGCTACTTAATACAATAAATATTTCAAGCATTAATTACCGCCTTTCAATACTATCCATGCAATAAATGCTACCGGTATAAACCTTACAATCGTATCTAATATTATCATTGTCATTTTTTTCCCTTTGTTGTTTTGTTTTTACTTTAGTCATTTTGGTTATAATGTCAATAGGTTATAGCCATTCATGTTTAATTGCGTAACCATCATCATATAAAACCTTTGATAATGTATAAACAAGGTGAAAACCCATATCCATTCCACAACCTCCAACCTTTATGCCATTGTAAACGCCAAATTTATTTTTGGCTTGTTTCCAATCTAAAGCGATTGAAATTAACCTAGTCCAATTAAGTGGATAATCTTTTTTGATTTGTCTTACTGAGATATGTCTCATCATACCACTCTGTGAAACATGATTTAATTGTGTCCAAAGTGTATCACCTTTTTTTATTTTTTCTTTTAGTGTTTTTATTGCTTCTTCTTTATTCATTTGTTTTCCCCTTTGTTAGTTTTTAATGTGTTAAGCAATGTCGAAAGTTTTAAAACTACGAATAACTATATTACTTAACACATTACCATTATGGCTAATATAAAATCAATGTCAATGTATTTAATTTTCATTGTTTAAGACATTTCGCCACACCTTGAAATTGTTTTATATTAAAGATAATTAAAAGTTGAAGAGAGTTGAGAGAAGTTAAAAATTGTTGAATAGTTGCTATCCTAATCAACAAAAACAAAATTTTAGTTTTACGTGTATCAAATCGGTAACACATTGTTTTAAAATATTACAATTAATTAATCAAATTGGTATAGCGATAATTAATTGTTATTGGAATTGTTATTGATAATCATAATTTATCGTTATGACAAATTGATTATTTTATTCTAAAGATCAAAGCTTTTTTTCAGGTGACAGACCCCCCTACACCCGCAAAAGTGGCGTAACTTTACGATATATATATACATCGGACTTGAGGACACCTTTAGCCACAGTCAGCTAGCCATAGCTTTCTTTAGCCACACACACCTTTTTCAACTTGCTAGACCCCATACCCCCAAAAACCACCCTGCACCTTTTCCACTGCCAAGCCTACTATTCTTAGTTTAATATTTTTTTAAATTACTATATGTAGTATGTATGTGGAGCTATACTGCTGAAGGATTACATTGCATTGTTTATATTGAAGAAAAAAGCAATAACCTAGTCATTAAGATTATGGGATTAGAAAACCAAGACGCAGCAGAGATGTTTGCTCATTATGCGATGGCTAAGATGGATTTTGATTATCACTTAGAAAAATACGACATGGTTTCAAACAGAATACACTAATGGATATTAAAATACCTTATACTCCAAGAAAACATCAAGCATACTTACATAAACAAATATCTAATCATAGATGGAATGTATTGGTTTGTCATCGAAGGTTTGGCAAAACAGTTTGTATGATTAATCATTTGATTAGATCTGCCTTATTATCAAAAAATAAAAACCCAAGATTTGCCTACATTGCACCAACTTTTAAACAAGCTAAATCCATTGCTTGGGATTATATGAAACAGTTTACTGCTAAAATACCTTACACAAAGTTTAATGAAACAGAGTTAAGGGTAGATCTGCCTAATGGTTCTAGAATTACTTTACTAGGTTCTGAAAACTCAGATGGGTTAAGAGGTATCTACCTTGATGGATGCGTAATTGATGAGTATGCCAATGTCAATGAAAGATTGTTTCCTGAGATTATTAGACCTGCACTCTCAGATAGAAAAGGTTACTGTGTATTCATTGGTACACCACAAGGAATGAATAATAACTTTTATGAACTATACCAACACGCACAAGGTGCGGATGATTGGTTTAACTACAAAGCCAAGGCAAGTGAAACTAAAATTGTAGATGAAGAAGAATTAATAAAAGCAAAAGAGGTTATGGGTGAGAAGAAATATCTACAAGAGTTTGAATGCGATTGGATAGCCAACATTGAAGGTTCTATCTATAACGATGTCATTGCAAAAATGGATGACCAAAAACAAATTACTCGTGTACCTTATGATCCTTCTTTGCCAGTCTCCACTTCTTGGGATTTAGGAGTATCAGATCATACTGCCATCATATTCTTTCAACAACTAGGTCGAGCAATCAACATCATAGATTATTATGAAGAACGAGGTCAAGGAATGCCACACTACATAGAAATAGTTAAAGGCAAAGATTATATCTACAAAGATCATTTTGCACCACACGACATCGAAGTAACTGATTTTAGTAATGGTAAAACAAGACGAGAAGTAGCTTATCAATTAGGTATTAGATTTAAAGTTGTTCCTAAACTACCACTAGAGGATGGCATACATGCTACGACTATGACATTACCTAGATGTTGGATTGATGTTGACCATTGCAAAAAGTTAATAGATGCGTTAAGACACTATCATCGAAAGTATATCGATAAAAATCGAATGTTTCGAAGTAAGCCTAACCACGATTGGTCATCTCACGCTTGTGATGCCATGAGATACCTTAGTGTTGGTTTGCAAGAATTAAGCATAAAACAATCTGCACCACAAAATGTTGCGGATAATGAATATAGGATAATTTAATATGGGTTCAATATTTTCACCAAAGATGCCATCACTACCGCCTGTACAACCTTTGCCACCTGCACCTAGTGCAGAACTATCACAAGCAGAAAAAGATAAGATTGCGGCAGAGCAAGCAGCGATAGAGAGAAAACGAAAAGGTAGAAGGTCAACAATCTTAACTGGAGCTATGGGTCTGCAAGATGAAGCAACAGTTGAAAAGAAAACTTTATTAGGTAGTTAATATGGGTGCAGTAGTTTCATTAGGTACAAAAGCTGGTGTAATAAAACCTGTATCACCACCAACTCCTGCTCCAACACAAGCAGAAGTATCTCAGTCAACAGCAACAAGTATGGATGGATATGATTCAAGAAAAACTAAACGTAAGGGAAGATCAGCTACCATATTAACAGGTGCAACAGGTTTAGAAGATCAAACAACTCTTGGAACTAAAACTTTATTAGGACAATAATGGCAAAAACAGATTTAACAAAAGCACTTTTAAAAAGATTTGATCGATTAAGCACTCAAAGAAATAATTGGGAAACGCATTGGCAAGAAGTAGCAGATTACATGATGCCAAGAAAAGCAGACGTTACTAAATTAAGATCAAGAGGTGATAAAAGAACTGAACTAATTTTTGATTCATCACCTTTACAAGCTGTAGAACTTTTGGCGGCATCCTTACATGGTATGCTAACAAACCCATCGACTCCTTGGTTTTCATTAAGATTTAAATCAGAAGAAATTTCAGAAGAAGATGAAGCTAAAGAATGGTTAGAGTCTGCAACGGACATCATGTACACAGCATTCAATAGATCAAACTTCCAACAAGAAATATTTGAATTGTATCACGACCTAATTACTTTTGGTACAGCCGCTATGTTCATTGAAGAAGATGATGAAGATTTATTAAAATTTTCTACAAGACACATTAATGAAATCTTTATTGCTGAAAATGATAAAGGTAGAATTGATACTGTCTTTAGAAAGTTTAAATTATCAGCAAGAGCCATCATGCAAAAATTTCAAAACGTAACACCAGAAATTAAAACAATGGCTAACAAAGATCCATACGAAGAGATGGATATTATTCACGCCATTTATCCTAGAGCAGATTTTAATCCTAGCAAACAAGATAAGAAGAACATGCCATTTGAATCTGTTTATATGACAGCAAAAGGTGAAGAATTATCTGTATCAGGATTTAGAGAATTTCCTTTTGTCGTACCAAGATACTTAAAAGCATCTCACGAAATTTATGGTAGATCCCCTGCTATGACAGCTTTACCTGATGTGAAGATGTTAAATGAAATGTCAAAGACTACAATTAAGTCTGCACAAAAACAAGTTGACCCACCTTTATTAGTTCCTGATGATGGTTTCATCTTACCAGTCAGAACCGTTCCAGGTGGATTAAATTTTTACAGAGCAGGAACAAGAGATAGAATTGAACCATTAAACATTGGTGCAAACACACCATTAGGATTGAACATGGAAGAGCAAAGAAGAAACTCAATTAGAAATGCTTTCTATGTAAATCAACTGATGATGCAAAATGGTCCACAAATGACTGCAACGGAAGTGATTCAAAGAAACGAAGAGAAGATGAGATTACTTGGTCCAGTCTTAGGTAGATTACAATCTGAATTATTAAAACCACTTATTGATAGAGCTTTCAACATTCTACTTAGAAAGAATCAATTTAGACCTGCACCTGATTTCTTATCAGGACAAGACATTGAAATTGAATATGTATCACCATTAGCTAAAGCACAGAAATCCACAGAGTTACAATCAATCATGAGAGCCATTGAAATCATGGGAAGTTTAGCTAATGTAGCTCCCGTGTTCGATCATGTGAATATGGATAATCTAGTAAGACACCTTGCAGACATTGTAGGTGTACCTCAAAAGATTTTAAAACCAAGATCACAGTTGAACGCTGAACGACAACAGAAACAGCAACAACAGGAGCAAATGGCACAGATGCAACAACTTCAACAAGTAGCACAAGCTGGTGGTCAAATTGCACCACTTGCTAAAGCATTACCTGAAGAAGCAAAAGCATTAGTGGCTAGTGAATAATAATGGGTGAAGCAAAAAAGAAACAAGAACATTTTGAACAATACGTTCATGGTTTAAGAACTAACTACAAAGCAACTTTTAATTCAGATGATGGTAAGCAAGTCTTATCTGATTTAGAAAAAAGATGTCACTTCTATCATACGACTAACATCAAAGGTGATAGTCATGAAAGTGCATATATGGAAGGACAACGCAGCGTTCTTCTATTTATTAAATCAATGCTGCAAAATGATAATGAAAAAGGAAAATAAAAATGTCAGAACAAACACAGATAACGGAGCAAACCGCTTCGCCTGTAGAAACGACATCTACAGAAACTAAAACAGAAACAACTCAACAACCTGTATCTTCCACTACGACACAAACCAATACCGTAGCGAAATCTTGGAAAGATATTATTTCAGAAGAATTTAGAAACGATCCTAACATTGCTAAGTTTACTGAGATTGATGCATTAGCTAAGTCTTACATCAATGCTACAAGAATGATTGGCTCAGATAAAGTGGTTATTCCAAATCAAAACTCTACTGAAGATCAATGGAACGAAGTATATGGTAAGTTAGGCAGACCTGAATCACCAGACAAATATAAGTTTGATGTTAAATCAGAAGTCATACCTTTTGCTGACAATGTCATTAAACAATATGCAGACAATGTTCATAAGTTAGGTTTAAATAATAAACAGGCACAAGGAATATTAGAGTTTTATAAAAACTCAATGGAACAATCTGCCAAGCAATCTCAAATTGATATGGAAACTGCAAAAGAACAATCTCAACAACAGTTAAGACAAGAATGGGGTAGAGCTTATGATGATAACCTTAAGAAAGCGGGTGCGGTTGCAAAAGCTAATTTAAACTCACAAATCTTAGACATGCAATTAAAGGATGGTTCAAGATTAGGAGATAATCCTGAGATCATTAAAGGCTTTGCTAAGATTGCTAATCTTCTATCTGAAGATAGTATGGTATCAACTGAAAGCGAAAGCGTTAATCAAGGTAAGGATCTTGAAACTGAAATATCAAGAATTACTAATGATAAGTCAAATCCTTATTGGAACAAGTCTCATCCTGATCATACGAAGATGGTACAACAAGTATTAACTTTAAGAGAAATGCTCAATGCCAGATAATGATCATTTGAATGATCAAGAAATAAGATTAGAGATACTTCGTATCGTTAAGGAAAATGGTACGGAGTATCAAAAAAATAATCCCTTGATCATTGCCAACGAATATTATAAATGGGTAAAAGGTAAGACAATTCCTAAAAAGAACCTTACTGACAAGAGGGAATAGACTCTAGTCTAAAAGACTTTAAATCCAAGAGATGCCTGTCAGTTTTGACGGAGAACCTCTCTGATTGTTTATAATACTAACAAACTAACAATGGAGAGACAAATATGTCTAATCAAGTAACAACAGCTTTTGTACAGCAGTATTCAGCTAACGTACAAATGCTATCTCAACAAATGGGTTCATTATTGAGAGATAAAGTTCGTCTTGAAAGCGTTGTTGGTAAGAATGCATTTTTCGATCAAGTGGGTTCTGTAACTGCTATCAAAAGAACTAGCAGGCACGGAGACACTCCACAAATCGATACTCCTCATGCAAGAAGAAGAGTATCTTTAGTGGATTACGAATTTGCTGACCTTATCGATGATCAAGATAAAGTACGAATGTTAATCGACCCAACATCATCTTATGCTCAAGCTGCAGCTTACGCTATGGGTAGAGCTATGGATGATGAAATCATTGCTGCCGCTTTAGGCACATCATACACAGGTGAAACTGGAAGTACATCAACTCCACTACCTTCTGGACAGAAGATAGTTGAAGCTGGTACAGATGGTTTAACTATTGCTAAATTAAGAAACACTAAGAAGATTCTTGATTTAAACAATGTTGATCCTTCAATTCCTAGATTCATAGTTGTTGGTCCTAAACAGATCGATGATTTATTAGGTACAACTCAAGTAACAAGTTCAGATTTCAACACAGTTAAAGCATTAGCTAATGGTGAAATTAACTCGTTCTTAGGGTTTAATTTTATAATGTCAAACAGACTAACTACAACAGGATCTATGAGACAATGCATTGCATTTGCTCAAGACGGTCTTGCACTAGGAGTTGGTAAAGATGTAATGGCTAGAATAGACGAGAGAGCTGACAAAGGTTACGCTACTCAAGTTTACTACTGTGCTTCTTTCGGCTCAACTAGAATGGAAGAAGAAAAAGTTGTAGAAGTCCAAGCCTACGAGGCGTAAACCAAAGGAGATAAATTATGGCGAATGGAACAAATTACCAATTAACGCAAAACACTCCTAAAGATATGGTTGACGTATCTAAGTGGGGTGGAAAATTAAGAGTTCAGTACGATGAGTACGAAGCAACTTCTTTAGCAGCAGGAACAATTAATGTTGCTAAATTACCAAAAGGTGCAATCGTATACGAAGTAGTATTACACGCTGACGATATGGGAACAGGTACAACTGCGGTTGTAGGTGATTCCGGTGACGCAGACAGATTTATTACTTCTGTAGATACAGCATCTTCTGCTACTCTTACTAGATTGAATGCTATAGCTGGTTTTGGTTATGAATATTCAGCAGAGACTGACATCATAATTACGACTACTGGTACTTCAACTGGTACATTTAAAATTGCAATTTTCTACGTTGTAGAATAATTCTTTTTTTTAGGTGGGGGAGAAATCCCCCATCTTATTCTTTTTTTTAAAATGACAATAAGCGACTTTGATCCTAGAAATTTAACCTTATACGAAAAATCAAGAAAACTTTTACACTTTCAATGGCAAAATGATAATAAAGTCTATCGTTATGCTTTAGTTGAAATTATTTCAGAAAAAGATATAAATCATAGAACCAAGCAAAAAAAAGATGAGTTAGCTTTAACTCAAGAAGAAATATGGAGAAAATATGGCATCAGTAGTTGACATTTGTAATGGAGCTTTAAATCAATTAGGAGCATCAACCATATTAAGTTTAACTGAAGATTCAAAAAATGCTAGACTATGTAATGCTAGATATACTCAAGTTAGAGATGCAGTTTTTAGATCTCACCCTTGGAACTGTTTACAAAAAAGAGTTCAACTAGCAGCAGATACTGATACACCTGCCTGGGGATTTACCAAACAATATACTTTACCTGCCGAATGTTTAAGGGTCTTAGCCATCTTAGATTATGATTCAGATTATAAAATAGAAGGTAGAAAAATTTTAACTGATAATTCAACTATGAAGATTTTGTACATAGCTAGAATTGACGATCCCAATGAATACGATGAATTATTGAGAGAAACTTTATCAGCTGCTTTAGCTGCTGACATTGCTTATGCCATCACATCATCTAACCCTGTAGCATCAACGATGTATAATTTATTCCAAGATAAATTAAAAGAAGCTAGGTTTGTTGACGCCACTGAAGGACAAAATCAAAATCCTGAAAAAGGCATGGCAGATGTCATTGAATCAAATACTTTCATTAACTCAAGGTTTTAACCTATGGCAAGAGTTGCTGTACAACTAACAAATTTCACCGCAGGTGAACTATCACCACGATTAGATGGTCGTAATGATCTAGCTAAATATTCATCAGGTTGCAAGACATTACAAAACATGTTGGTTTATCCTCATGGTTCTGCAGCTAGAAGATCAGGTACACAATTTGTAGCAGAAGTAAAAGATTCTACAAAAAAAACAAGACTTATTCCTTTTGAATTTTCAACAACACAAACTTACATGCTTGAGTTTGGAAATCAGTACATAAGATTTTATAAAGACAATGGTCAGATATTATCAGGTGGTGTAGCTTATGAAATATCATCTCCATATTTAGAAGCTGAACTATTTGATATTAAATATGCTCAATCAGCAGACGTGATGTACATCTGTCATCCTAATCACGCAGTTAGAAAGCTATCGAGAACGGGTCATACAGCTTGGACTTTAACTGAAGTTGATTTTACGAATGGTCCTTTCCAAGATCATAATACTAGCACGACAACTATCACAGCATCTCATACTACTGTTGGAACTTCTGGTGATTTAACTTTATCTTCAACGACTGGTGTTAATGCTAATCAAGGTTGGCTAAGTACAGATGTAGGAAGATTAGTTCATTTCAAGGATGGTCATTATGAAATTACAGCTTATACTTCTTCTACGGTTGTAGTTGCAACTTCAGTTGTTGCTCCTTCCTCTGCATCTGCATCAACAGACTTTGCTTTAGGTGCTTTCTCAGATACGACTGGTCATCCATCTTGCGTAACTTTCTTTGAACAAAGATTAGTCTTTGCAGGAACAAGCGAACAACCTCAAACATTATTCTTTTCTAAATCAGGTGACTATGAAAACATGGATGATAACTATCATGGTACAGTAGCTGATGATGATGCCATCATTTATACGATTGCATCTAACCAAGTAAATGCCATTAGGTTTATGACATCTACAAGAACTTTAATTGTAGGTACAGCAGGTGGTGAATTTACAGTAAGTGGTGGTGGAACTGACATTGCGATTACACCAACTAACATTTTAATTAAGAAACAATCTAATCATGGTTCAGCTAATGTTGATGCGATTGCTGCAGGTAACGCAACTTTATTCTTACAAAGAGCTAAAAGAAAAGTTAGAGAACTAGCTTACAACTTTGATGTTGATGGTTACGTTGCACCTGACATGACCATACTTGCCGAACACATTACCGAAGGTGGTATTACTCAAATGGCATATCAACAAGAACCTAATCAAATCATTTGGATGGTTCGTGGTGATGGTCAACTTATTGGTTTAACTTATCAAAGAGAACAACAAGTCACTGCTTGGCACAGACAAATCTTTGGTGGTAGTTTTGGCTCAGGTGATGCAGTATGCGAAAGCGTAGCTGTAATTCCAACGGATGATACTGAATATCAAGTATGGGTTATCATTAAAAGAACGATTGATGGTTCAACGGTTCGATATGTTGAATACATAAACAATCTTGATTTTGATGAAACAGATGATACATCATTTAATTTTTTAGATTCAGCTTTAAGTTATAATGGATCTGCTACAACAACCATTTCAGGATTAGATCATTTGGAAGGTGAGACAGTTTCTATCCTAGCGGATGGAGCAACCCATCCAGATAAGACTGTTAGTTCAGGTTCAATTACTTTGGAAAGATCATCAACAAAGGTTAAAGTAGGTTTAGCTTATACATCTTTATTACAAACAATGAGATTAGATGCAGGTTCACAAAATGGAACATCACAATCTAAGACAAAAAGAATTTATGAAATTACTGCAAGACTTTATGAATCAATCGGTATTGAGATAGGACCAGACTTAAATAACATGGAACGAATACCTTTTAGATCTTCTGCTAATCCTATGGATCAAGGGGTAGGTGTATTTACAGGTGATAAGGAAGTTGAGTTTAGAGGTAACTATGAAACAGATGGTTTCATTTATGTTAGACAAGATCAACCTTTACCTTTAACAGTATTGTCTTTATACCCAAAACTAATAACGAATGATGGATAATATATTAAACATAGTGCCTTACATATCTAAACATGGTAAGATTATCTTAGCCAATCAAATGAACCATGTTCTTATGGATCAAGACGCAACATTCGATGGAGACGCAATGGAACTAGAACAAAACGGTTTAGCTTATACTTGTATGATTAATGATGAACCTGTGGCTTCAGCAGGAATGAAAATCATTTGGGATGGTGTGGCTGAAGGTTGGGTACTTGCTAGTTCTAAAGTATGGGAACATCCTGTGCTAGTTGCTAGAGCCATTAAAAAGAACTTTGCAATATTAGCAAAAAAACACAAGATTAACAGAGTTCAAACAGCAGTAAGAGCAGACTTTCAAATTGGTCTAAAGTTTGCTAAATGGTTAGGATTACAAGAAGAGGGACTAATGAAAAAATATGGTTTCGATGGTTCAGACCATTACAGATATGCGAGGATATTCTAAATGAGTTGGCAGGCTGCAGTAGTAGGTGCAATGGGTGTTGCACAATATCAACAACAAGGTGCTATTGGTAAATACAATCAAGCAGTTGCTAATCGTTCAGCTCAAGTCGCGGAGCAAGAAGCACAAGCCATTGAACAACAAAAAGAATTTGATATTGCTCAATTTGACAAGCAATTTATAAAAATAGAAGGCGAACAAGCTGTTGCTGCTGCTAAAGCAAATATTGTGCAAGGAACAGGAACAGATTATAGAATTAGAATGCAGAATGCTGTTGAAGCACAATTACAAAGAAATGTTATGGAATACAACGCAAAAATTGGTGCAGCTAGAAAAATGGAAGAAGCAAACTTTTCAAGAATACAAGGTCAAATTGCTAGACAACAAGCAAAACTTGCACAAATACAAACAATCGCACAAACTGGAACTAGCTTATTAACTATGTCTCAAGGTGCAGGTGGTGGCACAAAACCACAATATCAATATATTAGAAGTGATTTAGGAAGTATGTAATGCCAAAGATACCAACATTTACAAGTGAAGCAAGACCAACAGCAGAAGTAGCATCTGTTAAAGGAAACATTCAAATTCCATTATCTCAAACACTTGGTAATGCTTTATCTCCTGTAACCAAAGCTATTGTTGAACATAGAGTTCAAGAAAAAAATTTTGAAAACAAAACTGAAGCTCTTAAATTAGAGAATGAAGCATTATTAGAATTTACCGATACTTTAGAAAGAGCTAGTAGATTAGATAATAAAGATCAAGCATTTGAATTAGTACAATCTGAATCAGAAAGAATTAAAAATACTTTTAGTAGTAGAGCTTCTAATAAAAATGTTCAAAACACTTTTAATAATAATTTTTTATCAGAAGTACAAAAAGGAATATTTAAAGTTGATACTAAAGTTTCCACTAATATTATTCAATCATTACAAAATCAAGTAAACATCAAAAAAGATAGATTATTTACAGATGCTTTTTTTGGAGAAAATAAATTATCAAGAGAATTAGTACAATCAGAATTAACTAAATTATATGAAGATAATTACCAAGGAAGAATAGATGTAGATCAATACAATAAATTAGTTCAAAATATACCAGCTGAATTAGATTATTATGAAGCCTATAATAAAATTAATTCAGATCCAATACAAGCATTTAGTGATTTAAAAGATAATAAAAAATTTTCTAATTTACCAGTTGAAACAAGAATGGATTTATTTAATAAAGCAAAACAGGTTTCACAATCTTTAGCTAGTAAGAATTTACAAGAATATTTAGAATCTGCAAAATTAGGTACAGATTCTATTTACACTAAAGAAAGTTTAATTTCCCCATTTGAAGGAACACCACAATATGGTGAAATTTTAGAAAAAGTTGAGATTGCAGATATTGTTAGACAAAATTCTAATGCTATAAAAAATTCAAATTTTGAAGATGAATTAAATGTAGTAGAAAATATTAAAGTAGAAGGCAGTCAAATTAAATATAAAAAAGATGCTCAAAACATTTTAAGAGGTGTTGTATCTGAAAAAATTAAAAAAATTAAATCAGACGCAGTTGGTTATTATTCTAATTTTGATAGCAATTTAATCAATGTTAATGATAAAATAAAACAAGCTAGAGAAACAAATAATGTAGAACAAGAAATTGCATTTATTGAAGAAAGAAATTCTTTATTAGATAAAATTTATGATGAAAAAAATATACCAACTTCTTTTAGAAAATATATTCAAGAAGCTGAATCAAAAAGTTTAGTTACTCAATTTAATGCTTTTACCAATCCTAAAGATCAAATTTTATTTTTAGAATCTATAAATCAAAAATATGGAGATAAAATTGTAGATATTTATTCTCAATTAGAAGGAGATGGAATGCCATCAGGTGCTTTAGTTATGGTAAGCACTAATAGTGTTAGTTTAAAAAATGATATTGCTAAAGGATTTGATATTAAAACTTTAGAAACAACTGTTATGAACTCTACAGGATTAAAAAAAACAGATTTAGTTCAAATTAATTTTAATATTTCAGAAGAAATGGAAGATGGTTATAATAAAGTAATTAACAATCAACCTATCGGTTCTGTTAGTCAAGCATCACATATTAATAAGGTCAATTCCGCATTATACCAAGCAACATTATATAAAATATTTAATGAAAATCTAAGTGTTAAAGAAGCAGCTAAAAAAGTAGTAGAAGAATTTAATAAAGATTATATGTTTAAAGATACATTTTGGATTCCTAATGATATTAATGGTAAGACAGTTAATCAAAAAGATATTGAAGCAAAAACTGATTTTATTTTAGATACTATTAAAGATACAAATTATTTAGATAAAATAGATTTATCTCATTACGGAAGCATAGATGACACAAGAACAGTTCAAGAAAATATTGAAGTTATGAAATCTGATATTAAAGATAATTCTGTTTGGTATCTTAATCCAAAAGGAGATGGTTTATGGTTATATGTTACTAGACAAAATGGTACTCCATTAATTGTTTCAGATAAAAGTGGAAAAAAAATAGAATTAAATTTTTTAGACACTTCAACAAAACTTCCTATTACCAATGAAGAATATGAATATACAGATTTAGATTTTACTCCAGAGGTTAGAAAAGGAAGAGGTTAATGATTAACATTGGTTTAAAAACTTTTGAAAATACTCAAAATGAATTTGATACAGCTGTTGATACAGCTAATGTTGGTTTGTGGGATGCAACTAAAATATCAGCTATTCAAGCATGGAATTTTAATCCTACAAGTTCTTTATGGAGAACTTTTGAAATGCAAGATGCAATTAATGTTAGTGATGAGGTTGTTCCTAAAGAAGAATTAAATAAACAGTATGCAGACATAGGATTGTTTTTTGAAAAAGATACTAGAAAAGGTGTTGTTGATTACATTGTAGATAGAAAAAAATTAGAAATAAGAAGATCACAACAATTAGCTAATGCTCCTCAAAGTTTAGGAGCTAAATCTATATATTTAGGTGCAGGGTTTGTTACTTCATTTGCTGATCCTGTAAATATTACAGCATCTTTTATACCTATTGTGCGTGAAGCAAGATTTGCATCCTGGGTTGCAAGACTAGGATCAACAAGAGCAAGATTAGCAAAAGGTGCTATTGAAGGTTTAGTAGGTAATGCTTTAGTTGAACCATTTGTATATTCACAAGCAAAATCAGAACAGGCAGATTATGAATCTATGGATGCTTTTTTAAACATAGGTTTTGGTTCAATTATTGGTTCAAGTTTTCATCTTGGTTTTGGAAAAATTGGTGATGCTTTAGCAAAAATTAGAGGAAAAGATAATATTTATCAAAGACTTGCAAAATCTCATCCTGAATTAAAAGAAGATTTACTTAGACATACAATGGCTAAAGTTTTAAATGATGAAAGAGTTAATACAGCTGATGTGATTAATTCCAGTAGATTAAATAATGAACAGTTGTTAGAACTAGATTCACAAAAAAAAATATTAAAATCACAATTAAGACAAGCTAAAAAAACTAATAATCAATTATTAGCAGAAAAATTAAAAACAGAAGTTGATAATTTAAAAGCTAAAGAAACAGCTTTAACAGATAAAATTGTTAATGAAAATAAAATTAAAACTAAATTAGAAAAAACTAAAATTACTAGAGATAATTTTAATACTAATGCTAATGAAACTGTTGTAGAGACTATTAATAAAACAGTTCAATTAGAAGAAACTGAAGCAGAATTGTTAACTTTAAGAGCAAAAGAATTAAAATCTCAATTTAATAAAGAATCTTTATCTGAAGATATAGATAATAATTTAAAAGAAATAGATAAAATTGATACAAGAATAAATCAAAAACAAAAAATTAGAGACGGAATAAAAGCTGGTACTAATTGTATAATAAGGAAAACTTAATGTCTATTAAACAATGCTTACAAGAAGTTAAAAATGTAGTTAAAGATATTTTATCTGATAATGAAATTGAATTAGTTTTAACAAGAGTTAAATCAAATTTAAAAAAAAATAAAGCATCAAAAGAAATAGAAGTCAATGAAGCAAAGATAACTCAAGATGTTATTGATGAAATAGAATTACAACAAGCTATTAATAAAAGAAATTTAGCTAATGACACTATTAAAAGTATTAGTGAAGCTAATGATATTATTGATAATTTTTCAGAGAATCCAATTCAAGGAGTTGAAGCATTGTTAGTAGGTATTCAAGATTTTGGTATTGGTTCAAGAAAATCTATTGGTAATGAACAAGTTGCTTTAGAAGAAAAATTTTTAACAGATTTTTTTACTGATTTAAAACGAAATAAAGTTTTAGATGTTTTTAAAGATAATAAATTAAGTTTAGAAATTTATAGAGAATTAGTTGAATTAGGTAGTACAGGTATTAAAGAAGCACAAATGGTTGCAAGTATTATTAAAAAACATTCTGAAATTATTAGAAATAAATTAAATTTATTAGGTGCTAATATTGGTAAATTAGATGATTGGATTACAAGACAATATCATGATCCTGATAAACTAAATGGTGCAGCAGGAAGAACAGAAACTGATTGGAGAGTACATCAAAAGGCTTGGAGAGAATATATAAAAACAAAATTAGATATTGAAAGAACTTTTGGTGGTGAAGAAAATATTGATGATATTTTAGATGAAATTTATATTAAATTAAGATCAGGAGTATTTTTCAAATCAGAAGGTTTAGATAATATTTATGGTTCTTCTAATATTGCTAAAAAAATGAGTGCAGAAAGAGTTTTGCATTTTAAAGATGCAGATGCAAGATTTGAATACGATCAAAAATTTGGATCATCTCAATTAACAGAATCAGTTGTTCATGGATTACAGGTAGGTGCAAGAAATATTGCGAATATGAATAGATTAGGCACAAGACCTAAAGCTAATTTTGAAAGAATATTAAAAATATTAAGTGTACATTACGCAAAAATAAATCCTGATATTGCTAAAAAATTCAAATTTGAAAATTTTAAAAAAGAATTTTCTGAAATTGATGGATCTGTTTATCAAGTAGATAATGCAACAGGTGCTAAAATTGGAATGACAGTTAGATTTTTACAAGGAACAGGTAAATTAGGTTTTGCTACCATATCATCATTTGGTGACTTAGCAACCTATATGACAGAAACAAGATTTCAAGGAAGAGGATTATTTACAGGATTATTTGAAGCATTAGGAAATTTAACTGGTATTACTAAAAACAAAGAAGCATACGAAATATTAGGTGTTATGAGTAATTCAGTCATAGGAACTATGAATCAAAAAATGTCTATGAGAGGAGATATGACTGGTGTATTTGCTTCATTATCTTCTCTATTTTATAAATTAAATGCATTAAATTGGTGGGTATCATCTTTAAAATCAGGTATGACAACTGGGTTAGCAAGAATGTATGGAATGAAAAGAAATACTCCTTTTAATAAATTAACTATTAGAGAACAAAATTTACTTGCATTATATAAAATTGATTCTGGTAAATGGGATTTATTAAGATCTATTTCAAGTTTAGAAGCTGATGGTAAAATTTATATGACAGCTGAAAATATAGATGAATTATCTACAGAAGCAATTTCTAAATATTTAAAAAAGAAAATTACTAGAACTGAAGCTGAAAATTTTAAATTAGATTTACAAATATCTTATAGAAATCTTTTATTAGATAGAGCTATGCATGGTACTCCTGAACCAGATGCACAAGTTAGAGCAACTTTAAACAGAGGTTTTAAAAGAGGAACATGGGAAGGTGAATTGATGAGATTATTTACTCAATTTAAAAGTTTTCCTGTTGCAATATGGATGAAAGTTATTGGTAGAGAACTTAAAGGTTATGGACCAGGTGAAAACAAATTAGCTTCTGGTGCATTTGGTATTACTTCACAAATTATTTTAGGAACAATGTTTGGTTATTTAGCTTTAGCAACTAAAGATTTATTAAAAGGAAGAACACCAAGAGATTTAGATAATAAAGAAGATTTTTTTGCAGCCTTTATTCAAGGCGGTGGTTTAGGTATTTATGGTGATTTTTTATATTCAGAATTAAAAAATAGTTATGGTGGTTCTTTACAAGAAACTATACTTGGACCAGCTATGGGAGATTTAGCTAAATTTATTAGATCTCTTGGTGATTTAGCTGAAGGAGATATAAGTAAATTTGGTAAAAAAAACTTTGAGATTTTAGAATCTAATACACCATTTTTAAATTTATTTTATACAAAATGGGTTTATGATTACTTAATAGGTTATCAAATTAAAGAAATGTTAGATCCTGGATTTTTTAGAAGAATGCGTAGAAAAGCATATCAAAATTATGGGTCAAGTTATTGGTTAAAACCATAGACAAAGGATAAAGAATTTAATATAGAGACATAATATGACAATATCTTCAACTACAGTAAAGAACTCATATTCAGGTGACGGTAGTACAACTACCTTTAACTATACCTTTAAAATTTTTTCTAACTCTGATTTGCAAGTTATCATTCGTTCCTCAACTGGAACTGAAACTGTAAAGACAATCACAACTCATTATACGGTAACGGGTGCTGGTTCAGCTTCTGGGGGTACTGTTGTTTTTACAGCAGGTAATATTCCAACATCTACAGAAACTGTGGTGCTGAGAAGAGCAGTTCCGCAAACCCAGTCGATAGATTATATCGCTAATGATCCATTCCCTGCGGAAAGTCACGAAGAGGGTTTGGATCGTGCAATGATGACCCTTCAACAAGTACAAGAAGAAGTTACACGATCACTTAAACTTTCAAGAACGAACACAATGACATCTACAGAATTTACTGTAGGTGCTGCAGATAGAGCTAATAAAATTTTAGCATTTGATAGTTCAGGAGAATTATCAGTTACACAAGAATTAGGAACTTACACAGGCAACTGGTCAGCATCAACTGCTTACTATGTTAGAGACATTGTTAAAGATACGACTAACAATAATATTTATATTTGTAATACGAATCACACATCATCAGGTTCATTGCCAATCTCATCAAATGCAGATACTGCTAAATGGAATTTATTAGTTGACGCTGCTGCTGCCGCTTCATCTGCTACAGCCGCAGCTAGTTCAGCAAGTGCTGCTGCAACATCTGCAAGTAATGCTGCTAGTTCAGCTAGTGCCGCAAGTACAAGTGCAAGTAACGCAGCTACATCAGAAAGTAACGCTTCAACATCAGAAACAAATGCTGCAAGTTCAGCTTCATCAGCTTCAACGTCAGCTACGAATGCTTCTAACTCTGCAACATCAGCTTCAACATCTGCATCCAATGCATCTACGTCAGCAACCAATGCTTCTAATTCAGCAACTGCTGCTGCTAGTTCTGCAACGACTGCAGGAACTCAAGCAACCAATGCAAGTAACTCTGCAAGTTCAGCTAGTACGTCTGCTACTAATGCAGCTAGTTCAGCATCAAGTGCTAGTACCTCTGCATCTAATGCCGCAACTTCAGAAAGCAATGCAGCTAGTTCTGCTAGTACAGCATCTTCAGCTGCCACATCAGCTCAAACAGCACAAGCTGCCGCAGAAGCCGCTGCCGACAATTTTGATGATACTTATTTAGGAGCTAAAGCTAGTGATCCAACATTAGATAATGATGGTGATCCTTTGACAACAGGAGATTTATATTTTAATACTTCAACTAACGAACTAAAAGTATATAATGGTTCAGCATGGCAAACTGCTGCTGTAGATGCTTCTAGTTTTTCAACTAAAGGATTTGCTACAGCAATGGCAATAGCATTATAGGAGGATAAATGGCACAAGACTTTGAATCAGAAGGCGGTCAAATAACTAACTCAGCAACTACACTATTAACAGCTAATAGTGATGATGCTATTGTTGGATTAAGACTTGCTAACATAACAGCAAGTACAGTTACTTGTAGTATATGGATTTCTGAAAATGGTTCTACTGATAGATACCTTGTTAAAGATTTAAGTATTCCAGCAGCTAGTTCAGTTGAATTAGTTAATGGTGGAGCAAAAATAATTTTACAAAATACTGATGTTCTTAAAGGTCAAGCTAGTGTAGCATCTAGTGTAGATGTTTGGATTAGTAGAGTTGACAGCATTAGTACATAGGATAACAAATGGCGTTAAGTAGAAATCAAAATGGTGTTCTTTACATTGGTGATACACCAGCAAGTGAACAAATTTTTGAACATGCACAAGTCATGGATGAAGTTATGGAAATTGAATCTGCGGTTCTTGCAGGTCCAGTTACCTTTACTCAAACAGTAACAGTAACAGGAACATTGGTAATTGTATAATGAGTAAAATAGAAGTAAATCAAATTTCATCACAATGCGGATCAACATTAACGATTGGTCAATCAGGCGATACAGTAACTTTAGCATCAGGTGCAACTCAAACAGGTTTTGGTAGAACTGGAACT
>Ga0222715_10000800_pt1 | contig 31217 bp, 43 predicted proteins | sample C33_9DmetaG_FD_165056 | JGI IMG/M metagenome (GOLD analysis project Ga0222715, IMG submission 165056) | Estuarine water microbial communities from San Francisco Bay, California, United States - C33_9D | ecosystem: Environmental > Aquatic > Marine > Unclassified | place: USA: California...
TTAGAAAACAAGATAGCAAAAAAATATAAGAGGAAATACGCCGTGGGAGTGGGTAGTGCCACGGATGGTTTATATTTCGCATTGAAGTCCTTGGGTATCACGAAAAACGATTCTGTGATGTGTCCGGCACTCAGTTATGTGGCAACGGCGGGGGCCATAAAAAGATTGGGGGCTAACATACACTTTGTCGATACGGATGCGAATGGCAATATAGGCGAATTGGGAATTATGGGTTTGCCAAAAGCAATTCTGTATGTGAACCTATTTGGTAACCCAGCCGACTATGACAGACTGAAAAATTATTGTGGTGCGTACAGGATTCCTCTGATCGAGGACGCCGCGCAATCGCAAGGTGCGTACCATGGCAGGATGCCGTCTGGAGCGTTAGGAGATGTCAGTGTGTTCAGTTTCGATCCCATGAAGAATATGCCCAGTTTTGGATCCGGCGGTATGGTTTTGACCGATAGCAAGGATGTTTATGAATCTGTTAAATCTCTGAGAAGACACGGGTTCAATAGTGACATGTCATACGGATACAACAGTTTGATATCAGAAGACCATGCTCACCAACTGCTATTAATCCTTGACAAGTTTGACAGGCTACAGAGAATGCGGACCAAGGTGTTCGCGAGATACAAAAAAAATCTACCAACGATTAAATTTATAGAAGCCCGAGCGAACACGCAGTCCAGTCATCACAAGTTGGTGATGTTATCCGATAGGCGTGATGAGTTAGCGAAGTACCTGGACAAGAATGGTATAGAGACCAAGATACATTACAAGAGCACATTAGACAGTGGCAATAGATACATGATTGCTGAAAGCATTTGTGCCAAGGCCATAAGCCTACCCATATATCCGCACCTAAAAATGGAAGAGGTCGATTACGTCTGTGAGAGGATAAAGAAATTCAATGGCATTTGATAGTGTACAGGTCAGGTTTAAAAACACGTCACACATAGAATCACCATTTGCTCACACTCGAGTGGTCCCGTTCATAGGAAGTTATTTTGAGATTCTCAAAAGTGTAGTGGGAGACATCAAAACCGAATACTTCTGGTTCTTTTCTAATTTCGTAAAGATAGAAGACATAGATTTAGATTATATACCAGAACAGCACGAACGTGATCAGATCCATGTCTGGTACACTACTGATCCCATGGGAGGACTGAACAGTGAAGGTAACATAATGTTGATACCCACAAAGAAGTTTAAAGAACAGATGAATAGCATTTCTTTTTTGAGAGATTTTAGGGATATAAACTATCATGCACATCAGTCACTGTTCCAACAACCGATAACAAAAACACTCTTCAAGTTGAAAGATCCCATAAAGGCATATGACGGAAATAAAACTTTTTATCAATGGATGCTGAATAAAGATCTGGAAAACATACAACTACCGAATTTCTATCCCAGTTTCTGGGAAGATGAAAAGTTGTACACCTGGGGCAAAACCAAGGACATCATGTTGATGCCTGGTGATAGACAACTCAAACAGTTGTATGACATAGACAGGAGTGTGCATTTTGATTTAGATTACGATGTACGTCCCATGGACATTATATTCCTATCATATGACGAGCCAAACGCTGAGGAGAACTGGAAGAAACTGAAGGAGAAATTCCCCAGAGCCAAGCGTAGTCATGGGGTCAAAGGACGCACCCAAGCATATCACACAGCGGCCGCCATGAGCGAGACCGATTATTTTTTCGCCGTGTTTCCCACGATAGAGATAGCGGACGACTTTGATTTTGAATTCCAACCTGACAGGTTACGAGAGGCATGTCATTACATATTTCATTGCAAGAATCCCGTAAATGGTTTGGAGTACGGTCACAGGGCCGTGATACTCTACAACAAGCATCTTTGCCTGTCCACTATACATCCGAGATTGGATTTCACACTGTCACAACCACACACTGTGGTACCTAAGTTGTGTGGGACCAGTCACTTCAACACCACACCCGAGATAAGTTGGCGTGTGGCATTCCGTGAAGTGATCAAACTGTGTGAGATGAATCCAACAGTGGAAAGCAGGTTCAGGCTGAAGAAATGGTGTGAGCTGGGTACAGGCGATCATGCGGAATGGGTACAGAAGGGCGCTTTGGACGCCGTCGAATACTATAAAATAAACAATGGCAATAAGAATGCCTTGATGCTTTCTTATGAGCTATCTTGGTTGAAAGAAAAGTTTAAATCTATTTCTTAAAAGTCTTCGCCATTAATAACGAAGTTTTTGATTCCATGTCTCTTTTCAACGCAGGTATATCAAATTTTAGGTCTACAGATTTTATCTTGAGATAATTGGCCTCTATAGTTTCCTTGAGAAACCGAGCTATTGTTGCCTGCTTCTTCTTACGCAGTTCCTTGGCTATATCGTAGTGTATGGTGATGTTGTTCTTGAGGATTATGTTGATGTACATAAGGTACTTGACCGGCATGTTCTGGAATTGTAGTCCTTCCAGTACCTCCGGCCATTCCTTGACGAAGTCCTTCGTCAACTGTACCCAAGTGCTATTCTTTGGCGGCTGTCGCTTTGGCATCCGCTTTCTTGGTTGTGGTCTTTTTGACCGGTGCTTTCTTCTCGACTGCTTCGGGGTCTGCGGCCAACTCTTTGACAGTGATGCCCTTCTCCTTGGCTATCATCTCGTTCAACTTGTTCAACAGGATCCTGCCGTCCGTGCCTGATCCGTAGGTGACCATTATCTCCTTGGTCTTGAACTTCTTGATGTAGTTGTCGTTGTGTAGCATGGCCAACATGTTGGTGCCGTCAGCGAATGTCTGTCTTCCGATGTAGTCCGCCAGTTCATCCGCCTGTTGTCCACCTTCTGATTCCACGGCCTTCATCAGACCATTGTGGTACATGTCTGGTAGGAACTTGGTCCCCACCACTAGGCAATTGTCCGCCTCGCCTGGCACAGTCCTGTACAGTATCACCACTTTGGCTTTTGATTGATCCGCTAACTCTCCGATGTGTTTGAAGTGTCTCTTTGGACCGGTCTGACCGTCGCCCGCCTGTCCGGTGTTGTCACCCATTGGCATGGCCTGGTTGTTCACGTTCATTAGTGTTGACATTATTTCTTCTCCTCAGCAGTTGCTTCTGCTTTCTTATCTTCAGGTTTCTGTTCCGGTGCCACTTTGGCCAGGAACGCCTGTAGTTTGTTGTATAAGAATCCCACACCCGCCATCTCATTGGCCTTGAACGCACCCCTAGTGGATGCCACGTCAAGTATGGTTGAAAGATTCTTGAGATCGCCAATTGACAAAGCAGTAGGATCCGGTTGTGGAGCCTGCGTGCCTGCCGGTGCCTGTTGCGGTTGCGCGGCCGCTTTTGGTTGGGCAGTCTTCTTGGCAGTCTTCTTCAAGTTCTTTTTCTTTGTTGCCATTTGTTATTTTCTCCTATTAATCGATTAATATAATATACGTATATTATACTATAAATTAATTATGGTGAGCAACGGTTATTTTGAGTACTTCTGAGCGATGCCGCTGAGTGCGAACAGTGTGAGGTCACCAGGTTCCTCGAAACCCAAAACGGTCACTGATCTCGATGTGTCACCCTCGAATATGACATCTTTGGTAATTGAGTAACGGCCCGAGCAGTTCTCGTAGATCCACCTACGCATCTCCTCCACATTGGCCTCGTGTGTCTTGACCACCGTGTTCACGAAGTGTGGTGGTAATATGTCTAACTCCCTGCCGAAGAAGTTGTTGGGATTAATCCTCATACTTGTACTCCTTGTCAAAGTGTTCGTCCACTATCGTGGCATCTAGGCCCTGTTGTTTGCTGGTGTTCCTGAAATGCTCGATCAGTTTGATCGCCTGTTGCCTGTATCCTGGTAACACGCCTTCCATTGCGTCCCTCACGAACTGCTGTGGTTCCGTGTGTACTATGGTCTTGAATCCTCCTGGTATGTGGTCTATCCAGTTTCCGGCCTTGGTCATATCCGCGTTTATGGTGTGGGCCTCGGGCATCAGTTGATACTCCTTGCCGTGTAGCCTGAATAGCCTCCTGGTGTTGTCTATCAGCACTGACATCAGGTTCTGGAAGTAGTCCATATTGGAGATGTCTCTCATCTAGGCACCCCAGACGTCGTCATACATGGGAGGCTCGTTTTTATCTGCCCGCATGGTGTATGGTTTCTTGTGGAATTGTTTGAATGTGTAGTAGGCCACGAATATCACCGCGAGGTGTCCCAGGAACCAACTTAACCATAGGTCCGTTCTGATGCCCCAGAAATAGATCGTGAATGCGGTGCTCCATAGGAAGCTCAGGGTCAGTAGTATTTGTAGTCTCACGGTCTTTGGCAGTGCCCGTAGGTCATTCTTGCTGTCGTCGAACAAAATGGTTGCGGTGTCTATCATCCAGTTCCGTAGGCATTTGACCTTTTCCATTTTGCCCGAGTATGGATTGGTGTTTGGGAACAACATCATGTGAGATAACTCCACAGTGCTATGGCCAACAATCCAAAACTCATTATGGATATGGACACCTCGTTCAGGAACCAGTCCTTGAAGGTCTCCCATAACAATGATACAAATTGCCTATCAATCATCGTACTGCACCGTAAGTCCGAATGGAGCCTCGATGTCCCTCTCGTATGGATTGTTGATTAAGAATATCGTGTCGCAGTAGTCAGGGTCACCCCAACTGTCAAATGGCCAACCGTCCGTGAACATCACGAACTTCTTGGGCTCTATGCCCTGGTCCTTCATGTATTTCCAGTTGCATTCGAACTCAGTACCACCTCCTGAACCCAGTTTGTAGTCCAACAACTCGTCCGCGTTGTCTGGTGTGAACACCACAGGGTTGAACACCTCTGTGTCAAAACTCCAAAGATGTATCCTGAAGTCCTTGTATTGGTCCATTATGTTCTTGACCTCTGTCAGGAACTCCGTACACTGTTCGTTGCTGATCGAACCACTGGCATCAAGCGCCAAGCATATGTCGATCATCTCGTCATTGTTCTGTCCTGGCAGTATGGCAGACGTGTGCCAACTCTTCCTAGATGGTCTCATCCAAGTGTAGTCAGACTTGATGGTGCTCATTATCTGTTGTTGCAGTATCTCCCTCCAGTCCATCTTTGGCTCCGTGAGTTGTGATACCAATCTCTGTAGTGCGCCTGGTAGGTTGCTGGCACCCGTGCTCTGTGCCGCTGACACCATCGCTTCTTTTACTTCGTCTCGGATCTTCTTTAATTCTTCCTTGGTGTACACAGGCTTGCCCTTGCCACCACTCTTGCCGTCACCTTTGCCTTTGTCTTTTGCGTCACCATCGCCTTTGCCCCACTCCTGGTGATCGTCCATCAGCTCGCCTAACTTTTCCAAGAACTTCTTGCCGTTCTTCTTGGCGGTCTTGTAGAGGTCATCATATATCCTCTCTGATGCCCAGTCCTTGTACTTGTCGTCCTGGAACCCCTTGTTCTCGCCCTTCTCACCTTTCGGCATGTCACCGATGTTGCTGTCCTTCAGTATCTGGTTCACTGCGTAGTCCGCCGCTATGTTCCAAAGTTGTGGATCCCTGTCTCCGATCCTCACCAGCATGTGTTCGAATACGTTGTGTAGCACCTCGTGTCCAAACAGGAACTCCGCCTCCTTGGGTGTGAGTGAATCTATGAACTTGGTGTTGTAGAAGAAATGCCTGCCGTCTGTGCCCGCAGTTGGACACCAGTCATCCGCGTTCACAAGTTTCAATCTTGTTGCCAGGTTGCCAAAGAACGGATGTTTCAGTAGCAGTGCGATCCGCGCCGTTACCAGTTTGTCTATGATCTTCTGTTCCCTGTAGTCCATTATTTAGACTCCATAGCAGTTATGACGTACTTGCCAAACTTCTTATGGAACCTATCAAATGATTTCAACTTGCTAGGATCGAACGGAAGTTTGTAGTTCGTGAGTGCTATCTTGGCACCCATCACCACAAGCTCAGTCTCGAAGTTGTCCATCATGTAGTTGAAGAACCTGTCAGCCATGTCGTTCCACTTCTTGTCACCGTTCTGGTGTGCCTGTTGTAGTTCATAGCACAACGAAACTGTGAGTGAGTACATCGCTGATATTTCTTTTGTTTTTAGATCTCTTACTTTACCGCTCAAGATATCAGACGGGTTAGGTAACTGACCGCTAATTTTACGATGATTCATAAACTTAACGGCCAGTCCTTCTCCTACGCAACCTGCTACGAGGTCAGTGAGCGTACTTTCTGGCAGGTCGTCTGATAGAAGTTGGCTTACGAAACTCCATGATCTTGGAGTTGCGAATGATCTCGAACTTCCTTTTGGATCGAAATCATATAAATCTTGTTTGGCGAATGTGCAGTAACCCACAACGTCCGCGTGTACGTGTTGTTCTGTGGCCCATTGTAGCCAGTCCTCGAAGTCCACCCTTAGTTCAACGTGTACGAATCTGTTGGCCAACGGAGCCGGCATCCTGTATGTCACACCCTTGTCTGAGTCCCTGTTACCCGCCGCCACGATCGAAACGCCTTCAGGTAGGTGATACTGTCCAACCCTTCTGTTAAGGATCAACTGGTACGCCGCCGCCTGTACAGCCGGTGCCGCAGAGTTCAACTCGTCCAAGAACACAATAGCAGTTGACTTGGGATCAGTTGGCAGTTCTGCCGGTGATGCCCACACCATGTTGTTTTCTTTTGAATTGTAGTAAGGGATACCTTTGATGTCTGTGGGCTCCCATAGTGGTAATCTGATGTCTATGACTTCTCTGCCTTCCGCGTCCGCGATCTGTTTTACGATGTCCGATTTACCAATACCTGGTGCTCCCCACATCATTATGGGTCTCTGTAATTTGATACAATGTGTTAATGCTGATTTTGCCTCGTTTGGTGATACAGTTCTGTTCTGAGAACCTACCGCCGCCTCTTTGTTTTTGTTTGCTCTTGCCATTTAGTACACTCCTGTTTAAATGTTTATAGTATCATTATAGCAGGAATGTGTGTACGGTCAACCGCACAGAAGTCGCTATTTCATTGACTTTTTTAGATGTAATTGTGAAAATCTGGGATATAATTGGTAATTTTTATGCTACGTTTGTTGTCTAGAGCTTGTATCTGTTTCTTAAGAGAGTCTATGGTATCATCATCACAAGACGAACTTAACATTTTTTTCAGTATTAGCTGTAATTGTATATAAAAATGTTTATTTCTTTTTTCATCTGGGTGATTGAGAAAGAATTCATCAACATCTTTTTTAAACTTTTGTTTTAATTTTTCTGGAGCATTGAATAGATTATAGATTTTAGGAGTGATCACTTTCATAGCGATCATTTTAAAAGCACTATTTCTCGAAGCAAATTCTTTTTTCATTGTTAGATACCATTTTAAAAATTTATCATAATTGAATAATGATAAAATTTGTATACTATTGAAAACTTCAACTTCTATTTTACTGTTCATTTTTGAAATCTTGATTAGATTGTTTGTAATTTTGTCAAAATTGCTCGGAAACCTTATGTAATCATTTGCACGACCAAAAGAATCAATGCTAACTCCCAATGTTACACTTTTGAACTCTTTCAAATATTCAAAGAAACGGTTGTTGATATTAGTCAAATTTGTTATAACTTGCAATTTGATGTTTCCTATAAGGTTATTTTCCTTAAGATATTTAAAATATTCCTCAAACTCTGGCATGATAGAAGGCTCTCCACCCTGTATTACTAACTCTTCTAGTTGGTGTGATAATTCACATGTGTCTTTGAAGACTCTTGGTGAGACAGCTCTGATTCCGTTGGTGTTTTTGTTAATTCCTAAATCTTTTGCCCATTGTGAACTACGATTCGGTCCACACATAACACACTTTAGATTACAGAAATTACTGAAGTCTAGATCTAGTTTAGTGGGAAGGTCTCTTATTTTTGTATTCTTATTTGAATTATGTAGTTGTCTTATGCTCAGGATTCCACGATCTTCAGCATCATAACAGGGTTGGCATTGTTTGACCCTAACTCCGTTTTTTTGTTTTTCCAGTAATAATTTTCTTTCTGCACTGTGCCAGAATTCCAAAGGATCCAGGTTATAATATTGATTACTCTCGCAACATAGACCAACTCCGCGATCACTGATAAACATACCGTTGGTTGGGAAAGTGCAGTAGGTTTTATTCATTTTTATTTTCGTCAACTTTGCTCATTGCCCTCGCGAGCCCGTATTTGGTGATGTCTCCGGCGAACAGCATCAGTTGTAGCGCCATTTTCTCCATGGTCACAATGATCTGTTTCTTGTCAACGAAGTAGGGACAGTCAACGAACTCATCCAACCACAGGTAGGTCTGTGGGGTGAATATGACCTTTGCTGGGAATTTGATGGTGTAGGTCTTGAGGTCCAAATTCTCCAACATCTCCAGGCCCTGTTTGGTAAGCCTCAAACTCCTGGCTTGGTAACTCTCACGTACATTCTGCCACCAAGTGTAGTAATTGGTCTTGATGCTCTCGTCGTGGATTGGCTGTTCCAACAGTTCCATGAAGGTGCGTGTGTATGCGGTCTTGCGATCCATACTGCTATTTAACGGGTGGATTTATCGTTTGAATTTTTCGCCTGTCTTTAAGAGGTACACACCAAACTTGTCGGTGTTGTGCTGTGCGTTCAGTTTCTTGGCCAGGTTCTCCGCGTGTCCGGGGTTAGAGAACGAAACTTTCTTGTATTTTGGACCTGGGTAGTTGGAAACTAAACTTGAGGATTTCAAGTTGATGGGTTTACCATCGTAGAACACCGCCCAGATGCCTTCCGCGGCTAGGACTTCATCCATCTTGTACGTGGTTTTATTGCTGTGTTGCAACAGCACTGTGGGTTTTGGTCTGCTCATAATTGTATAACTATACAAATATATTTACCAAAAATTTTAGGGTTTACTTATCTCCGAACTCGCCGCCGTCCATCTCTATGTTGATGGTCTGTGCCTCCCTGGCGGTTTTAAGTGCTTCAATGATCTCTTCCTGTATGGTGACCATGCGTGTCATTACTTGTGTAAGACTATCAGCCAGTTGGTCTGCTTCCCGGGCGGGTATAGTGATCTGCCTCTCGCCCTTCTGGCGCAGTGTACGGATCCTACCTATTAGATCTTCAATCGGTTTTGTCTGAATTTTTGAGTGCGTCATTTAGTTGTGCCACCATTTCTGTTTTTGATTTCATGGGTCCTTTATATTTGTATCTTTGTAATGTGATTATTTTAGGACAGTATGCTTTACGCCAGTTAACAGTTTCGAATTTTACAATGTAATACCCAGCACAAAACATTGATTTTGATTTTGGGGTCTTGGTGTATAAGGGTAAATTTTTTTGTACGTCCCATAAAGGATTATATGGTTTCTGACTGCATGGATATCCATGTACGTCATATTCCTCTGCTTGTTTTACGTCCCATTTGTCCACAGATTTTTCCTGTTCTTTTGTGACCGATTCGTCAAACATGTTGAAGCCAAATCGTGTGAACAGACTCTCCTGCGTGTGGAACACCTGTCGCTGGTCCTTCTTGCTGAGGAACGTCCAGCCATTGTCATCTTGCTTGGAAAGGGTACCAAGTTTCTCGCCGTTTTGCTCGACTATCCAGAACTTGTCTTTGACTAATGTTTTTGCTCTAACCGTCATTGAGTTAACCTCGCATTAAAAGGCTCAACATACAGTTGCGCCTGCTCACTAATCCTATTTAAATCGTACTTGGCACAGAACCTCATGAATCTGATTCCAACCTGTCCCACGTTCTTGGCCTCTGATTTGGCCTGCTCTATGGTCTGGTCCAGTTCCTCTATGATGGCCTCTGGTTGTGCGTGTAGATCAACCAACAATCTGTTTCTCTCGTAGTCTTCCAATACCCTGTGTTCGTTGCCGTCATGATCAACCCACTTGCTCAGCATGAGATTGTTCCACGTGTAGCCCTTTTCGTGTCGGTCAGCGAAGGCCTCTTGTAGGCCTATCTTGTTTTTTGTGCCCTTGGTACGCACACCTGGGTATGCTGAAAATATGTTATCACTTGGATCTCCCCTCATGGACTTTTCGAACACTATCCATTCAGTGTCCGGTGCTGGTTTTGGAGCCTTCAATTTCTTGTCTATCACAGGATTGCCCTTTGCGTCAAACCATCCCTCGTGTGTGAGCGTGGTCTCGTTTACACCATTATACTGTTTTACTTTGGGTGTTATTAACTGATTCAAATCCTTGTCTGTGCTGATTATGACGTGATTGTCGTCTGGATGCTTGTCAATCCATCTCGCTATTAGGTCATCTGCTTCTGCCCTTGGGTTTCGCAGTACCGTTGCGTTGGTCTTGGTCTTGATGAAGTCTACAAAGTCATCATACACCTCCCAGAATACCTCGTTCTCTTCCTTTTCCTGTTGGGTCATTGCGTCCGCCATCTCCTTACGATTCCGCTTGTAGGGTGCGTAGTGATCCTTACGCCATGATCTGCCCTCTAGACAGAACACCACGTGTGTGCCGTTGAAGTCCTGCCATGCTTTCTTTATGGAGTTCATCATGATGTGTATGGCCATGCCCACTTTCTCTGAGGTGTCTCCACGTATGACGTGTCTAGCACGAAAGAAAGTGTTTGCGGTATCTACTAATATGTGTGACATGCTGTATTATAACACTTACTTTGCTTTTTGTCTATGTAAGAAAAATGGGTTATCTATGCCATTGAATTTTGGTAAATTTGGATTCATCGCTTTGTAGTGTTCGGGGTATGACATAATGTAATCAATTATCTGTTGTGTGTCTGTGAAAAAATAATCAGTGAGGGGCATCGTTATAAAATCATTTTGTTTTTCCAACATGGCATACACATAAGCCTGTTGCAGAATATCTAAACGTGGAACTTCAATGTTTATTTTGTCTTTCACAGCATCAAGCAACATGGTTGTTGAATTATTGGTAGCAATAAACTTGTTGTTATTCATAAAAATTTTGTGTATTTCTTCAAATCCTGTAAGATCTAGATCTAGATCAAATTTATCACTTAGGTTGGTTAGATAATTGCGTAGTGAGTGTGAGGTAAAGAACACATTCACTTCCACGTAATTCATCTTATTGAAAGGTGCTATTTCTTTTTCGATCTCTTGGATGTCTTCCTTGCTTTTAACCACACTACCTTGTGTATGCCAGTCGAGGAAACCTAACTTGTATGCGTCACGTAGGAGCCATTTGGGAACAGATGACCCAGACACTTTGTACAAGTTTTGTAATTTTTGATAAAACTCTTTATTATACTCCTTGAAGAAACTTATATCATGGTGCAGGTTATGTAAATCTCTATTTTGGTCACCGGCTCTGTTCATGGCAACTCGTTCAAAATACAATATGTCATTTGGAAAAATAATTTTTACTACATTTGAATTCTTAATTTTTTGATCATCATGTCCTTCATAATGAACAAATTCAGCATAACCGCTGTAATCAATGTCTAAATGTGAATTTCCATTTTCGTTAAACGGCAACTCGTTGATGGTCGGAGTCCTTCTACTAAATTTGTCTATCAGATATCTAAGGTAATGTCCATGGCAACCTGGACTATTGAATATGTAAATGTGAGGATTAGGAAACTTCGGTCTTGCCATCGTCTCTCCTGTTGATCTGTACGTAGCCAGAACCAGTGACGTCGATGCCCTGTTCGTTACCTATTGTCTTACACAGTGTCTGGAACCATCTGTCAACAATCTCTTCTTCTGAATTGCCTTGATACCCTGACTGTTTCAGCATGTTCACGAACTCGTCGTTCCAGTCTAGTTCAAAGAAACCGTTCCTTGGATTCTCTGGATTCACGTTCAAGTTCAACACCTTGACTATTGGCTCCTCGCTCTTCTTTGCCTTCTTTGTGGTCTTTTTTTTAAGTGTGCTTTTTGTTGTTTTCTTTACCTTCATACTTGTATTATATCCTATTTGTTGTTGAAAGTCAATTTAAGTTCCCCATTTGTTTCCAAATAAATCTACGTGTAGTCTTGGTGAATATTTGTATCCGTTATTCATAGCGATCTCTGCCACTTGTGTTGCAGTCTTTGCCTGTCCTTCTTGGGTGGCTCCCATAGGCATTAGATATATGTCTGCGTTCACTCCTGCTTTAGTGTACATTTCTCTTGCCTTGTCCACCTCCGCAAGATCTACATCATCTTGGATCACGAATTTGAAGTAAAGATGTGTGTTTGGTATGTCAGCGTACTGCCTTGCAACATCAGGTCTGATAGCCTTGTCCCATGCTTCGCCTGATATGCTGAGCTTGGGCGAAGTCGACCATGTTACGTGTACCGGATCGTTTGTGTAATCACCAGCAGTCAATCCATGTAAGAATTTGTCAAAGTTGTATTTGAATGGTTGTGTACAGTTAGTTTCGATTGTCACGTTTTTGAGGTCTTTAAAAGCAGGTTGACGTAGTAACTCTTGTGTTTCTCTTTGCCACAGCATAGGCTCACCACCTGTAATTATGAAATGCACGTCTTGTCCGTTGTTACATGTCCAAGAGTTGTGTGGTGTGAGTTGTGTGCTTATTTCTGCGATATCGTGTACTGTTTCCCAACTCACAAGGTGTTTGTATCTTGATGCCCAACTGGCACTGGCGTCACATCCTATCTCAACCACAGGCAGTTCACTTACGTGTTTAACATCTGAAAGGTCCTGCGTGGCGTATGGCATCTCCTCTGGTTTCAACCATTTGCTCTGATCCCTGCCCTGTCCAAATCCATGGCAGTTGAAGTTGCAACCGAACACACGAAAGAACACGCTAGGCACTCCCACGAATCTGCCCTCGCCCTGCACCGAGTAAAATATCTCCGAGTATCTTATTTTTTCCATATCGTTGGATCTATATTTTTTGTTGCTTCGACTAATTCTCTAATTGTATATGACTCTTGCTGTTTTGTCAATGCTTGTTTATCGATCCATGGTAAGTTATGATCTCTTTTCAAGTAAAGTGGATAGGTACGTATAAATTCAATTATTTGCTGAGTATCATGAAACCACTGTACACCATATGGAAAAAGCAACTGTTGATTTTCTAATTTTGTTTCTATCCAGGCCTGTTCCAACAGATCGAGATCTTTACAAACCATGTGATTATTAGTTTTGATTGCATTGAGGACTGTGTCTGCACGATCTAATGTTGATATTTGTTTTGTACTTTTAACGTGGCTGACTATTGATCCCAGTACATTTCTATCTATTTTTAGTCCTAAATTGAAGGTGTTTGAAAGAGATACTAACGATTTTTCTAATTTGTTTACATCAAGTAGAGAGTACAAAGGAAATTGGAAATGTTTTGTATCGGACATATGCGCTTTCATGGCATCCCACCACTCATTTTTCTTTTGGTGAAAAAACAGTTTATAAATTTCCTTTATCACAGCGTCACTTTTGTCATAATTGGGACCAAATGTTTCTTTGAGCCAGACATGATCCTTGTATTTTAGGAATTCGTTTTTGTTTTCGAGTATTACTCTGTGATAGTACAATCTTTCAGCAAGTAAGAAATGATTTTCTTCGAAGGTAACAACCACAATTGGTTTATTTCTATCGTATGCTACCCCGCCGGGCGTATGTACATGATGGCATAATTGAAATAATTTGTGATAGGGCCAGTCTTCTTGATGTATGCGGCCATTTTCGTCCCAAGGAATATTGGAAGTGATTTTTGATCCAGGCAAGAATTTTTCAACACACCATTGTATACAGTTGCCAAAGGTTCCGGGAAAATAAAGGAGTTGTATTTTTCTTTTTTCAAACATATCAATTTAAAAATAATCCTCCATTGTACCTTCACGATATAGGTCTTGTGTTATACAGTGTGTACCACCATCCCAAAAATACCTGTGCCTAAAGTTGAAAATTATTGGTTCGACTTTATGTTTTTTGAAGTGTGCAAACACATCTTTATTGTAGTTGTTACATATTATTGTGTGCTCGTCTATACTTAACATATTGACATCAAACACGGTCTCTTCAACATAACCAACCCAATCTGTTAACCATGTGTTGATGAATTCTATCAGTTGGTCATTGTGTTCCTCGCCCTTTAACCACCATTTACCGCCAACTTTTTTCTTGATTTTCAAAAACGGATCCACTTTGTCCCAACTTTGATCCGGCAAATATAAAACGTCCCAGCTGGGAAATTCTTTTTGATAATCTTGTACATTCCTCAATGACACTATACATCCAGGCTTTACAACACAGAACACGGCATCACTGTGATACCCTCTGTTTGAAATATGAACTCTAAATCCCTGCGACTCCCAAATACTTGAATATTTTTTTGTAAGATTTGCCGGCGTGCTAGGTTCCACGTCCCAATATAGATCTTTCCCGACTCTAGAAATTGTTGCAGTTGAAATACAACCTTCAGAAGGTACGATCTCTATATCTTTTCTTTTAATCTGTTTTAAAACATCAGAATAACCAGGACTACCCTTAGACACCGCATATATTTTTTCACCTATTACTGCAAAAAAATCTCGAGGTGTCACTGGTGGTCTAGTAATATTTTTTAGACTTTTGATTTTTTCCATGTTCAAAAAACTTCTATATGTAATTACTCCAGCATCTTTTAGAATTTTTTCTAGTGCTTGATAGTCTTCCTCAGTTTCCTCTGCTATCTTTTTGAGAGGATCCATAATTTTAGTATTTTTGTAAATTGGAAGGTCTGAAAACCATTCAGTCTGGAAACCAGAACCAATCCAGCAGTGTTTTAACGGATGAAAAGTGGCATATCCTTTAATAGGGATCATGCTATTTCTTTTTGTTTTTGTCTAGCCTCACGATCTTGCCGTCTGTGTCTTTCAAGTGTCCAACTGACTCCCTCTTGATGTCGTTGTGTGAGAAGTTAGCCCAGTACAGTTCAAATGCCACGCCGTCTTCCATGCCCTCGAAACTGTGATAAAGTCCTGGTTTTACGGCAGTGAAATCTCCTGGGTTTAATATGGTCTCGTCCACTAGGTCGTAGTCCTTCTGCCAAACTCGTATCTTAAGTTGACCACTCATGCAGTAGAAACCATTCCACTTCCATTCGTGTAGGTGTTTGCTACACACTCCACCCTTCTTGTAGTCAATCCTGTGGAACTCCAGTGCGTTGTTGGCAAGGATCAGTTCCGTCTCACCCCATATTTTGCCTGCTTTGTTTGACATAAATTTTGTGCCTTCCTATATTGTATTATACATGGTATTTAGATGAGTTGTCAATGGGGGAGCAAAAAACTCCCCCGATGATCTATTTTTTCTTCTTGCCTATGACCTGTAGTCTGTTCAACAGTATTCCATACGCTGGTAGGAACACTATCAATCCAACAACAATCTTGGTCAAAGTGTTGTTCTGAGCAACCACGTGCCAGTTAGCACCGATCCAACTTAGATTGCCCTCTGCGTCGAGAGAACCTGCGAACGCCACATAAAAGAATGAGTATGTATCAATTATGTTCGCCGCGATAGTTGAGATCGCCGGTGCCGCCCACCAATTGTCAGATTTTTCTCTGATCGCTTGGAAAACGTACACGTCAAGCATTGTACCGATTGCGTATGCCGTACCTGATGCGAATCCCACCCTGTATGCGTGTGGGTCACCCAGTGCCAACAGTACCAGTACCGATGCCACGATTGCCGGAATGATCGCCATTGCAACAACGGCCCTTCCTGCTTGTTTGCCGACCAACCTGACCGTCAGGTCAGTTGCGACTACCACGATCGGGAATGTGAATGCCGCCGCCGCAAGTGGGAATGATCCAAACAATGGAAGGTCCGCGCCTGGGAACAGATCAAATCTGATCGTGACTAGATAGTTCGACACAGCGATAACCAGCGTGTGTAGAATAACTAGATTTCTTACAAGTGTCTTGTCAACACCTGCCAGTAGTGATTTAAACATTAAGCCTCCTTAAGGTTTTGTTTAATGTTCAGTATTTTAACAGTTTTTTGATTGTTGTGTCAATACAACTTTTGCTTTACTTGTCCCACTCTTCCCATGGGAAAACTATCCATGCGGGCACTTCCGCTTTGTTGATCTCGTATCCGTGGTAATCCACTTTGACACGGCTGGGCTTGTTGTTGATCAGTGCGGCGAACCTTATGCGATCCTCCCGCTTGCCGAAGTTGTCCAGTATGTACCGGAACGTGTCTCCGGAGTCGTTGATGTCGTCTATGATCAGTATCTTCTTCTGGAACGCGAACACCTTCTCCAAAACACGTAGGTCGGGTTTGGTGGTGTGGTCTCGTAGTCTTATGTCCAACGCCTCGTGTGGCACGTTCAACCTGTGTGAAAGGTACACGCCCGGGATACATCCTCCCCTGTTGATGCCCAACACCACACTTGGCATCCAGTTGCTGTGCACCATCTTGTCCTCTATCTGTATCAGTGCGTTGCGCATCTGTCCGGTTGTGAAATAACTTTTCTTAACTTCTTCCATTATATCAATCCAAAGTATCCTAGGTAGTATCTGAATGCCCCAGACACCAGCATGGCCAGTAGTATGGTGTTCAGTATTATCAAGGCCCTGTCGTGCCATTTGAATCCCACCCACAGCCATCCCGCCGTGCCCACTATGGAAAACGTGACGTCAAATATCTTGGGTATCTCTTCTACCGATCTGCACAGCACCGCCACGCACACGAATGCCACCGATATCCATTTGACGTACCACGTGCTGTCATGCACGGGTGTGACCTTACGCACCTTGCTGAGGCTCTCCTCCAGTGCCTCTATCTTGTCTTCTATCTCGTTGACTCTATTTGGTGTAACGCTCATAAACCCTGTTGATGTTGTTTTCTACCCTAACGAATGTGGCACACTTGGGCATGTCTTTCAATCTACGTGCACCAATGTATGTGGCCGCGGATCTTACACCTCCCAGTATGTCTTCCACCGTTGGGTTCACAGGTCCTCTGTGGGGCAGGCTTATCCATCTGCCCTCGTTACCCCTGTATCCGTCTTTTCGTTTTCCGTGTTTCTCACGAGCCCTGTCTGAGCTCATGCCATAGAATTCTACCTTGCCATCCACCACAGGTTGTTCGGACTCGTCGTGTCCGGCCAGCATTCCGCCAATCATCACCGCGTGTGCCCCGCCACCGAACGCTTTTGCTATGTCTCCTGGCCATACGCAACCGCCGTCCGCCATGATGTGTCCATCCACTCCATTGGCCGCGTCAGCACATTCAACTATGGCCGAGAACTGTGGTACGCCAATACCAGTCATCGTCCTCGTGGTACAAACTGATCCAGGTCCTATTCCTATCTTGACCATGTCCGCACCGTTTATGATTAGTTCCTCCACCATCTCTGGTGTGACCACGTTGCCCGCTACAATTACTTTGTCTGGATATTCATCCCTGACCATCTTGATGAAGTCCACAAAGTTTTGATGGTATGCGTTGGCCACGTCTACTGTTATCATTTTTACGTCTGGGAAACTCCTCAATACGTCCTGCATTCTAGCGTAGTCCTCTGCTTCTGGATCCCATATCTTGTTAGTACCAGTGCAAACCGAAACACTCTGTAATCTCAATCCCGAACCCACCGCCGCTTTCCATTGGTCCACAGTGGTGTTCTTGGTGATCACGGTCATCATCTTGTGTTCCTGCAACACTTTTGCCATTGAGAACGTACCCACGCCATCCATGTTTGACGCAAATATTGGAGTGAAGTTCATGACCTTGCCTGAGTTACGGAAAGTGAATTTACGTGTCATGTCCACATCACGTCTACTGCTCAGTGTGGAACGCTTGGGTTCCATCAACACGTCATCAAAATTTAATTTTATATCCTCCTTAATCCTCATTTTCCTGCTCCTTTGCCTCACACATCTTCTTGACGTTGTTGTAGTGATCCCACGCGTCCTTCAGTGCCGGGTATTTGTCTCTGAGATCTTTGTCGTAATCAAAATTCATCTGTAGGTCTCCAATATCACCAAAGTTCACAGTGGCCGTGTCTGTAACTGAACCAACATTAGTGGCACCCATGCTCCAGTCGTCTAAGGTGTATATTCCATCTGAACTCATTGAACTCATCTCTATGTTGTCCGACTGCATGTTGGCCTGTTCTTTTTTGATTTGTGCTTTGCTTTTCTTAACCATGGCCCTTCATGCTCATACAAATTTTATAGAATTCGTCCCTGGTTGCTGGATCATCTTTGAATGCACCCAGCATGATCGCCGTGGTCATGTCCGACTCGTGTTCCCTCACACCTCTGTGTGTCATGCAGTGATGTTCTGCTTTGACAACTACTGCGAGATTCTCGGTCTTGGCGTATTTTTTCAACTCATCTGCGATCTGTGTTGTCATTTCTTCCTGTATTTGTGGTCTCTCCACGATGTGATGCACGATCCTATTAAACTTGCTCAATCCGATAACCTCACCATTTGGTATTATGCCAACCCATGCTTTGCCCACGATGTTCTGGAAGTGATGGGCACACGTCGATCTGATCGATATCGGACCACTGGTGTACATGCTCTTGTAACCCATGTTGGGGAAACTGGTCACCCTCGGTGCTGGATTAAACCTGCCACCAAACGTTTCTCTGATGTACATCTTGGCCACACGCTTCGCTGTTTCTTGTGTGTTGTGATCGTTTTCAGTGTCAATGACAAGACTGTCTAACACGCCTTGCAGTTTCTCTTGTACCTCTGCCTGCAATTGATCCATCTCACCGTCTTCTATGAATTCAGCGATGTTGTCATTAGAATGGAATCTCTTACCTGCCTTTTTAATTCTTTCTCTGATCTTTGTGCTGACGGGTGTATCAGGCATCCAACTGTCTTTCAATATGTCTTCGCTCATTATTGTATTTCCTTCTTGTGTGTCTTGTTATACCATTGTACAGCAGTCGCCACCACGTTGTCAATACTACTTTGTGTTGGAGACCAATCTAATATTTCCTTTACCTTTGTTATGTCCGCCACCAGGTATGCTGGATCGCCTGGCCTGTTCTCATGCATCTCTATCTTCATCTCTCCTGTGTATTTCTGCACGGTATCTACTAGTTCCTTGTTTGATGCCGGTGCGCCCGATCCCAAGTTGAACACCTCTGCTGTTTTATTGTCAGAGGCGTAGTTCAGTGCTTTTATATGAGCATCTGCCAAATCCATCACATGCACGTAGTCCCTCACACACGTACCGTCATCTGTGGGGTACTTGTCACCAAATATCTTAAATGTTTTGCCCTGTCTTGCGGCGTCTATGGCCAATGGTATGATGTGAGTTTCCTTTTCCCTCAGTTCACCCACTTCCGCTTCTGGGTCAGCACCCGCGGCATTGAAGTATCTCAGTCCCACACTTGATAGACCGTATGCCCTCAGGTAGTCCTTGCACAGCATCTCCATCATGAGTTTGCTGGCACCGTAGGCACTGATGGGATTCGCCGGGTCTGATTCCTTGCACAGTTTCAGTCCAGGATCACCATACGTGGCCGCGCTCGATGAATAAACGAAAGTCTTCACATCACATGCTATCAACTTGTCCAGCAATGACACCGTTGTTATGAAATTGTTCTTGTAGTACAGGGACGGGTTCTCCACGCTCTCGGGCACACTGGTGCTACCCGCGAAGTGTATACAACTGGTTATGTTGTATCTCTTTATGATCTCGTCCAATCTGTCCATCTCTTGTGGTAGATTTAAATTATGAGTTGGTCCAAATGATACTAACCCTTCTCTGTAGTGTCGATCCACAGTCACAGGTAGATAACCGTTCTTGGCCAAGAGTTTGCAGGTGTGTGAGCCAACGTAGCCCGCACCACCGGTGACCAGCACTGCCTTGTTCACGCCTTTAATATTTGGATTCTGATACTGTGTCTCTGTAGTGTTGTCCATCTCTTCTCCATTGTTCTCCCTTGCCTGTCATAATGTCTATCATCCTGTCTATGGTACCGTTGGTCCAATCAGATAATTTACCTATACTAGGGGATGGTTTGCTTAATAATACTTCTAATTTGTCCATTGCGTCTTCCATTGACCATGGAACGTACATTCTCGTGTGGTCATTCGCGAAAGTCTCAGGGAATGATCTGTATGCCGGAAACAGTGTGTTGCAACCCATGGCGTCTGCCTCACTGACAGTGTTTGACACCCAGTCCTGTAGAGCACAGTTGAACATGACCCTTGAGTCAGCGAGCAGTTCGTAGTATTCGTTCTTCTTCAAGTTCTCGTGTATGGTCAGTGTGCCTTGTTTCGCAAGATACTTGGCTTCGTCAACAAAGAACTGATTGTTCGATCTCAATGGACCACCTTGACATATTGCAAATTCAACATCTGGATGTTTATCTTTGTATTTTAGTGCCAGCGTCATGTAGAACTGTGGCTGTTTCTCTTGATCCCACCTTGCTCCAAAAATCACTCTCTGTTTTCTTTCTATGAATGGTTTCCTGTCTGGTACTCTACCTTGTACCTCTTCCTTGCCAAAACTCAAACCCGATATGTTGTATATGGGTGCCGACCAGTTTGCTATTCTCATGTGTGCCACCATCTCTTCATTGGTCGCTAGTATTTTCACGTTGGGAATTTCATTGCACATCTGCTCATACATGCTCATCCATTTGCTCATTCCCCACACGTGTACGAAGTCGTCTGGATCTATGGCCTGTGCTAGACATCTCAGATATATTGTTGGCCTATGTTTCTCTTCAACTTGGTTCAAGATGTACGGCAGTGATTCCATGCCTGGCTGGAACATGTCCTCGAAGAATATGATGTCCTTGTTGGTGACCTCACCGTTACGCATCATCTGTACCAGGTTCATCATCTGGCTCATGCCGAAGTAACTTCTGCCATGTGCGTCCAACACCTGTCCCACGCTGATGGCCTTGGTATCATCTATGGTTGTGCCCGGAACCACCACGTAGTCTATGCCACGCTTCTTGTATGCACGTTCTGTCCAGTCCTGTAGTTGTAGTGTGTATCTGCCTTCGTAGGGCTCTAGACCCATGTAAAATATTTTCATAGTATTAGTATAACAGATTTACTCCCACTTGTCATTAAAATCATTGTACAAAGTGTATTTTGCTGTTAATTCTTCTCCTTCCTTGATTGGTTTAGTTGTAATTAGGTATTTGACTGGCAATTGATGCCAAAAACCTGCAACGTTCTTGCAGTTTGGATCATCTGAATGATTGTAGAATGCACCCAAGGCCGTTCTGATACTTCCGTGCGGAAAATTCTTATTCAACACATGTACAATACCAAGCACAACATCTGCATCAAAATCTCTTGTGGCAAATAGACCCAGACCTTGTACATCGGAGTTCTTTATTGTCAATCCATCTGGTAAAGGTTTATACATTCTTTTCGTTCCATTCTTTTAGTTTAACTTGGTATTCACTTTCGCTTAGACCATGCCAACCTATACATTTACCAGTGGGTGATCTGCCGCATGGACACGTTTCTTTCTTTTGTCTTTCTTGTTTGTTTAATATGGACTGCTTCATAGATATGTCCGTGAGCTCTTTTTCCTTTGCAAATATCTCATCAAAATTCCTCCTATAGGAATCGTTTGATGGCCTGGATTTGCCATCCCAATTACCCGGCATTAAGCCCTTCCAGGTATTTGATCATTGTGTCGGCATCAGACACTTCGAATGGATCGCCGTTCTCGCCTGCGTTGTTTTTGCCTGGTTCTTCGAAAATCTTAACAACCTCTCCGTTGTCAACATACATAGAATATCTCCATGATCTCATTCCAAACCCAACATGATCCTTGTTAATCAACATGCCCATTCCCTGTGTGAACACGCCTGAACCGTCTGGAAGAACTTTCACTTTCTCGATCTTTTGATCCCTGGCCCATGCATTCATCACGAAAGCGTCATTTACACTAAGGCAGTACACCTCATCCACGCCCAGTGCTTTGATCTCATCGTACTTCTCCTCGTATCCCGGCAGTTGTTGTGAACTGCAGGTTGGAGTGAATGCTCCCGGCAGTGCGAACACCACCACTTTTTTGCCGTCGAATATCTCAGCAGTGTCAATGTCCTTCCATTCTCCACCTATCAGTGCGCAACCGCCCACCGCTTGGTCGTCGCCTATCCTTGTTTTGAAGTTTGTGTATGGTACTCTCATGTCGTTATGCTCTCTCCTTTGTTAGTTTGACCGTGCCGTCATTGGTGTGTTTGATCCTGTGCGAGTTCTGTAGGGCGAGATGAAGGAATGATTCATACTTGTCATCCTTGACCAACAAGGTGATTGTGTCGTCCATCGCGTCGTCATCACTGAATCCCGTGTGTGACCATATGAAATCCCGACCGTACTTCATTCCCAGGTTGCCCGCCGTGGTGCAGATGTTGGCCACCGCGTCCACCGTGTCATAGCCCGCGTTGAGACCACCGCCCTCTATGGGTAGGTGTCCCATCCTCGTGGTCGCCCGTTTCTGTTTAATCTGTATTTCTTTCATAAACCGCGTGTGATCCGTTCTCACCGTCCTCACTTACATCTATTTCAATTTTCCTACCTGGATATCTTTTTGTGATTGCCACATATAAATCATCTGAAATCATCTCACAGCTCTTGTAATCCAATTTCATCGTGCCGTCCGCGTACATGTTTTCCATCCATCTCTTGAACTGTATGAATTCTATGTCCCTGTCATCGTGGAACACCTCTATGGCCACCTTGAAGTGGAATATGTGTCTGTGTGGGTGTCCCAGGAAACTGACGTCGTACTCGTCACCTGTTGCCAGTTTTGGATCATCTAGTGCCGCTGGGTACTTGTGGATGCCTTCCTTTTGGAATGTGACCCATATCATCTTGCTGGCCTTGTTGGCTTGTTCTCTTAGTGCTTGATCGTGCTGTTGCTCAGTATCCATTTGTTCTCCTGTATTGGTTGATCTTGTTTGTATTCCTTCCATGAGGTAAATCCCGCTGACTGTTTGAAGTGATTCATGGTCATGGTCCATACACCTGGGTTGGTTTTGTTGAAATCAACATCATCCACCTTGATGCACAGATTATCATCATCTTCTGAATCTGGAAATATAATTGAACAGAATGGAATGAATTTTTCATTTTTCCAAATTAGTTTAAATCTCTTCTTGACCTCTGTGTGCAGATTGTAGGGATAATCTATTGTGACATAATATCCCTCCTCGATTAGTTTCATCATCTGTGCCAGTTGTAGACCATGATTGTACATGAATGATCTGTTAGCACCGTAGTATACGGCCTTAGCATTTACCATTTCTGCAAGTTCTTTGATTTGATCTAGCGTGAGATCATTACGTGCCAGGAACAAAGTTTGTAATCCATAAGCGGGTGTGTGTTCTATCTCTATGCCTGAAAAAACACCTACATCTTTACTTTTACCTGTTTTGTAATCTCTGTCCATATTGTTATTATACGACGGGTTGATTATTTTGTCAATGTCTGTTTTGCCCGAATGATAGCATCCTTCAGTGCCAACTTGGTCTTCTTCAACCTCATCAGAAGTGTCTTGCTTTCGGCACTCCTATCCTTTTTGCGATCCTCAGTGAGTTCTTTGACTTTTCTCTTAAGGTAATCGTGATGATCCTGTAGTTTCTTTAATATTTTACTTTTGTTAGCCATTTTTTTCTCCTAGTTGTTTTAATTCTGGTAAAACTTTAAATAATTCCTGTCCTCTCAAACGATCAAGTATTTGCATCCTCTTCAAAAACTCGTCCACGTATTGTACGTGCTCTAGATTTTTAGTCAAGAACTCTTTTGTCTCTACCAGACTGGTTTTCAGTTGACCTGTCAATATATCATTATACTTGTTGTCATTTAAGAATGAACTATTTAGGAAATTATCTATGTCCTTGATGCATTTTTCCTTCATAAATCTAGGTGCATAGATGGGATCGAGGTAGTGAGGATCTGTTACCAGTTGAAACCAAACGCCGCCAAACGATATACCACAGTTAACGATGTAATCAAATATTTCATCTAGACGTGTCATGTTTAACCATTGTATTGTTGTATTGAATGATACTCCCTCACCTATATTTTTAAGATTTTTTTCTATTGTACCCCAATCGCTTGGATATCTAATGTATTTGGCAAGATCACCCACAGCGTCTATAGATACATTATAAGAAACACTCTTGAATTTTTTACTGAGATCTACAAAATCCTTGTTGATATTGGTTGCGTTGGTCGTGAATATCAACTCAACATTATTGCTGTTTCCAGTATCGACTATTTTTTTTATGTATTCTATGTTACGCTTGATTATTGTTGGTTCACCGCCCGTCATAAAAACTCTTCGCACATAGGGTATCCAGTCCTCTATAAGTTCCCATGTGTCTTCGTCAAGTGATATTATTTTTTGTGTGGGATTGTCGATCCAATCCTCGTTTGGATTTTCAATTATCTCGCCAGCAATCTGACTGCTCCATTCGGCAATACACATTCTACACTGTAGATTGCACAGATTACCTAAACGTAGATCTAGATAAAATGGTTGCTGTAGGTTAACATTGTTCTTTATTTGATCGACATGGTCCTTGTATATCTCGTTGCTGTGCTGTCTAAGACTGCTGAATCCTCTGTCTTCTTTTTTCCAGCATATTGAACATCCTTGGTCTCTCACGTTTGACAGCATATTTTTTTTGATTTTCTGTAGTTGTCCTGATTCCCAATATTGTTTTTTAGAGTTGAATTTAAGATTGCCAGTATACGCACAACAAGGTGTTATCAAGTTTGGAGTGATAAATGCGTGAATAAATGGCAATATACAGAAATTGTCTGCCATGATGATTTACTCGAATAGTGAACTGAAGTTGTTTTTACCCTTGCCACCACCAGTATGCCTGGCCCAACGTGTGCCTCTGATGTCTGCAAGGAATGGTCTTGAATCTTTAATCACTTGCATGGGTGTTTCTGAATTGAATACATCCTTAATCAAAGAGTTAAAATACAAGATATTTCTAGGTACAAAATTACTCATTTCGTCTGTGTTATCAGACGCTTTTGTTTTTCTCCAGTGTTTAACTTGTGGTTGATATTTGACACCCTCCACGTCATTTAAATCGTTTGCCACTTGTACTGCCTTGATCTGATTGTATACGTTGTGTGCCATCATCAAACAATAACTGAAACTGTCCCAACTTGTTGCACCCTCTTTGCCATTTTTATTAAGATCTCCTTCACCATAATAACACACGTCTCCCATAGTTAATCTATCTCCTATGGCACTATGGAATGGAAATGGTATGTTGGATCCTTTTAGTCTTTTATCATCTGGCGCCTTGTCCATTATAAAAGAGTATCTCTGTGGTGTAAATGAATTGCCTGTGTACACTAAACCGTTTGCCGTTGAAAGGAAAGCAGATGCACTATCAAAACTGATTGTAAAATTTTCATTAACGTGTTCACGCACTTGTCTCTGTATCTGTGTGAGAAAACATGCCCAGTCCAGTTGTGATGTGCCCAGTACGTGCATCCAGTCCTTACCATCAAGTTTCTTCTCATCTCGCATCACAATGAGTCTCTTTAACAGTATCTCCATGTCGCACATGTTGATGCCTCCCATAGCCCATCCTTCAAAATCGTATTTCTTGACTTCATCGTACCAAGTGCATGCGGTCTCCCAATCGTCACCTTGTAGAACGTTAAGAAACTTAGTCTGTCCCAACCTATTCTTCTGGAAGTATTTTAAGTTATAGATAGTGGCATCCAAACAGTCTTGATAACTGTTTAATCCACTTTTTCCTCTGTTGTGATCATCTGCCGCCCACGTTGGTACATCGAGTGTCATTGCCCAGTCCGATGTAAGTTCAAGCCAATTGAGAATATTACTCCTTACTTTGTTTGCTTTGTTGCCCTCGAAGTCTTTCCAGTCAAACTGTATTACACCTTTTGCTATCTGGTAGCCACCGGAGTCTCCCACTATAGTGCTGAATTCTCTGTCTCTATTCACAATCATGTTGTCTCGGTCATGTACTTTGTCCATGTCCAAACAGGCGTGTCCTGCTGAGTAAAGTGCTGTGTTGTATGTGAAATATCCTTCTTTTGGATTTATAAAATTTAGACCTTCTACTCCTCTGTCCAGTCCTTTTGGAATCCTGTCCGCTGGAATGTGTTTGCCTTCAGTTAATCTCTGTTTGGTTACGAATGTCTGGAAGAAGTTTGATATGGCCGGCAAGAAACACGCAAAGTTTCTGTTGTAGTTACCTAGATGTTCTTGCCTTCCATTATCCGTCGTCATTATTGCGCCTGTGCTGGTATAATGTACTGGTACTTGCCCAGTCCCGAGTCAACAGAGACCATCATTGCACCCTCGTTAGAGAAGTGCAGTGTGACCTTCGCTGAATCAGAAAGTTTCAGTATCTGTAACACCTGCCCCACCGGCCAACTCCAACCCTTGTTAAGTGTGCCCTTAACGTCGGTTGCGAACGTGAACTCACCACCGTGTGACGCTTGGTCACCGAAGGTGAATATCAGATTTCCATCCTCCGTCCTCACGACGAATGAATTGTGTTCTGTGTTTGCTGTGGCCTGGAAGTTGAATCTCTGCACACTAGCCACTGTAGGCTCGATCTCGACGTCCCACTTAACACCCTTGAACTTCACGGTCTTAAGTTTCTCGTTGATGATCTCGGCGTTCATGAACCTGTAGTCGTTCTTGAAGTCACCCTTTTCATTCTCGAAATGGATGCCTGTCGGAACTGTTGCGCCGTTTCTCTCACCGGACCACACTGTTATGTTCGCCTTCTCCTTGTACTCCGGACATTTGAGGTGGATGTCCAGTTTGCCCATCTGTGGCATTCCGAACGTACCCGTCATCTCCGGTTGTGGTTTGTGGAAAGACCCCTGCAAGATCACAGATCTGTCCTCGGCCATTGAGTCGATTGCTGTCTCTTTATCGTCCCCAGTGATCTTGACCAGATCTAAGAATCCCAATCCATGCGTGTGTTTAACGATGTCTTTTAAGATGTCTATCATAATGTTCTAATTGTATATGATATTTAGGTCTTAGTCTACGGTTATTTCAGAAACTTTGTACACAACTGGATTTTGTTTACCAGGCTTGCGGAATATGGCGTAGTTGGCTCCTGGGCGGAACATGTTCATTTCTACTACTTCATAGCCCTCGTCCTCGATGATCTTGGTCATGGCGGTCTTAGTGTTGTAGTTCCAATATCCCCTCTGTGCCTGCTTGAGATCTATGTCGTAATGGCAATCCGCATATTGTATGAAAACGTATCCACCATCTATGAGGATCCTCTTTATGTCCTGAAGATATTGCTTGATGTGTTCTTGCGTGAAGAACACAAATGTGTCCCAACTGAACACGAAGTTACAGGAACCGGTTGGTATTTGATCACACGCTGTCCTATCGGTGGTGTAGAATCTAAGTAATTTTTGGTTGGCGGGATGGAATCTCCTCCTAATCTTATCTTGTACTTCTAGCAAAACGTCAACGAAGAAATTCAATCTCCATGCTCTAAATTCTTTCGAGAACATGCCTGTTCCTGGTCCTATCTCCAGGCTGTTGTAGAGATTGGTTTTTGCGAATTGGAAAATCTTGGTTTGTATCATCCTGTACAATCCATTATCTATGATTGGTTTTGCTCTCTTGATGTCGAGATCTTTCCTGAACCAGTCAAGTGTTTTGTCCAGTCTGTCGATCATCATGTTGTTATTGGCATCGACTGCCAGCTCGAGATCTTTCAGGATCTTTAAATTCTGATCAAGAATTGTGTTAAAATCTTTGCCGTCTTTGAGCTTCTGTAATTTCTCTATCAGCAGTTTGATCTCTTCTATGCTTAACATATGGTTATTTAGAATTCAAATAATTTATTAAATGTATTCGTGGTTTCTGTTGATTGAACGTCCCACCCTAGAACACCTATTAGGTTGTCTATTTTTTGATCTAGTATTGTTGCTTCCATGGCATCTGAGTCAAATGGCAGTTCCTTGAACCATTCTGGTATACGCATCTCGTCAACAGGATACGCTATGCTGGTGTAACCCAGTGGGTTGTTCTTGAGCTTACACACGATTACCTTGGCTCCATCCGTGATGGGCATCGAGTACTTGTCACCATACATCTCCCTGCACCTGTTCCAGTTCATGCTGGCCCGCACGTGTCCCGGCATGTTGGTCTTGCCCTTCTTGGTCTCCTCCTCAGTGTATTTGGTCATGTTGTTGGCCCTTTTGGGAGATCCTTTCTCCCATCCTGGTCTGGACTTGAATTCTGCTCTGAACTCGCTTATCTTCTCTAGTACTTCTTTTTCAGGTATGCCCGTCAACACCATGTACAGTAGATCACTCAAGAAGTCCTGTACGAATACTGGGGTGTCAGAACGTTTGAGATCTAGTCCCATGGCCTTTACTTTGCCCGCTTTGCCTTCTGTGTCCACACGGTTGCCTTCCTTGTCGTAGTACAGCACCGCGTACCTCTTCTTGGTTATGAACAGTCCCTTGCTGGCCACCAGTTCCCTGCCCGCCGCTATCACTTCTCCCCGTGTGCTTGGTGTGTGAAATGCTTTTGTCATGAACGCCTTGAATGATCCATTGACCTCATCTGATATCCTGTCATACAGTGCCACGACCGAATCCTTGGTCCATGGTATCACGCCCTCCGTGATCTCTTTCTTCAGTGTGTTGTATGCCGAGAAGTACACCGAGTCCGTGTCTCCATACACCACGCTCTCGCCCTTGTGGTCATACTTGCCCGCCACTATCTCGTTGACTTTGCTGGCCATGTGTTTTGTGATGCATCTGCCCGTCAGTGTAACCGATTGTCCTATCCTGATGTCAAAGAACCTACAGCCCGGATTCAATATTGCACCATACAGACTGTTTAGATTAATTTTTTTTACGAGCTGTCTCTTGTCCCAATATTCCCGTTCAATCTCGTTGTCTCCACACTCACGCATCTTCTTCTGCATCTCCTGTCTCTCAGCATACCAACGCTTCAACAATCCCGGTATTATGGCCTCGTATTCGTAGGTGAATATGGTGCCGTTCGCACTCAACATCCACTTGTTGTTGCCATCGAATATTATCTCATACAGTTGTGCCGCACTCATCCTTACACTGGTCTTGTCCTCCCAGTCCACTATGATCTCCGTGCCCTTCTCTTGATTCATCACCGCTTGGTATTCCCAACTGCCGAACTGGCTGTCCCATGCGGCCGCGAATGATTTCTTGGCATGTTTAGCCCTGTTTATTTCTGCTGATGTAATCACAGGTCTTATTTGTCCTACAATGGTTTCAGGACCCATGTTCAGTGCTCTAATGACTGACGGATACAGAGAGTTTATGTCAATTGATCCTACCCAGTCATGTATACCCTTTATCGGGGTCGCCACGTAGGCACCTGCCGCTGGTTGGTTCTCCTCACCCTCCTTCTTGTACTTCCTACCCGGCACCTGCATGCCTCTCCTGTGTGTTTCGTTTACTATCGCTTGTTCCGTCACTGCAACTGCACCCATGGTGGTCTGTAGTAGCACGGTGTTCTGGTGTGCTATCTCGTTGGCCAGTTCTATGAATTTCAATTTCTTTTCAAGTTTGGCCAGCAGTGCGGTGTCTTGCCTGTTGTACTCTATGAACAGGCCAAAATCATTCTTGTAAAGGTTGTCTAGTGATCCTTCGTAAACCGTTTTCTTCTCGCCCAGTTCATGTTCACCTATGGCATCTAATCTAAATGAATGTCGCTCTTCGTATGTGTACTTCCTGTAAAGTTCCAACAAGTCCAAGTGTACCCTTCCAACTAGATCAAAACTCAACTGTTCTCTTCCGTATTTTTCAAATACTCTCTTCTTTGGCTTTTCACCCCAGAAGCACAATCGCCTTGTGTCATCACCACTCAATACTTTCTGTATCCTTCCCACGGTGTATGGGATATCATATCCCTCCGAGTTCCATCCACTCAAAATGTCAGCGTCCTCTACCAACTGTAGGAACGCGTCCAGCATGTCCTTCTCCTTCTCGAACAGCATGGTGTTTGGGAACCTCTCTGTCAGCACCTTGGCGTCATTCATTGAAATCGTCTTGGGTGGCACCGCCAGTGTGACCAGTTGGTCCGTCCAGCCCATGTAACAACTTATGGCAGTTATGGGCATGAACGGATCATCTGTGGTTGAGTAACCTCGATCTGGATCGAAGTCCACCTCAATGTCGAAAAACATCACGTTCAGTTTTGGGGTCTCCTTGCCGAGATAATTCTCCTCTAGGCATCTGAACACCGGATTGATGTCGTGTTCGTAGAGTTGCTTGTTTGATCTTATGCGTTGCTCTTTTATGAATTCCTTGTGTGTCTGGCACACCACACGCTGTAGTGGCTCCCCGGTCATTCCCCTGTGCTTACCTCGGGCATCTGGATAGTAGAACACGTACCTGGCGTCATACTCCGTGAATATACGACCCTTCTTGGGATCACGCTCCACCACGTATATCCTGTCCTCGTCCTTCTTGTATAGTGCGTCTATGTAACTCATCTTACCACCAGTAACTGGCCACGCCGTAGCCGTAGACATTTATGATTGAGAAGTAGCCAGTGATCATCATCACGAATGCGGCATTCCTCCGGTAGGCGGCATAACACTGTGTCACAGCACCAATAAAGAATCCCGGATAGATAATGGTCATGTCCGGATCCGCGGCCGTGATTGCAAGTGTGAGGCTGGCTCCAACTGTGAATATGAAACTGACCAGTTCGAAATAGAACGCCGTCCGATCACTTTCAAAACTACGAAGCCAGAATGATCTGACTTTGTCCAACATTAAAGTTTGCCGGCCGTGTTCAGTATGCTCTCCAGCGTGTCCATCTCGTCTGCGATGTTCTGGTAGTTGCCTTTGTGTGCCACAGATATGGCCTTGTTGATGAGTGCTGGTTTCAGTTCCAGTTCCTCTGCTATTGCTTTCACTGTGTCCTTCAGTCCACCTTTCAAGTCCTCGACTTCACCTAGTACCTGTGAGCCCTGTGATATGATCTGGATTAGTTTCTGCTTCTCAGCGTCGTTGAAATTTCTTACTGCCATTTGTTTCTCCTGTTGTTATCTCACTATTATATGATATATCTCGTAGGATGTAAACTATTTTTTCTTGGTGGCCACGTTCTTGGCTTTACCACGCCTCTCAGGATTGGGATCCTGCCTGCGTTTCCTCGCGGCCGCGGACTTCCTGCCTTTTTTGCCCAGTGCGTGTGCTTTCGATCTTGGTAAGCATTTGGGCTTGCCTTCCTTGTCTGATCCCCTGGCACAGTCTCCCCTGATTTTGCCGTCTGGACCAAATCTCACCCATTTGTCCTTGAACCATTTCTTGAGGTTCTCGTTCAGTGATTCCGCGAATA
>Ga0222715_10000801_pt1 | contig 31179 bp, 54 predicted proteins | sample C33_9DmetaG_FD_165056 | JGI IMG/M metagenome (GOLD analysis project Ga0222715, IMG submission 165056) | Estuarine water microbial communities from San Francisco Bay, California, United States - C33_9D | ecosystem: Environmental > Aquatic > Marine > Unclassified | place: USA: California...
TAACTGGACTTAAAAATTTTTGAGACATAACGCTATACTATTTGTCAAAAATACGAAAAAGAAAGGGGGCTTGACATAAGCCAGCCCCCTCCTCATTTAGTTAAAAATCAAGTCATCAAGGCGTACCCTGACTCAACCCTTCATAAGCGAGCGTGTCACCATTCAGCTTAGCAGCGGAAAGGATAGCAATATAATCGCCTTCAGTAACAGAGTTTCCAAACGAAATGGTCACAGTTGAAGTGCTAGGACGAGTGGTGTCTACGTGCACAGTCTCAAATGTCGTGGAATCCACAACCTGAACCATGATACGTTGTGTATTGTAGTCGTGAGTGATGGTATACGCATTTCCAGTCTTGGAAACAGAAGTCTGTGATGAATCAAGCGTGAACCACTTAGGAGCGCCAATGAGGTTGGCAACCGTGTTTACGTTTGCCTTTTTGATGATACCTGTTTCTCCCGTTGCATTCTCATACATATAGAAGAAGTCATCTCCCGCAGGGGTCATCGTATCAACTGTACCGATGTGGAGCTTCTGGTCTACAGTAGAGAAGTAGTCGTTTGTTTCATTCCAGATGAACGATACATTGGTATCTGTTCCACGCTCAACTTCAAAACCTGCGTTCTGCGTAGCTGCTTCAGTCTCGTCAGAGTTCAACTTGATGATTGAATCACCGATGTTAACCTCGTTAGAGTTTACGCTAGTGGTAGTACCATTAACGGTAAGATTACCTGAGATAACAACCGCAGCGCCACCGAAAGTGATGGTTTCATTGTCACCAACGTCTACCGTGCGAGTGATGTTTGGTTGCTCCAACTGGTCGGCTCCCCACATCAACAGTTTATACTGGGTGAGGTTGCCAGCATTCTTCAACTGTACATCATTGGCATTTACCGTGATACCCGTACCGGCACCAACAGCAAACGTGCGAGATGCGTCAATAGCACCACCACCGGTCAAACCGGCACCTGCCGTAAGGTCAATGGTATCGTGCGCTACGTTTCGGGTGTGAAGCGTATCAAGCTGTACGTCATTTGCATTTACCGTGATACCGGTTCCTGCGCCAACGGTAAGCGTTACGTCGCCAGAGGTAGAATCACCGGTAAGGCCTGCTCCGGCTGTAATAGAACGGATGTCACCAGAAACATCTAGCCAAGTACTACCGTCAGAAAACTTAATCACATTAGCAGTAGAGTCGTAAACAATACGACCCTCATGGGCTGAAGCAAGAAGTTCTCCTGCGCCGGGAGTTCCTGAGGTGATAAGGCTTGAGCCTACAACGAATTGAGGTTTGGAGTTGATAAGCTCTAAGCCCCCTAAATCAATTGCTGATAAAAATTTTATAGCCATAGCATGTTAGTTAAAGTAGGCTTTGCCAGAGAAAGCCCCAGATTCAAAAGTTAGTCTTACGTTGTTATTGTCTATATATTCCACAATACCATAAACCACCGCATCCGTTGAACTAACAACAGTAACTGAAGGTTTCTTATTTAGATTATGCTGCACCTGCCACGTGGAAGATGGAGAGCCTTGTATATGTACATAATGAGCATCTGAACCACCACCAACAATTCCTTTTACGGAAAAATTGGGACGAGTTTCTCTTACTACAATAGACTGAGTCTCTTGATTGGCAACAATAACATTGGAGCCAGAAGGCGAGTTAACAGTTATATCGCTCATATAGTAACGTCCTCGTTAATGATAAATTTTCCTCTTAGCCAAGTTGTAACAACACTATTTTTAGTAGCCTGAAGGTCATAGACATATGTTCCTCCAGAAATATTCATACTAGCAGCAGCCTTTGTTATAGACAATATACCTCCGGATGTTCCTGTTATTTCATTGCTTTCACTACGCATTGCAAGTGTAGCGGTTCCTGTTTTTCTATCATGGCGGCGAACCTCCATCAAGAAAGAAGAGTACTCGGTCAAATCTATAGCGTCCCCGTCAGGGTCAGTCATAGTTAACTCCAATGAAAACGAGTCATTACGTCTACACGTAATGTCTAACTTCGTAGAAATGTCTAAATTGATGGCTGCCATAGTCTATGCGAAAATACAAAATATTTAAACTCAAAGATAAAAAGAAAGCGCCCCGTAGGGCGCTCTTTTATTCTGATGCTTTGGCTCGTCTTCGTTTAGACTGAGGAGATGACTCTTCCTCGACTTCTTCCTTTACAGATGGAGCTTTAGACACATGACTTCTTCCGTAGACAATAGACTCTAGCTCTTGAAACACTCTTACTGCTCTATCTTCTGACATATACCAGTCTACAAACAGCTGATACATATCTTTTGTTGAGCTTCGAGGAAGTGTGCACATAACCTGTTGAGACGCACCCCAGTACCAAGCGTTTTCCATTGCGTTTTTAGCAACAATGTTTCGTGACTCGGCACGTTTTAAAGTTGCCAGCACATAACGAGAACGGCTAGATTGTGCTTCAATAAAACCATTTGGGTCTTTTTCGCACCATGTAAGTACTTGGTCTTTAAGCACAAAAACGTCTTCTGCCTCATTCCAACCAACAGAAGCAGCAAACTCGCGAAGTTCTTCTTCACTCATTGAAGCAGCCAATGTGATAGCTTCAATCTTTTGCATTCTGTCTGCAACGCGCTGCTTAGCTTTTTCTTCGGGTCTAAATACCTCAAACAAAGGTTGAATATTTGGGTCCCTGTATGGGTTAGACGCATTGTAATTGCTAATTAATAAAAACTCTAATAAGTCTTTATCTCTTGCGTTGCGTGGGTTTAATCTTTTAAATCCACCCTCGTCTTTCCAGAACCCAATCTCATATAAAGATGCGTTATCCTGTGAAACTGAAGCAATGGCTGCAATATCATAAGACACACCATCTACAATGATGATGTCTTTATTTGGAATTCTTTTGTAAACAGGAATAAGGGGCTGAGAGGGATTGTCGGGGTCAAATCTTACATGTACAAGTTTGATTACTACTGGGTCGATTAGTTTATCGACACCTAGTTTTTTCATGACTGTAGCGTCAAGCTGATTAAAATATGTTGTTTTTCTCATCACTAAAATTTATAAGTCAATTCAAATTTGAAAAAAAGGGGGAGAGTTTCCCCTCCCCCTTAATAATTATGCAAACGTGGCAATACCAAAGTGCTCAACACCCAATACTTCCAAACCTTGAGCTGATTCGTAAACGCACTCAAGTACGCTACGACCATCCGTTGGCGTAGGAGCAAGGCCTCCAAGCATCCACTCCTTGTAAGCAAGGTTGGTGTTGGGTCCTTCAAGATAACGAACGCGCATACGGTCAACAGAACCAGAACCAGCGTGAACTTTAATCTTGTCATTAGGAACGAACAATACAGTGTTGGTAGCACCGCTAAGCGCCTCTTCTCCTGCAACGTGAGAGAACATTGGGAATGCCTTATTTACAAAACGGCGGCCATACAGGTTGAATGATTCCATTCCGAAGTCAACAGAGTTACCTGCAACATTCAAACGAACGCTAGCAATACCAGAAGAACCAAGGTTCTTGATGATATTATCCATTTGAATTTTAGCGCCCATACCAGAGAACAACAAGTACTCATAAGGAGCACGAGTCTTATCCATTGCCGTAACAGCTGCAGCCATGTTAGCCAAAGAGAAACCGCCTGTGGTACCCAAATCAATACCATCATTACACCACTCAACCAAACCTTTGGTGAATTGTACTGCGTTGCCATCAGCATCGTCTACTTGAGTTACTGAACCAGCAGAACCTGGAGCCTGAACATCATCACCGAAACCAGAGAAGGTAGAAGCGTTACCCTTGCCAAACAACAAAGCATAAGCGATATCCAAACGGAATTTCATCAAAGCTTGGTGCTGAGCAGCGTACATGTAGTACTCTTGACCATTGAACTGAACAGAGATTTTGTTTGTCAATTCTACATCAGTCAATTTGTAAGAGTTCTTGAAGATTTGAGCCTTATTGCTGTACTTCTTCAAGCCATAACGCAAGCCTTCGGGAGCGCCAGAGCCTTCGCCGTGAGCGTTAGAGATAACAACAATCGTTGCGGTAGCAGCGATAGTTCCACCCGTAGTACCCAATTCAGTAACACCACCAGAAGAGATGTTAGTCTTATTAGATACGTAGTACATTTTTTGGTCTGCGGTGTTAACGATGATGTCGCCAGCACGCAATTTGGCGTGAGTACCACCAGACAAAGTGATTTTTTCGTAAACAGGCTCGTTTACATAGTTGTGGAATACTGCGCTAGACGTGGGTACGCTGCGGCGCATGCCTTCCATTACGTCCAAGAAAGAAGGGTCTTCGTTCTGAACGTCTAATACTTGAGAAAGAATCTCGCGCTTATCCAAGAAGTGGATAGAGGAGATAAAGTTTTTGTCGTAAGTTGCCATATGTGACAAATAGTTTTAGGTTATTTTCTTTTTTGATTTAATGCGGCAGATAAGAATGCAGTAGCCCAATCTTGAGAAGATTCTGTTCCGGTTGGAGTAGATTTTACTTCAGGATTTTTGAGTTCTTTCTCTACATCGCTAACGCCCAGCGTCTTGCCGTGATTAACGAGGCTCCTTTCGTAAACATCTGGCTCCATTGCAAAAGCAAGAATCTTATACCATTTGTTTAAGTCAACTTCGCCATTCTGATTAAGGAATAAATTAAAAAACTTTGAGTTGTCCTTAGTCATTTCCAACATGTCATTTACGTTTTCAACTTCATAATTAAAGTCTTCACCGTCAATGTCAATTGTAATTGCTTTGTCAGACAAGATGCTTTGCGTTACGCTAGAGCTGTCTACAATGTTTGACCAGTTTTCTGCTAATTCAGCAGACTCATCTACTTTTGAAGTTTCTTGCTCCGGCTGTAGAAACTGTTCTTGCATCGTTTTATACTCTTGACGAATGCGCTCAGCATCTCTTTTAAGCATTTGCTTACCAATCTCAATGTCTTCAGGGTCGTTGTCTTCCTCTGAAAGATTGTATTTAGATACAATCTCTTTTTGGTACAACTTCTGGAACGCTGAGTCCGATAGGTCTGAATATTCAGAGCGCAACTTACTTCTCATAAGTTCTTCATGGCTCATCCCATCCACATCCAACTGGAAGGCCTCCAAGAATGGTTTTAAAGTGCCATTCTTTTCGTAATAATCAACTGCTTTCTTTATATAGTCATCTTTGAAGTTGTATTCAGATGAAGCCTCTTGCTCCAGTCCAGATAACGCTTCAAGGATTTCTTCCATTGAATTGAACTTTCCTTCCGTAGTACTTTTTATATACTCCGAATAGTCCGGTTCAGTATTAACTTGCTCTTGTTGTTCTCCTTCTAGTTGCCCTTGTTGCTCTACCTCTGCTGCTGGTGTTGCATCTTCCGTAGGTTGTTCAAGTGGCTCAGTACCTCCTTCATCTTCTGTTTTGTCCTGTTGGTTTTGTACAGGAACATCAATATTAATGACATTTTCTGGAGATTCAGGAGTAAAGGTTTCAAACGTAATTTCATCAGACATAACTCAAATTTTTGATAAAGTTAGACAATTTACAAGTTGTTGCCAAAATTAGACCGTTGTCCACCGGTCTCATTAGACTTTAAATTAGCTTTGAGGGTTTCAATTTCAGCTTCTATTTGACCTTTTAATTGCTGCAATTGAATTTTAAATTGGTTTTCCATTTCTAGCTTTTGCATATCCATCTGTGCTACGTTCATAGCAGATTGCTGCTGTACTTGAGCATTTTGCATTTGCATTTGCATGGCTTGTCGCTGCTGCTCCTGCTTGCGTTTTTTCATTCTATATGCTAAAATGTACTGTGCCTTTTTAAGGTTTTTAGTGTTTTCAATCAAGATAATGTCCTCCATTTCTAAAAGACCACTACCCGCATACTGTAGTGCTATTGCTTTGAATTTGTCTTTTTCAAGGGTGTCTGGTCTATCCTCTATTACAATTCCAAAGTCTCTTGCGGAAAGGTCATCAGACGTTGCTAGGAACTTAATAGACTCTACTCCAAGAGCCTTTTTGTACGATGGGTGATATGTCTTAAACTTAATTAAGTCCTGAACTCTAATTACTATTGCTTTAGCAATCTGCTCAAGAACATATCTATCAGCCTCTACGCAGCTATATAATGCATTGTTAGAAGCCTCTTCTGCCATTTTAGTGACGTTAGACAAAGTGCGCGGGTCTAGCGTTGTACCATCAACATATTCATTGACACCAGTTATATCTCTTATTAACTGGATATTCTCTTTTATTAAGTTGAAATATGTTATCACGTCTCTTCCAAGGCCGTTTTCAATTTCTTCAATTGGTTTGTAGGGACTGGGGTTTCCGGCTGTGTCTAAATACCTGTAGACTAGTGTTCCTTTTTTGTTGAACAAGTCAAGAACATCTTTGGGTGTCATCTCAGCCCCGCCGCTTCCAAGAGGGATATTTTCAATCGCGTCAAGTGCAATTTGAATGCCCTTAGGTCTAGATGTAGCAATCGCGTTTTGTAGTTTAAACCAATTAAGCTGAATTGCATCAGCCAATGGTATAACTTGCTCCATTATAGAGCTGGCACGCATGTCATAAAAATCTGGAGCGAACAAAGAGTATGACATGCTTGTTTCTGTCATTGAATTCTTTGCTCTTTTCATATTGGTGCACAGGCCGTAGTCAAAAATGTAGTCTGTGTCTACAATCCATTTAGCTTTATATACAACTTTGTAGCTCGTTGTTGCATAGCTATTAGACTTTCTTTTTTTCGCTTTTTTATAGACTCTGCTAATTCTATTTCCTCGCTTGTCTACTCTAGTTTCTACATCTAGTGTATTGACAGAAATAAACTCAATGTCTAAAACGGGTATTTGAAAGCTGTCATAATCTGAACCCACACCTCGTGAAGGCGGCATAGCCTGAGGGTTTTTGTATGCTCCAGAAAATTTTTCGGCAATGTCAGCAAATTGCTCTTCGCTAAAATTGTTACCCATTCTCCGAATATCGGACAATGACATCATGGTCATTTCTCCAATGTGCTGGGCATCGCTAAAGTTTCTATTCATGCAATAGCTCACAACTACATTTTCGGGGCGCACGTGACGCAACTTCACAACACCATTGTCTACGTATTCACGCACACCACAAACTCCAAAATCAAATACGTCTTGCAATAGGCGTTTTCTGATTTCATCGTATTCATTGATATTCAGCACGTTAGCGATTACCTCTTCGATTTCTTCACTTACTTTATGCTTATAAGAGAAGTTCATGTGGATTTCTAGTTCTTCAGAATCGGTAGGGTCTCCGGGTTCTGGAGCTAAGGCCGAGTGATTAAGAAGTTCGGGATTCTCTTTAGAAAGCTGCTCTCTAAGTTTTATCTTGACTTCTTTTTTTGCGCGGTATTCAGTTTTTTCTTCTTCTGATATGCTATCAATAGCATTTGCAACAATATTATATGAGCGCTTTGAAAGTTTAGCCAAAGCGAGTCGTCTAAATCTGGCAACTACTGGAATAATGCTCCAGTCTATATTTAGCCATGAATCGTCAGCACTTTCATTTACATCCAACATTTTCTTGTACTTGCTAATGGACTGTGTGCCCATAGCATAATCACGATATGTTGCGTAGTTATATCTGTTGCTGTAAAATATTTTTCCGTTTTGTCCGCCGAACTCTTTATGTGCGGCCTTTACGTACTTTAGAATCCATGAAGCATTTTTTTCTTCATTTGGAATCAAATGTGAGGGATAGGATTGTTTGCTCATCAGCGTCTCGCTTGAATTTTATGTTTACTAAATAAGTCGGATACACTCACTTTGGATGTACGGCGCTCAACCATGGTGTTTCTATCGGCCATTAGAGAATAACCAAACGCCATAGACGCGTCATACTTTGTTGTTTTTTCAACTTTAAATTCGAGCAAATCTTTAATCAACCTATCAAAATATATTTTTTTGTGGTTGTTGTAGACATATTCTTCAATGTACTCAGCGAGTTGTCTATTTGTTTTATCGCTGGCATGAAGACCGTGTTTTCCAACTACCCTCATAACAAAAGCTTCGTATCCGGTATCACAAAAGTACTGAATACAATTTACTCTGTTTCTTTCAATTAGCGCTTGACACCCATAGTAATAGACAAGCTTAATCATATCTTCATAAAACATCTTAGCCATTGGGGGTCTATACAGATATTCAGCTACTGGACAATTGCTTAATTCATCAAAGGCATCATACTTCTTAAATACATAGGCAGCCCCCTCGGAGCCGCGATTGTCTACAGTCTGGTCTAAGTCATATGGGTCTATTCCCGCAACGTATTTTGCTCTTGTTGATGGGGTCACCTTTCCATTTGATATTTTGACATCATTTGATTCGGGTGGGTGTTCAACGATTCTAAATCGCCCATTGACATCTGGGTGCCAGACCACTTCGTCTTTTTTATCTGGGTTTTTCCATACTAGGTTTCCCACTTCAGCCCTGCTTTCTGTCCATTCAAGATAGTCTAGCTGCTCATTTAACTTTATTGTGTCAAATAAACAGTCGTCAGAATCAGAACGAAATGCTTCTTCCGCGGTAAATGGATTTTTTCTAATATAAGACGAAAGCGCACGATGGTCATGTTCTAAAGACCTTCTTTCTGATAAATAATATTGTTTAGACTTGTCTATGTCTGAAATTCCGTATTTATCAAAAAACAAGGTTTCTTGGGATGGGGTAAAATAGCGCCACATGCCACTAATGGTTCTACCCATTTCGTTCTTTGCTGTTTGGTCGCTGTATTTCCATAGTCTTTTAAATCCATCGCCACCTCTAGACATTTCTTCTACTGTGGTTGTATACAGTGCCTTACCAATAAATATTCCATCCTGCTCCATACAGAAACGAACAACTAAGTGACGGTCCCAAATGTCTACATCCTCAAGTTTTCCAGCTTCGTCTGACACATATCGATGCAGCTTTGAGCCGTCATACGCAAATAACTGCGAGTTTCTCCAGTCTATCCAAGATTCGAGTTCTGGCATTTTTTCGTATGCCAAATCAACCTTACCTCTTTTGGTGGTCTTGTAGAACCGTAGTTCCGTTGTCGGAGTAGTACCTTTTGCTTGGTCATATATAGGCTTAAAAAAGTCGGGCAGGTGTTTAAAGGGGTTAATGACCGCTTTAGAAAAGACATTCTTTTTAGCGTCATCCGCAGTTTTTGACTGAATACCTGCATATTTGTTTTTGCTTCGTGAGGGTAGGTCGTACAAAAATACGCCAGAACGAAAAGTTTTTCCTTGTCTTCGTTTTGTCAACTCAACAACACCGAGACAATGTGGTGACTCTATTGCCGCTTGCAAAAAGTAAAAAAACTTTCTGTCTGGGTCTCTGTACGATGGATACCCTATGTCAATTTTCCACCAATTCAGGTAAAAATAGTGCAGCCCAGATACGTATGTGGCTTTTCCGTTATTCATAAACCACACCCCATTTAATCTTCTATCCCATTCCTGTTGCCTAAAAGACTCTAGTTTTACGTCATAATAACTTGGCTCCAGCTCTTGTTTGCGAAGTTCTAATGAGCGTTTCTTGTTGTAGTCTTCTGGCAGCTCAGTTCTAAACCAAAGCTGGTCTTCTTTTTTAAGACTACTTTTTAATATTTCTCTTTTTTCAAGCTTATTGGTCAGCCTGTTATAGACGTAACCGACAGGAGGAATCCAGCATTCGACATCCTGAATAACTACTTTTTCGCCTCCTTTAATTTCTTTATACATTGAGATTTGCTATTTCTTCTGGAGTTATGTTTTTAACGATAACCTTAGTAATAAGGTCTGTATCTCCTTGGTACAATTTATCGTAGTAACCCTCTAAACGCTTGTTTATGTCGTCCATGTCAGTCATGATTTTAGACTTGATTTGAAGCGCTTGCAGCAAATCTTTGTCGCGGTCTTCTTCTGTTTTGATTAACAGTTTTGACTGATACTCATAAAAAACTTCCTCGTTAGAAACAATCATAGACCATATGCGATTGTTTTGAAACTTTAAAAACTCATCAATGGCCTGCAAAAAGAAAGTGCTGCTCATATTTATCATTACCGCTTCTAGCTCTGGTGCTTTCGCTAGTCCGCTAAGTAATGAGCACTCTTTTTTTCTTTGTTCTAATTCTGGAAAATGTTTTTTCATAGGGCTTCCGCTATCATACATATAACATATGTACTTGATGATTGAGGAACCGTGTTCTTTGTAGGACGAGGCTACCTTAGACAGAATTTCTATCCTGGTAAGCTTTGGCAGCTCTTTTAAAATGTCTTTAGACTTTGCGCCATAGACATTGAAGGTCATATTTTGAAATTCTTCTTTGTGAAAGTCCATTTTGTCTAAAAAAAATTAAATTTGCTGTTGTAAATTTAGACTATTACACCATCATGGCAAAAGTCATACACAGAGGAGAGTCCTTTCCGGGATATAACAAACCAAAGCGTGCTCCTCAAGGAAGCAGCAAAAAATATCGTGTGCTTGCTCGGCAGAACGGACAAACTAAGATTGTGATGTTTGGAGCGCGTGGCTATCAAGACTTTTTGCAACACAAAGACCAGAAGAGACGAAAGAATTTTAAGTCTAGGATGAATTGTTCGTCTGAAAAAAATAAATTAACGGCTAAGTGGTGGGCGTGTAACTATAACTGGTAGTGAACTGCAAGTCCTGTTCTAATAAACTAACTCAGGACGAAGTTAAAAACGCGCGTCTGGGCGGGTATCCCAACGACTTTTGTGGTTCTTGCAGGAAGGAGTGGAAAAGGAACGCTAACCTATTAGGAAGGTATGGTTTAAATCTCGCTGATTATGAGGAATTACTTGCCTCGCAAGAAAAAAAATGCAAAATTTGCAATGTGGAACTACTTCAAGGCAAGACTGTTGTAGACCATTGTCATACTACTGGCGCAGTTAGGGGATTGCTTTGTTACAACTGCAATTTTGCTATAGGCGCACTTAGGGATGACGTTCAAATTGCTCTTAGACTTGTAGACTATTTATATCAAACAGAAAAAGAAAATGGGCGACTTGAGCAACTGGATAAATGAGCTAGAGGAAGCACCTCAGCCTACGTGTAACATTGATAATCCTGAGGACTGCGAAGCTTGCGGTAGTTAATTATGGCAAAGATGAAAATGCAAGCGGACTCTAAACGGATTGTTATTAAGCAAAGCCGTCCGGGTGTCCATGCCAAGACCAAAACTTCTGGTATGAAGACCAGTAAGAACTATATTAAAAAGTATAGAGGTCAGGGGCGATGAAAAAATATATAAGCAAAGTAGCAAAACATAGAAATGGCTAGTAAGAGCAAAGAATATTACGATAAGAATCCTAAGGCTAAGAAGCTAAAGAAGAAATACGACACGGAGTACCATAGTACTGCCGAGCGTAAGAAGTATCGCGCTTTCTTAGTTAAGAAGAACAGAGATGCGGGTACCTATGGCAACGGTGATGATTTAGATTATGACCACAGCGCTAAAAGGTTTATTAATAAAAGTAAAAACCGAGCAAAAAAATGAAATTGCGTGTAGTTCGTTATAACAGCACTGATGACTTTACGTTGGGTATGTTGTTAGACGAAACAAAGGATATTAAGTTTTTGGCCTATACTCTTGAGGATGAACACAGAGAAAAGAAAATAGCAGGTGAAACTCGTATTCCAGCGGGCACTTATTTTGTAACTTTGCGTACAGTAGGAGGATTTCATGCCAAATACCAAGCCAAATTTGGTTCTATGCACAAAGGAATGCTCTGGGTTAGGGATGTTCCGGGATTTGAGTACATTTTAATTCATACCGGCAATACGGATGAGCACACAGCTGGATGTTTATTAGTAGGTAACACTTCTGATGTAAAAGGATTTATTGGTGACTCAACCGGGGCATACAAAAGAATCTATCCAGCTATTGCAAAAGCCATTGAATCGGGTGAAGAGGTTACAATTACATACGAAGATTATGACACTGTTTAAAAAGTATATTATGGATTTTATGTCAATTTTTAAAGACGATAACACTTGGAACGAAAAGACCATTATTGGCTTTTTGTCCTTTGCTATTATGGTTTTGGTTATGTTAGCTGATGTTGTGAGCGGTCTTTTAGGTAAAGACCTAGTAATTAATGAGTTTATATATAACTCTTTTGTTCTTGTAACCCTAGGCTCTTTTGGCATTGCCGGTCTAGAAAAATTCGCCTCAAAAAATGAAGCCCGTTAAAGAAATAGGAGAGGACATGGTATTGGGCTTTAGCCTAAGAACATTAATTGCCATGGCCGTTGGTTTGAGTATAGCAATTGGCATGTATTATGACCTTCGTGGAGAGGTTGAGTTAGCCAAAGAACTTCCTCCCCCTCAGGTTACTCGTGTAGAGTATGAACTCAAAGATGAGTTGGTTCGCTCAGCCATCATGGAGACTCAGAAGCAAGTAGAACAGATTGACGCAACAGTTAAGAAAATTGATGAGCGTCTTTATGAGCTGACAAAAAAATGAAACGCTTTTTCCTATCTGCCCTTGTTTTAATGTCGTTTACGACATATGACCAAATGGCTGAAGGGAAAACCATTATAGAGTTCAATGCTGGTTTTAATGTTAGCAATGGGTATAAGCAGTTAAACATGGTAAATGGAGCCAAGCTGTATCGTATTGACATTGAGTCTAAACCTGGTTTAAAGGAAAAGTATAAAATCAAATCAGTACCTACCATCATTTACTTTGTTGATGGAGAAGAGCGTTATCGCTGGTCAGCTGGTTTAGACATGAAACTGCATGTACACTTCAGCGAGATTCAAGAGATAGTAAATCGTTATTAAGATGGCTAAAAGTCACAAACGCTTGAATAAAAAGCCTAATTTTGCAACTGGCAAAAAGCGTCAAGAGCAATCACGAAAAAACATTGAAGTTTTAAAGTCACTAGAATGTTAGGCGGAAATTTTCCAAATAAGTCCTCGCTATCCAGTAAACTTCCTAAGAATCCCACTGAGTTAGATAGCGTATTTAACTACCTCATTAAAACAAGAGGTGGTACAAGAAAGGATTGGGAATATGCTATAAATGCAATTGCTTGGCACGAGACGGGCGGCACGATGAACCCATCAATAATTCAGCGCTCAGACGATGGACGCGGTCCTGGGGAGGGCTTGTTTCAATTTGAGATTAGTCAATTTGGGGGCAGCAATGAAGCGCGTACTGCTGTCAACAGGGCGGTAAACTTTTATAAATCACAAAATCAACCGGTTCCTGGCTGGATTAAAGATTTGTATAATAGCACTGGAGAGATACATTTCGGCAAATTACCTGCTGAAAAACAGACTCAGTTGTTTTTAATAAATGGCATTATGAAGCCAGGAAAGATAGGCATGTTGCTACAGGGGCCTGAGGGTATATCAAATTATTGGGTGAATCATCACTGGAGTGGTAGTTCCGCATTAAAAGATTCAGAATTAGAGAAATTCACAGCTTCATTACAAACCTACCAACAAAATCGATGAAATGCCCCTACATCCTGCTTTTTGCCATCCTTATACTTTCTGGGTGCTCAGCCGAATGGCATCTATCCAAAGCGGTCATGAAAGACCCAACGATATTAAAGACGAAGACGATGATTGTCACGGACACGGTTGTTACCGACCCGATTGTTGTCAAGGATACGGTCACCATGTCGCAGGTGGACACGGTAGAGATAGTAAAGGACAAGTTCCGAGTCAAGATTATGCGGAGCTACGACACCCTTATAATCGATGGAGGTTGTGATAGCGACACTATTGTTCGCACGGTAGAGGTACAAGTTCCTGTTGTGGAGTACCGTGATGGTGGTGGTTTTTGGAGCAAGGTATATGAGGGTTCTTTTTATGTCCTCATTATTTTTATTACTATAGCTACGTTAGTAAGCGTAATACGGAGATACTTAGGATAATTTATTATTCAGTCTCCATAGTATACGAATGGCTCTTTTAGACAGTCTATACTTACCGTAGGCCCATCGTTCCACCATATCGTTTTGCACTAGTAGTTTCCAGTGTTCGCTTTTCCATCTATGGATAGCGTCTTTTTCTGCTACTTTAAAGTTGTTGCTATTAAAGTGGCCGTATCGGTCTTGTATAAAGGCGCAGTATGTCATGGCCTCTATAAGCGTTTGACTATACCCTTCTTCTGCTAGTTCTCGTATGGCTCTTGAGAAAGTAAAGTAGTCTTGTGCCCACTGGGCTATTTGAAATGTTAGCGGACTATCTGCCGACATAACTCTATTACTATTGGAGACTGAGGTCCGTAGTTTGTATCTATGAAGTTGTCGTTTATATAGATAATAGCATCCTCTATATCTGTGTCTTCATCCTCCATATGTATCTCAACCATCTTCCAGTATTCGTAGACCAGGCATGGTGCAAGGTCTTCTTTTACGGCTACTCCAAGAAATGCTTTTTCGTATCCTTCAAAAAGTATGATGGTAGATGCAAATTCATTATCGTCACCAAGAGTTTCCCAGATGTACTTTATTAAAGACGGTTTATCCTGAATGACTCCTTGCATAGGATAAAAATACGACTTTATCTTCTACCATATGGGTCGGTTGTGCTAGATGCAGGAACCACTAATTCTGGAGTAACGCCGTATTTCTTTTCGTATAATTTAACAAGATTATCTGTTTTCTTTTGTTCTCTTGCTTGTAGCTGCTTAACCTTTTTGTCGCTGGCTCTATGGTATGTCCTTGCTTCTTTTACGTCTTTTTTACCTTCTCTTTTAAGGACACGCGCTTGTTTGTTGAATGGATTGACGGTTAATCCGCTTGTGGGTACGACCAATTCATGTCCATTTAGACTGTATAACATAGCCAACGCAGCGGTTGTTGCGGCGGAGTCTGCGGCTCTACCTGTTACAAAGTCGCTTGTATTGGAGTCGCTTTGCACGTCTCCCATACTTCTTTTTAGCCAGCTATTAAACAAAGCTCCCCCAGCTAGGCCGAATGCTCCATCGAGTATTCTATTTCCTCCTGTGGATGCGCCACCACCAAGAATAAAGTTTGCTGCTGGGACTACGGAGCCGGGTGTATGGGCTAAACGGCTCAAGAAACTGCGGCTTCTTTTTTCTTCTTCGTGTCCTTCCTTCATGTTTCTGTTAGACTGCCATGTTGGGGCATATGAGCCTCCACCTATACCGGTCATTGACATGAATGGAACGTCATAGAAGTTTCTGGTGTTTGTTCCGTCTACTTGTCTATATCCGTCTCTTCCGATTATTGAACCTCCTCCACTAACGGTTCTTTCTGCGATGTATGGTAATCTATGGTTTTTACCGTCTGCACTATTCTTTTTACCCAGCCATCTTTCGTAGGCTATTGGACCAAGTGTTCTGATGTCGGTATATCCTTGTAGTGGGTGTGCTTCTCTGTATACGTTTTGTGCTTCACGCATTACTGCGAACTCCTCAAGTGTTGGGTATCCTCTTGGTGTGAGGTATACCTGACTCAGGTCTTGATAGACATTAGGTGCTGTGCGCTCAAGATTATTTCTTGTTTGCTGCGCTATACGTTCAAGGCGGCGAAGCTCTTTCTCGTTTCTACGAAGTGTCTTATTCTTTGGCATAAAACAAAGATACAAATTTAGACAATTCAGTACCCCTGGCTGGACTCGAACCAGCAACCTACGCTTTAGAAGAGCGTTGCACTATCCGATTGTGCTACAGGGGCATTTGGCCCCTCTATGTCTTAGAGCATATTACTCGGCTCGTCATAACAAACCATGATAGCCCAGATTCCCCAGCCAAGCATCAAGTAGTGATGGCCCTGTATGGTTTTGTCTGTGCTAAAGCTTATTATCGGCAAGAGAAAAAACTCACCTTGACAATACAAAACATGAGTTTTGAACTTTTTTAGCATTAGAGTTGTGTATTTAGAAAACATTGTTTTATTAGCTAAGCTATAACTAATATATACAGTATAGTATATAAGTGTGGGTATAATTTCATTTTGTACATCCCAAATAATATAACTAATTGATAATCAGATATAGAACCGGTACGTGTTATCCGACTCCGGATAATCCGTATACGGTTTACCAGTACTGGTTATCCGTCTATCCACGTCTCTAGAACACCGTCAATTGCGTCTGCATCCATAACGTAGACCTCTTGGCCCTCTATGAGGTTTTCAAAGGCATAGCGTGAGTGAAAGAATACCTTCTTTCCTATCATGTCTTCATCAGGGTGGCATAAAATAAGCCCCTGTATCTCGCTTTTGCGTGGTTGTTCTAGTGAGTGCAGTAGACTCGTGAGCATTTTAGGCTCATGGATATAAGGCAATACAGCCACTTTATTGTTTAGGCTGGTCATCTTGCCTGCATCATCAACCTTAAAAAACGCCATATCGCTTGGAACAAGCAAATAATTGTCGTCATCTATCCGTTGCATGGCATCTTCCATCTCAACACAGGTATAATGGAAATACAATTTATCTCCACTGGATACCTCAGACCCTCTAAATGATGCGTGTACCTTGCCGTATATCTTGGCATGCCATGTTGGCTTGTAAGATGGGTCTAGGAATAGCTTAGAGCCGTTCTCCAAGACTTTCTCTCTCTCGTAAGGGTCTCGCCCTATATCAACTATTAAACGCCTCCCTGCGCCTAAAATTGCCTTGCTAATGTCCATTGGAAATTTTACTGTAAAAAAACAAACTTGATACTCTAGAGCCAAATTAAACATAAAACCCTAATAACCAAACAAAAAACACCCCTAGGCTACCGGGTGGGGTAACTATAACTAGTTGGGGGGTCACGCCCGCGCCGCGGACTCACCTACCCGCAGGGGGTACCCCGCGCAAGGCCTTTGGCCGGCGTGCAGTACCCAAGCCAAACTTTTTGCTCTGTCTAAAGCCGGAATAGCCAAGGTATTGGCTAAAACTGGGTTAGAACTGACTGAAGCCGGGGATTGGCCGACCAAACCGACGGAGATATTGGGAAAATAGACTTCGTCTAAAACCACAATAACACCCCCTCCAACCTCGGCTCTCGCTTCGCGTGCCAAACTGCGTTGCATAATGCGCTCGGTTTAGCGGGCGAAGCCCTGCGCGCCTGAGGCTCTTGTCCTATCCTTTCCCCTATTATCCCCTTTCCTTCCCTCGATTTGGATTGTATTGGAAACTTTCCGTATCTTTGCTCTGTTCACTCGGAACACTGCTTTTCACTTAACACATACACACACATGAAAGCACACACAAAAGCCCCCAAGACAACTGCCGCTAAATCTGCTAAAGCAGACAACAAGTCACAAGACCTTAAACTGCCCTTGGCAGTTTATCTGCGGTATCGTTACCGATTGGCCTTACAGGCCAATAACCTTGGCAAAGCCAAAGGTTTAGCCAACAGGTTGGCTAAAATGGACGAGCAATTAGTGGTAAAAGGTGAAACCTTTACCACTAATGCCGGGGCACTCAAGTTTCAGGAGTCTTTACAGACTCCGAAAGCCACGAAGGCAAAGACTTCTACGAAGTCTAAACCTGCTTCTACGAAGCAGACTCATAATCTTAAGGACCTTGTCCTTGAGATTATGGCACTGAACATCGACATGGCTGACAAGGCAACTTTGCTTGCAAAGTTGGTTTAAGTCTAATGATGGCACAAAGAGGGAGGCTAACGCCTCCCTTTTTTTATGTCTAATGATTAACAAAACCCCTTAAAACCCCCCTTAACATGGCACAAAAATCAGCCACCCCTAACTCAAAAAAGTCACATCAGATGACTTCAAAGAAGTGCAACACAATCATGGAAGCCATCCATTGGTTCTCTTTGATTACTGCTGCGATTGTATTCTTATTGACAGCATGGTGCTTTCATAACGAAGTTATTGGCGAGTCAGTCACTCTTGGACTACTCGCGAATTCTTTGATGTTCACCTGTGTTGCCATCATCACTAACCCTAAATAATAGTCTAATGAAAGCAGGTTAAAGTTGGACACCTTAAAGGACAACAAATCAAATCTCAATGAATCATGAAGTACATTCTCAATTTGGCCAACGGCCAGCAATTCAAAGGAAAGAATCTTGATGAGGTTCTCCGGAAAAGCGGCTTGCATACAGCAAGCGGTAGACTTACCAAGAGTCAAGCCCTCGATAGGATTTTAAGAAACAACGGCATGTTGTTTCAGTTGGATTCTAAAAGAGATTGGCAACAAATCAAGTCAGCCAAAGACTTTCAGTCCGGAGGACAAACCGGAACCCGTCAAGAAGAAGAACTAATTCAACAAGAAGGTGGAGGTTCATCTGCCGAATCAAAAGATGGACAACAAAAACAACAACCCATGACCATAACAGAACAAGTCAAACAAGAATTGAAGCAATCTCCGGAGGACAGAAAGTCTAAAATGGATGAACTCAAAGAAGAATCGGCAATCATGCAGAATGCTAAAGAGTCATCCGAGGAAGACATGAAGAGGTCTATTGAAGAACGCGAAGAAAAAATGTCAAAGAAGAAGCAACTTGAAGAGGCCGGACTTTGGGATGATGAAGAAATGAAGCCCCTTACTCAAAAGATTCAGAGTAGTATTTCTGAATTGAGTGATGAGATAGACCGCCATTCGGATATGGTAGACCATTATGCTCAACGACATCAAGATATTCTAAAAGAGTTAAGAGAACTTGAAGAGGCTCCGGAGGAGCAACCAAGCGGAGTTGTTGTCGGTGAACGACAAGAGCATCCAATGCAGTCAAGACTTATTCGGAAATGCAAGGCAGTTCAAATGGCTCAATCATCTAATCAAGATGCTTTGTATCCTATGCTTGTCGGCCCAGCCGGTTCCGGTAAGACTACGGCAGCGCGTAATGTGTCTTTGACTTTGTTCGGTGACGATGCTATTGCCGAGGGCAAGTTTGGTATGCTATCTCTCAATGAAGAATCAGAAAAGAGCGAAGGCTTTGGCTTTATCAGTCCGATAGACAAGATGTATAAGTCTACTGACTTCCGTAGAATCTATGAGAATGGCGGTGTGTTTCTGCTCGATGAGATTGATGCTTCCAATGCTAACACATTGACCTCTTTGAATGCTGCGATATCAGCCCCCTATGCTTCCTTCCCCGACAAAGTCGTGGCTCGTCATAAAGACTTTGTCTTGATAGCCGCCGCTAATACCTTCGGTAATGGTGCCGATGGTTTGTATGTTGGTCGTAACGAATTGGATGCTGCATCAAGAGATAGATTCTCTACGATGGTCTGGAATTATGATTGGGATGGTGTTCGTGCTGCTCGACCAAAACATAAAGCGGTCGTTACTCTTATTGAATCTTTGTCTAAAGCGGCTCTTAAACTTGAGATGCAACACATCATCTCTCCTCGTGCTGCCTTGTTTGCTCCGTACTTATTAGAGTCTGGTGATACAATGTGGGATGTCCTTCAAGACTGCGTGTTCAAAGGACTACCTAACGATGACCAACGCACTCTTATTCAAGAAGCCGAATTGTCTATTACCGAACTTCGTAACATGTAATCTATGGAAGTCTATAATAAAGTCTATGATACGCCATTGGAATTTTTCCAATTCTGCAAAGCAAATGCTTTACCGAACTACTCAAGTCACGAGAGGGAACAAAGTCGCACTGAATTCACAGGCACTAAATCTTTTGAAGAGGCAGTAAGTCTTATTGATAAAGGATGGGAGCCAAGCAAGATGAAGTCTATGTCTAATAGAATCACTCTGCGTTCAGTCAAACAAAGAATGAAACTAAAGCGTGACAACTATGGCGGTACTCTTTTGATTGATAGATATACTCAAGGAATTGACAAGTCATTCCGAAGAAAGTATCGCTCTCCAAAGGAAGACAAGCATGTAACTATTGCTATCGAAATCAATGAAACAGGTAACATGACAATCAATCAGATATTCTTGAAGGCTTGTGTTGTTTCATCTATCGTTGAGAATCTACGATTGCAGAATGTTTCTTGCAGTATCTATGGATACTTTGCCATTGCTGATGTTGGTGAAAAGTTCGGCTTAAGCGAGGTTGTACCAATCAAAAGACGCAACGAGAAACTCCAACTCTATAAACTTGGCGCAATGCTTCACCCTTCTTGCTTCCGTAGACTTTACTTCGGTAGACTTGAGAACGGCAGCAAAGCAAGTGACAACCCAATAAGTCACATGAAAGACTTTGTCTTTGGAGGTTCTTATGGTTGCGCTAACTCAACACTATCTGCTAAGACTAAAAGTCTTGTGAGCGAAGTGGCAAGGGATGAACGAGTCCTTTACATACCTCAAATTAGACTTGCAAAGTTTAGTCTACATGATGAGGAGGATGCCACCAAGTGGGTCAATGACTTCGTACAAACTGCAAATGCTATGTTCAATGAATAGATTCAAAAGAAGGTATCGGCTTGCAGCCGGAGCGATAGCAATAGTGTTGGTTTATGTGGCCTCTAAATCATTAGAGGCTGCATCCAATGCTGCATCCTACCACAATCAAGTAAGATGGGACATGGTGTACAATGTTCAAGCATTCATTTGCCTTTGTGCATCACTGATTCTTGTCTATAGTTTATTCTCTAATTCTAAATGATAGGGCAAGTCATTCCCCTAATTCAAGAATGGCAATTCAAATTTCTATTATCATGTCTAAAGAATCAATTGAAAACGAAATCAAGTACAAAGCATTCCTCGGTGCATACGAGCATAATCTTGATGATGCTATTAAAAAATTCAAGGAGCCAAAGGCCGGTGTAGACTTTGAGCACTTCCTTCCAAAGATGGAAGAAGCAGTAGAGCAATGGCTTGGCGCACCACTCATGGACTTTATCTTGCACCGAGTCGAGTTGAAGCCAAACAAAGTATCTCGCGCTTCAGTCTATTTGAACTTGTCATTGATTAAAAGTTGGCAATACAACATGGATAGCATTGGTGCTAACGATGTAGACTTACTTCCAGTCAGTGAGGTTAAAAGTCTATTTGAGCAAGCCGTGTTTATTTCCGTAGGCTTTGCAATCCTTACTGATATGCTATTTAGGAATAAAAAACATAAGGACAACATTGACAAGGAAATTGACGCTTATGTTAAAAAGTCTATGGATGAAATATCTACTGATGACTTAATGTCTATGCTTGGTCTTGGCGAATCAACTGATAATCAAGAATAATAAATACCAATTCTAATGAAAGGAAAGTTTTACATAGCCATCAATGGCGACACAATTCGCTATGATGTTATTCAGTATAATGGCTTTGTTGTCAAGAAGTCTTTTGACACATTTGATGAGGCCAAACTCTATTGTGAATTATTAAATAAACCTAATCAATAAGACTATGCCAAATTGGTGTCACAATTCGCTTGAAATACAATATCCAGACAAGGAATCTTTGGATAGTATTTTGACATGTCTAATGAATGAAGAATTTGAATTAGACTTTTCAATTATTAAACCCATGCCAAAAGAGGAAACACTAAATTGGTATGAATGGAACATTAAAAATTGGGGAACCAAATGGAATGCTAATGGTATTCATTTTGAATTAAGAGAAGACGAACTCTTTATGACATTTGAAACGGCTTGGGCACCGCCCATGCCGTGGTTTCATGCTCTTTGTTATAGACTAAATGATATATCAAAAGACATAACTGCAACCATGAGGTATGAAGAATTTGGCATGATGTTCTGCGGTCATATAGAATATAGTGATGAACATGGTGTTCTATATTACGATGGTGAAGTCATAGACATAGACATCACTTCTGAAGAAGAAGTCAAGTATGATGACAATTTGAATAGGTGGAGAAGTATCACCGGAAAGTTTGTGTCTGAAGACAACATTGGGCATAGCGCAGTCTATTATGAATCAAATTAAATAATCTATTATGAAAAAATCAAATGAATTTATAGCAACATGCTCGGCTCTTACTTGGTCAGCAGAAGACATTGATATCAATGTACAAAGAATGAACGATGCGGGAGTCATAAATGACTTTGGTGCAAAGCATTTTTTGAATATGCCAAATGCAGACAAACTTATTTGGTTGGAGCAAATCCTTGAAGATTGTCACGATGAGTTTTGTCAAATAATCAATGAGCGAATCGGAGATGCTATCTATGATAATTGTCTACAAAACCCAAACCTTCTTGGTGTACCCATCAAGATTAAATCAAAAGAATAAATAGTTATGGAATGTTGTATTTGTAATGAGTCTATTGATGGATTCGGGCACAACCCTTTTCCAGTATCAAAGAATCCAAAAGATAGATGTTGTGATGATTGTAATGCCAATGTTGTTATTGCAATGAGAATCATGGACTACCTTAAATAGTCTAATGAGGCCGTGTGTTATGTGTGTTAGCAGTCGGGGGGAGTTGGCCTCACCCCCCTTTTTTAAAATGTCTTTGAAGTTATGAAATCAAATGAATTAGACCACTTGTATGTAATGTCATACAAGAATGTTGAAATGAGTTCTGCATCTTTGAAAAGATGGGGGGCGACAAACGACATACTATTGTTCACCGAACAAGACACAAAAGAAATAGACAATGAAATCTACATCTTTGTAAAAGTTTCCGACCTTCCAAAGGAAATCCGTTATGAATTGTATAATCAAGAAAAAGAATGGTCATGAATAATCGCGACAAATCATTAGTTGAGATGTATATCAGCATGAAGAAAAGCGGCCACGGAAAGGCTGCCCTTGAACATAAGTTCATCTGCAAAGACCGCGGCTTCTATAGTGCCGTGTCTAAAATGAATCAGTATGACGATGGCCAAGAAGTATAAATTATGCGCAGCGTCTAACGGGATTCTTATTGAAGTAGACGAGCGTAGTGCAAAAAGTCTAATGACCTTCGCGCAGTATGCGAGTAGGTCGCCCCACATAAGAGAGATGTGCCCCGAACTTTCGGATGTCATGGCCGAGTTGGAGAGAGTCTACCACGCGTAGACTCTTTTTTTTGCGCCCGGTTTGTTGATAGTGATAAGCGCAAGGTCGTCACCTTCGCAAGCTCGTCACGGATAAAGTTGGAATTATTCCTTGCTTTTTTCCAATTTATATTTATATTTGCAAGGTAAGTTGTTTGTTTAACCCATCCCTAATTTAAGTTAAAACGATGGAAATCAAATCAGTAAGGGCCATTATGATTGACCCAACGGCACAGGCCGTATCGCTCGTTTCCCTACCATGCGGAAACGATGGAGACGTAAAACTCTCCGCTATTTATGATAGCATGAATTGCTCATGCGTAACACGCTACAAGTTAGCAGAAGATGCCGACCTTGTTCTTGATGATGAGGGGCTATACAAAGACAACCATGGATATAGTCTTGGCAAGTACCCACAAATTTTTGCGGGCAAGTCATTAATCTTTGGGGTTAATTGGGGTGAAGATGGTGCCACTTGGTCAAGCGTTCCCGATGATGTAAACATGGAAAACCTTAAAAACATTATTACTTGGCGCACGCGCGAAGAGATTATGGATGTGGACAAGTCGTTTAGTATAACCTCTTTTTAAATCGTAACCATGACAACACTTGAATTACTTGAGAACTTAATAGAAGTTGCTAATCAAAATCCGGCATTTCAAATGATGGTGTCGAATGTTGGCGATGAAAAATACTCCTCCAAAAAATGGAATGAGTATATCCGCGATGCAAGAAAATACATGCACCTAAGGAGACTAGAAATTTTAGAGCAAAAAATTGCTGAACAAGATAAAAAGCCTTTAAAAATCTAATTAGACACGACATGATGGAACCTATTATTAGCATATCTAAAACCATTAAGTTTTTGAAGCAGCACGGGTTTAAGGTTAGAAAGAAAAAAACTAATACCAACAACCCAAGCCTAAGCCAACAAACTGCTTTGCGACTACTTAGCAGCATAGGGCATCCAATATCAAAAATTACGGATGACCCAAAGCAACGCAATAGACTTTATTCTTGCGTAGAAAAAGGCTACTATCCCAACGAGGAGGACTCTGAACAAGTCATCTTTTACTTCTTAAAGCAATCAGTTAAAATAAATGACTTAGTCTATGAGTACGTCACAAAAAAGTCATCCGAGAGTAAGTAACGCACTTGCGGATGCATGTAAGGCTATATCCGAAACCAAAAACTATAGAGGGATGGGCATACCATCTATTGCCAAAGAGTGCAAACTTGGGCAAGATAGACTTTATAAGTTGGTTAGTGGCAAGGCCGGCAAGAGAGGTATACCATTTGAGGTGTACTATAAAATAAGCAAAAGGTTTCCATTTGTGGAATCCATACTTAATAATGAGGTAGCGCCATGAAGCGTTTAGCCAATTTTATTAAGCGTCTATTTGGCTACTTAAAGCCAAGAGAGATACATTTTGAGTTATTGTCGATTAGACTTCTTACTCCAAATCATATCATTTATGAATTTAATTATAATGACATTGACTACTTCTTTTATGAGGTGGGAGTGTATGATGACGCTTACGAAAGACACGGTATTTCGGAACTAACCAAAAACAAGTGGTTTGAAGAGGAAAGTGTGCTTAATTATATAATGTCTAAAAGATATAAATGGATAAGGAGAGATGGTGTGCCATACCAAGATTCAAAAGATATGAAGTAAGCACATTTGGCAGAGTTCGCGTAATACACAACGGCAGAATACTGAATCCGATGAGAAGAGGTAGGCACCTTTGGGTTTTGATGTTGAGCGATGATAGAAATGTGCGCGAGTGGGCGAGGGTTTGCCTAATGTCACTAACTTGTTTTAAACCAAAAGGGAAAATACTTGGAAGTGTTTGGCATATAGACAACGACCCTTGCAACAATCATATTGACAATCTTATTTGGATAGACCGGACTGAATTTAATGACCGCAGATATGCGTTTAAAAGAACAAAAAAGAAACCTAATTATAAATTGTTAAAGCCATGAGTTTTATTAATGGAGTCGTAGAATCGACTGACTGCACACCGTTTAAGGATATGTTCCGCCACCGTATTGCAGTAAATGGAGTAGACTATTTTGCCTACAAAAAATCAGAGAATAGCCCTGCACCACAGGGCAGTATGGTAAGCCTACAAGTAACTAACCCTAAAGCAAACACGGTTAAAATACTTGGCGCTGAATCATCAAGCGCACCAGTTACCAATCAAGTTGTGTCTAACATTGTTCAACCTCAACAAACATTCCAGCCTATCCAGCAGGGCGGAAACAAAGACGAGTTGATAATTAGACAAACGTGCATCAAGTGTGCTTGCGAATTCTATGCAGCAAGCGGAGTAGATGAAAGCATAATTGTTCAGTTGGCGCAACGACTAGAACAATATGTGAAAACGGGAGCATAACTCCCTAAGCGCCTTTAGCTCAGCGGTTAGAGCCGTGGACTCATAATCCATTGGTCGAAGGTTCGATTCCTTCAAGGCGCACTAATTTTTATTTTATTACCATGTTTACAAATAGAACATTACCAAAGCACATTAAGTCAGTTGACACCGGAAAGATGTCTAGAAAAGAATGGGAAGATTTTAGGTCTTCTTTAAGTACGCTAGGAGGCAGCGATGTGGGCGCATGCGTGGGTTTAAGTAGATGGAAGTCTAACATAGAGTTGTTCTATGAAAAGTTGCGTATGTATAAAAAAGAATTTCATGATAGCGTTCCAATGATAATGGGACGAGAACTTGAAGACAACATTCGCAAACTATTTGCGTATTATGATGTAGAAAATCCGGATGACTTTGTAGATAACTATGCAGCAAAAAATAAGGTTAATAGTGTTAGACAACGAAAGGCTACTTTTTTTAATGAAAGAATGCCCGAACTACATGCAAACATTGATGGCATTTGCAAGTTGGCGGGAAGAGAATCGTGGGGGATTTTAGAAATAAAATACCAAAGTGGTCAAGCAGTTCGCATGTGGGAGAACAATCTAAACCCATCATACATCGCGCAGTTGATTACCTACATGGAAATCATGGAGGCCGAGTATGGTGTTTTAATTGTCATTGAAGATGCCAACAAGTGGCACGTGCACGTTATTGAGCGCAATCAAAACTTTTGGGGCAACATCTATCCAACCATCCAAGAGTTCTATTCGTGTGTTAAAATAGCAGAAACGCTAATAGACTCAACGCCCATAGAGGCAGAGCAGTTCTCCCTGGCAGCGTCAGCAGAGCCGCCATCTTTCCAGGAGCAGTCTAAACCATACGAATCGTTCTTGTCTAGTTATGCTAAAGCCAAAGAAACTCAATTAATAATTGAGGGAACTCAAGAAATGTTAGACACCGCATTGGAAATCAAGACGTTACAAGACGAAATGACGAACATAGAAGACAAACAACGTCATTTAAAAAATCAAGTACGCAAGTATATGATAGATAATCAAGCACAAGTAATTAACTTTGGGGATAAGGGAAGTATAACATATCGCAATCAGTTGCGATTCAATATCAAAGCATAAAATGAAAGATGTCAAATTTGTTGCCGAGGGTATTTTTGTTGGCAAAGTTGATGCAACTGAAGTCTTGAAGAATGACGGGCGAGCAATTAGTCTAACCGACTTTGTTATCAATAATGCAATTATGGATAATCGAGGAACGGTAAAAGAACAACCACTAAAAATCACAGCATACAATAAAAACAGCGCATTGTTAGACGCTGTTCAAATTGGTGATAGGGTTTTGGTTAATGGTTATGTACGCGGAAAATACAATGAGCGTAAGGACGAGTATTGGACAAACCTTGTGATGACGACAATACGAATTCTATAAAAAGAAAAGGGGCGCAAGCGCCCCGATTCACTACCCTTTAACACACCAACAACACACAAGTTGGATGTATCAAATTTAAACTTTTTTTCTTAACAAACAAATTTATATTGATGAAATGCCCAAAGTTGATATTGAAATTGACAAACGCATAAGCCTAAAAGCAAAAGGTTTATACTACGTTTTAGCGAAAACAAAGGCTACTGGTGTCGCACTGCACGCAATGTCTAAAGATGGAAGAGACTCACATCTTAATGCGCTAAAAGAACTAATTAAATATGGATATGTAGAAAGGAAGGCCACGCGAAACGTAGCAGGTCTATTCTCATACGAGTACACCGTTACTGAAAATCCGTATACGGATAAACCGGAGTCGGAAAATCCTGATTTAACTATAGTTAATACTAAACAGGAAGTAGTAACTACAGTAAAGAAGAAAGTAAGTGTGTCTAGATTCAGTACGCCATCGGTAGACGAGGTGTGTGACTACATGAAATCACGACTATGGAAGATGCCAGAAGAGCAATCTGCAAAATTTGTAGACTTTTACAGTGCCAAAGGATGGATGGTGGGCAAGAATAAGATGAAAGATTGGAAGGCGAGTGTAAGAACATGGGAACGTCAGGGCGAAAACATTGTACACGTAAACCCAAATACAGAGACAACGCCAGCATTGAAAAAACTATACAGTATAGACTGGAAGACCGCCGAAGACATCATTGTCGTCAAGGCCGCCGTGTATTGTGTTGAGAATAATGTAAACCCACCTGCTGATTTGTCTAAAAGGTTTTATAACAACCAAAAACTGGAGACAGTCTTCATGGATGCCTGCCTTTCAAAAGGGCTTGAGGCAAAACTTCCTAAATCTATAACGCCATGAAACACGAGAACCTCATTAACCTTGATGAGCAACTAAAGATATTAGACAAAAAACGCGCTGGGAAACTCAAGCAAGGACTCGGTATAGGTGTTCCGGAATTTGATACGCACATACGTTTAAAGCCAAGAGACTTTACTGTTATAGCGGGTCATGCCAATGTGGGAAAGACAACCATCGTGCTTTGGATAATGCTCGTATATGCTGTAAAACACGGCACCAAGTGGCTAGTCTATTCATCCGAAAACAATGCCTACTCGCTTATTGACAAACTAATAAGTATGAAGATGAGAGAGAAAATAGAACAGGTGTCGGATTTAGAGTTTTACAACGCTAGGGATTTTATACTAGAGCATTTTAAGTTTGTCAACGATGAAAAGACATACTCTGCTTATGACCTTCTGGAAATTGCCAGGGACATGTTAGACACCTTTCAGTATAACGGGTTTTTAATTGACCCATACAACAGTTTGACAAAAGATAGAAACAGATTGCAAGGCCTATCTGTACACGATTACGATTATGAAGTCGCGTCCGAGTTTAGATTGTTTTGTAAAAAATATAATGTGTCTATCTTTCTGAACGCACACGGTCAAACTGACGCGCTCAGAAAGTATCATAGCAAGGATGAAGAGTACCTAGGATATCCATTGGAAGGCCATCCAAGACCATTGGCAATGGCGGACCTAGAGGGCGGCTCTAAATGGGCATCGCGGTGTGACAATATGTGGTGTGTCCATCGATATAGTAGACACGAGAATCTGTATAATCAATCTCTTATACACGTGAACAAGGTTAAAGAAACCGAATCAGGAGGGACTCCTACATTTTTTAACGAACCAGTTAGACTACAAATGCGTGCTGGCAACTCGTTCCTGATAGGCGGGAGATATGACCCACTTGTTGATAGTGAAAGAGTAGAAGAGGTTATAAATACAAATCCTAATGACGATATTTTCTAATGGATAGAGCACAAAAAATGCTTGTCATCGCGCAGTCAATGGAGATTTTTCAAGCGTGTGAGTGGGTACAAGAATGGTACTCAAAAGCAAAAGATGGAGAAAACAAAGAGCGTTTATTTAAAACACTAATGATACTAACTGAAGCAGAACTGACTTTAAAGCATCAATCATATGAAATCGAGAAACTCTCAACAATCATCACTGAAGACAGACTTAGACTATCGGCAGCAAATCACGAATCGGAGAACCTTAGAGCAGAAAATACAACACTTCGAGAAAGCATTGACAGCGTATTATGAGTATACAAAAGAGCTGATGAGTCAAAGTGCATGGATTTTGGTTGGCGAGATTATGTATACATCCAAGGGAAAGTATCGAATAACTGATATTGAATCCGGCTATAACGAGAAAATAAATCAGCGAGATTGGATATACATCATGCTTTCTTATGAAAATAACACAACACTAAGCGTCTGGTATACAGACCTTTACGATAATTACACCAAGGGCAAGATGGTTTTTATTCGGTTTTGATTGCTGAAATGATTATGTTTGCCAAGTGTAAGTTTTATTAACCAAACAATCAAATTAGACTTCTATGGAACAATATAAGAAGTTAGTCGTTGCAGCCGGAAATTATACGGTGCAAGGACAAGAAAAGACACGGTGGATTGAGATTGGCCGTGTGCTGAAAGCACCCAATGGTTACAAGGTCAAATTAGACACCATTCCAGTTGATTGGAACGGGTGGGCTGAGATGGTAGACATTGAGCCACGACAGGCTGCTCCAGCCAAAGTTTCTAAAGCAGAGGTGGTCGCCGCAGATGATTTGCCCTTCTAATGAAACACGAAGAGTCACGACTTCAGCAAGCATGTGTAAAATGGTTTAGACTGCAATACGCAGAATATTCCTTATGCCTGTTTGCGATTCCAAATGGAGGAAGGCGTGACAAGATAACTGCTTCCATATTGAAAGGGGAAGGTGTACTCCCCGGAGTAGCCGACCTCTTTCTTATGGTTCCAAGCAAAGATTATCATGGAATGTGGATTGAAATGAAGACACCAAAAGGAAGGCAAAGCGACTCTCAAAAGGATTTTGAATTAATTTCTAAAAACCAAGGATATGAGTATCGAATTGCCAAAACTTTGGATGAATTCCAGTTCGCCATTAATGATTACCTTTGTACAAACCCGAAATGAAATGTCATACTATACAGACATGAATGTGCGGGAGCGTATAGACAGCGTTTTGAAAGCCAACGCAAGTATGTTTGCTAACCTCGGAATGGGATGTAGCAAGTCAGAAATTGAAAAGGCAAAAGTTCAAGAACGCAAAAACTTGAGAGAGGTAAAGCACCTCGACCCAACGTTTGTAGATACGCTTCTTTTGGCTTGTGACTGATAATCAGCAACATAAGTCTAAGGGTCTGCCGAAAGGCGGAGAGGGAACCATTGGCCCTGTTGGGAGCGACTTCGTATTTATTTATTGGGATGATTTAGGCGATAGTCAAGAACACGTAGACAATCAAAATAATGACAACACCACCTGAGTTTTGGATTGAAAGACATCCATATATTGTCCTTCACTCTAGTACGTTTTGCGACTGGATAGTCGTAGACTTAGACAACAATGTTGCTTTTCGCTCTGATTCAAAAAAAGAATGTCAAGACTGGGCACATGAAAAAACACACGAGGCTATATCTTGATGAGATGAACTACGATGAAACAGACTTCATACCATGTGAGGTCTGTGGAGTCAAAGCCACAGACATACACCATATAGATGCTAGAGGGATGGGCGGAAGCAAAACGTCCGACTATATAGAAAATCTAATGGCATTATGTAGAAACTGTCACGAAAGGTGGGGAGATATCAAACATCATAAAGACTTCTTGAGAGACGTTCATGAATTAAGAATGTATCAAAAAAGGCGCTAATAACTTAAACGATGGATACGGAACAAGTTAAGACCTGTAACTCTTGCCACCGAGAGTTGCCCGTAAGTCGATTTAGTCCACAAAAGAAAAACGGAGTATTCGCATACTATAAAGGTCGTTGCAAAGACTGCTATGTAATATATCGCAAACAGCGAGCCGACAAAGGAACACCAGATGGGGTACGCAAGAAGGAGTCTAACCAATACTGGAAACACATATCATGGCTATGAGTTGGATGTTGGGAGGCGGTGGGTTAATGGATGATGGAAGCCGTCTCCCCCACTCAGTATTATGAGTCATAAAAAGAGCTAATACGGCTCAAAGTGTAAAGTAAATGAGCCACAAAGTGTAAAACAAAAACCTTTAACACCAACGAGAAATGAAACAAGGAACATTAGTTTGGGTACTTGCTGAAGTAAGCGAATACCAAGAGACCAACACTATGGAGGATACTATCATTGTAGAGCCTCAAGGAACGAAGGCATTGCCTTACTACGCACCTACGGAATTCGTAAAGGAACTCACTCAGGTAGAGATTGATGAATTGTCTTTAACCCTTTAACACCAAATGAAATGAACCAATGCAAATGCACTGCCCCTACTATCGCTACAAAAGTTAGCGAGAACGGAATATACTCATACTGCACAAAGTGTGCGGAAGAAGTAGAAACCTTTAACACAAAAGAGAAATGAAGACACCAATGCAAGAAATGTTTGACCAACTGAAAGCGTCAAGAAAGGA
>Ga0222715_10000802_pt1 | contig 31170 bp, 18 predicted proteins | sample C33_9DmetaG_FD_165056 | JGI IMG/M metagenome (GOLD analysis project Ga0222715, IMG submission 165056) | Estuarine water microbial communities from San Francisco Bay, California, United States - C33_9D | ecosystem: Environmental > Aquatic > Marine > Unclassified | place: USA: California...
GCTTCTTCTGCTGGTAACTCATTCATCGACTGCTCCAACATGTATTCTCGGTTCACGCGAGCTTCTTCTGATTCGTAATCCGCGGCGCCGCGCAACAAGAGCGCGCCTTCCGGTGTGGGTTGGCCCCTTTGCACCGACCCGACACCCATGAGACGATCGTAAATCCAACGCGCTTCATGTTCCCAGTCCGTCGGTGCTGACGCAGGACGCGGCTTGAGTTGCTGACGTTCCGGGATGTCCGTTTCGCGAATCTGGTCATCCGCGGCGGTGAGCATTTGCTCCTTCACCACGGACGGTTCGAACGCCTTGGATGCCCAAGTCTTCGCCTCCGCCGGGCCACCGACTGACTTTCGGGCCACCTTTTGCTCCGCCTTTGCCGCACGTCGCTCTGCGGCTGCTGCGCGGGCCCGTTCGTAATCCTCTGCGTTTGCGTCATCATTTTCAATAAAATCATCCATCTCGCCATCCTCGCCGTCGCTACTATCCTCCGCCAAATCCTCAACACTTTGCGACTCCGCAACGCCACCGACGCGGTTACGACGTGCGAACATGCGGTGGAGCTCCTCGGTGTCACCAAAGATATCCGCTGCGTCTTGGAGCTGGTCTCGGCGCAAGCCCGGGATGGAAGACTTGAGACGACGCTGGCGCTCCTCCTTAGACTCCTTGGGACCATCCGTTTCATCGCGCACGATAAAGTCGTCCATCTCGTCTTCGGAGTCGTCGTCATCACTATATGCCACTGCACGCTTAGCGTCAGGGGCCTCCGGCGCTTGAACAGCCTCCGCGGGGGCCTCCCCTTCCGCGCCCGCCGCCTCTTCGTCGTCATCCTCGCCAAACAAACCACGTTCCAGATCCGCAATCGTTCCCGCCGCGCGCGGTTCTGCCGTCGTCGCTCCTTCGCGCTCTGCCGCAGTCTGAATGCGCTTCTTCTTTTCTTTGCGCTTAAACCCAGTGACTTGGTTATCCTCCAAAAGCTCGTAATCTTCCTCGTCGAGCGCCATGGCGCGTTTGCGGCGACGACGTCGAATGCCCTCATCTTCGTCATCACTATCCTCCTCCGCCGCCGCCGTCGCATCGCCCTCGGCCTTCGCATCGGTCGCATCTTCCTCCTCCTGCGCATCCGCCGTGACCGTCGCGTTGACGTCCTCGGACTCTACCGCGTCGTCCACGCCAGCCCCTCCAGCGGGCGCGCCCGCGTCCGCTCCACGCTCCGCCGCCTCCTCCGCATTCCGCACCGCGTTCACCGCATGTGCGTCATCACCACCATTCCCCACGTCTTCCCGTTCGTCGTCCGACATCTCGCGTGCCTCGCGCGTGCGCAAACCGAGAGTGATCTATCGATACAAGATCGATCTGCGGCGCGCAAATTGAACGAATCAACGACGCGGTTTTCGGTTCGGCTCGCCTTGCTACGCGCGGTTCGGGTCGCACGACGACGTCGGTGACGAGAGGTGTGCGCGCGCGTGCGTGCGGACACCACCCGATGGCGACGCGCCGAGGAATGACGACGACCGACAAAATAAAAACCAAAATCGGTAGGGTTGGACAGCGTTTTCAGTTTGGGCGGCAAACGTAAAATGGTATTACAACTTTAGAGGCGTTATCGCCACGCTCTGGCGGCGTCGGCGTCATCAGCGGCACGCTTTGCGACGATGGTACCGACGATGAGAGCGATGAGGGTGAACACGAGTAAAGCATGGGAAAAGTCGTCATCGAGCGCGTCAAAACTCTGCGACGGATTGAGCCGAGTGTAAAAGGCGTCCAATCCATACGCAAAGAATAATACGCTGCTTTCCAGCGTGGCTGGGGCGGTGATGATACCGCGTAAGCCACGAACGGTGTAGTGGTACGTGGCCCACGACGCTGGGAACACGGGGATGACTTCATTGTACGGGATTAGGCCTTCTTCGCGATCGGCGGGCGTGGGTTTATTCGGCCGCCGCGGGTCGAGAAACCGCTTGTCGATGGACGTGACTTGGTCCGTAGCCGTGGCGAGCAGCACCGCAGGTTCGGTGACACCGCGCATTGAACGTGTGACGCTGAGCATTTTCGCTTCGGGGCGAATGTAATAGCTCTGTCCGATTATTCGTAAAGTTGGCGGCGCGAGCGAGCTCGACGTTTCATTTTGCGCCCCGCCGAAGATGGACTTGTACACCAAATCACCGACAGCCAACCCGCGTCGCTCTTCGCTATCGTCGTACATTTCTAACACACTCATCGCATAACGCTGAGCACGAGTGTTGAAATAATGGTACGCCACCCAATTCTCGCACATCACCGCGTGTACGGGCCCACGAGCGTCGCCGTGACGCACGCGATATAATATCCGACCAGTCACGGCGTCGATCAAGTTTACATGCACCGCCGCCCCGGTGCTTGTGGCGACGAAAATCGTGTTCGGGTTGAGGTACTTGAACATGGTCGACCGGTCGCCTGGCACGCGCACCCACGAGTTCACGACCTCGCCCTCCATGGGCTTGGACGCAAAGCCGACGATGTCGCCCGATTCCGGCGGAAACGCCACCGTCCACGAATGTAAAGCGCTGATTTCGGACCCAAACGCCTCGGGCGCTGGGTTGAACTTGTATCCACGAACTTCATTCAACTCTTGATCGACTTTGTAGTACGACATGTGACGGAGCTGCTCGCGCGCGCTCAACCACGCCGCGTCGGCTTTGGGATAGACGGCGGCGGCGCCCGAGGATTCCACCAACACCAATCCCATAGCACCGCCAGCGACGTCGAAAGGCAACACGTGTGCGGTGCGGAATGGAAAATCAACGCGCTCCCCGACTATTTCGCCAGTGAATTGATCAATCACGACTAGCGATGTGGTGGAGACACCCTTGGCGATGGCGAGCGCGTACTTGGCGCCGTCTTCGCCGCCGAGCGGCTTCCATTCCATCAAGGCTGAAAATTCTAAGCCTGATGCGCCGAGGTACTGTCTCCACAACGCGCGCCCGTCGCCGTTATGCATCGCGATGACGCCTCCGCGCGCGGACAACGCGATGATTGACCGCCTAAATCCATTGTGGTCTTTATGCGCCTCATTCTTTGTGCTATCCTTTTGACGAAGCGCGACGAGACGGTTCATATCATTGCTCGTCGCGCGCCTGAAACGCATCTTAATAGAAAGCACCTGATACTCTATGCGTTCGCTTGACGTCAGCCGCACGCTTGAACCCACGTGCGCGGCAGCGCCTGCATCCGGAAGATGACCAAAAATCACGTCCCGCGCCTGCGAGGACGCCTCCTCGCGTGTCCAGACCACATCTTTCCCACGATGCAAGCTCATCGTCGCGTCGGCGTCGACAGTCAGTATTGAATCTTTAGATTTTGAAATGAATGCGCGCGCTAATGGTGCGTTGCGCAAGAATTCATCACCTCGGCGCGTCTCGCCCAATGTGATTTCAGACGCGTCCAAAATCGACACTGAGCTCATAGCGTACGCCATAACACCGCGCTGCGCCATCGCACGCGCGCGCACGACGCCGACGAACACGTCTTCGCCGTCCACCGATACGGCAGAGAACGTCGGACACGCGTCAGCGTACGTCTTGACGATTTCTAACGCCCCCGTGTCGACGTTGACGCGCGTCAACGCGCACGCCTCGCCCGACGCGAGCACACCAACACCGTGACGAATCGCCGCTAACGCGCCTCGCGCATGACTGCCTACCACTGGTGTGTACGTCACGCGCTCTCCAGACGTAAACGCGAGCTCGGATGGCATCGCGAGGGTCGATACGCCTTTGCCTTTAACGAGCGCCGCGACGTCGACAGAAATCACGCGACCCGTCGGCGTCACGCCAATCACGCGTGCGTTCGTCCCTACGCCAAGCGCGTACGCCTGATCGGGTGCAATCGCCCCTTGACGTGCGCTCGCACATCGACCGCCGATGACGGTCCCATCAATCGTGGTCATCGCGCACGCGCACGGCGCGCCTGTCTCGAGCTCTCGGCCAACCGCGTACGTCACCTCACCATGCACGAATACGCGCTCCCAAATCGCCTTCTCCGCAACGTCGCGCACATTTGCTCGCCAATTCACCTCACCCGTGCGCAAAGAGCGCATGACAACCTCTCCTTTGGCTAAAGTCACGACGTCGACGTCGCCGCACCCGTCGACGTCCCGTCTCGCCACAAACGCGTCCTCACCAATCTGTAACTCACGCTCCGCTCGAGCCTCCGCACTCGGCATCGCATCGCTATAACTCACACCTTCCCACAACAATTCACCATCTCGCGTGTCGTACGCACGAATATGCTTGCCTCCGTCGCCGCTCGTCGCGAGCGCGACGTCGTCGTCGATCGCCGCGCGCGTCACCCCACCCTCGCTCGCATCATGCACCGCACGCCACGCGATCGCCCCAGTCGACGCATCCACGCTCGCCACGCACTCTGCGCTCTGCGTGAACAACCGCGCGTGCCGCGCGTCGAGATAGGCGTGCTGCACGTCCCCGATGTGTTCGGCGAGCCAGTCTCTCGATCCCAACTGCTCGCGACGCAACGCGCGCGCCGTCGGCGCGTGCGACGCGCATGACGCGACCAAGACCACCGCACACGCGCTCGCCATCGACCGCGCGCGCGTGCGGCGCCGAGAACGCCCGCGACGCGCGCGTTCGGGCGTCATCATTGACGAAGATGATGATGACGACGATGCGGCGTCGCAATGTGTCGTCACTCCTCCGCGCGCCGGCGCCGACGCCGCACGCGCGCGCGCGCCCATCAAGCCCCGACGACGCGCACGCGATGGCGCACGGCGCGATCGACGACGTCATCGACGACCGCGCGCGCGCGCTGTACGTGAGCGCGTATGAACGCATCGACCGCGACCGAGGCGGCGGCGGAGCGACGCTCGGCGTCCCGCGCGACGGCGACGGCGACGGCGACGGCGGTGCGTCCGCGCGCGGCGTGTTCGTGGTGAACATTGCGCGCGACGTGCGCGCGGCGACGCTGCACGGGACGGTGATGCGCGTGGGTGAGGGAGGCGAGCTCGCGCGAGGCGGCGACGCGAGGCTCGCCGACGCGGGTTCGAGCTCGGGGACGTACGCGTACGATATTAACGTCGGTGGTGGTCAAGGAAAAGGGGATGGGAAAGCGTCGCTTTTGACGCGCGCGCGCGTGCGGTGCGCGCGTGAATTGGCGATTACGAGGACGTTGGAGAGCGTTCGGGACGAGTACGAACGCGAAGCCGCAAAGGCGAGGACGAAAGAAACCAACGACGGCGGTGAGGATGACGACGACGCGCGCGCGCGTAAGCGCGAGAGGAAAGAGAAGAAGGAGAAGAAGGAGAAGTCGGCGAAAAAGGCCAAGAAGGACGCGTCGTAGTTGAGATGTTTTTGTAACCAAAAAGTAAAACTGGTAGCCAAGCCGCACAACATGACGCGCACTATCGCCGTCGCCGCCGCTGCGGTATCATCGCCGCGTGCGCGCGCGACACCGCCGTCGGCGTCGCCTGCGTCGCGCCCGCGCCAAGTGCGCTCGGACGCCGCAACGCGCGCGGCGCAACGCGTCATCGCCGTGTGCGCATCGCTCGCGCTGACGTCCCAGCCGCTCGCGGCGCACGCGCAGCCCGGGTCGAAGCCGATCCCGGTGATCGATGACCCCGAAGTCGGATGCACGGTGAAGGCGTTGGATTTGTTTTCCGACGTGCGCGCGAAGTTTTCCATGGAGGTGGCGAGCGGGGCGCTGCCGGAAGCCGTGCTGAACCTCTCGCGGTGCGACTACAGCGGGAAGGATTTAAAGGGGAAGGTTTTGAGCGGCGTCGTGGGCGACGACGTGAATTTTGACGGCGTGGATTTCACCGGGGCGGAGATGTCTCGGGCGAGCATGCGTGGGAGTTCGTTTAAGAATGCGGTGTTGAATTCGGTCAACGCGTACGAAGTGCGGTTTGATGGGTCGGATATGCGAGGCGCGGATTTTACGAATACTTTATTGAGTTCGGCGAGCTTTGGAAAGTATAACGGGGTGTGGGCGAATGTTGAAGGCGCGCAATTCGAAGGCGCGTTGTTGTCGAGTTCGGATGCGCAGAGATTGTGCCAAAATCCAACACTCGATATTGACGGGTTGATTGCCATCGGCGGGTGCAAGTAAAATTTTTTCTCATGCTTTGCTTTAAAAGACTACTTTTTATAATAGGCTATACTGCGCGATGTAAATTAGATCACTACATGACATTTTTCACGACGAAGTTCAACTCTGGTCGTTCCGCGACAGCCTTTTTAGCGGCTTCGGCGGATGCGACGGTGACGCTCGTGGCGTCGGCGCCTCGGACTGCTTCGAGCGCGTCGGCGAAATCCTTGAAATCTTTCTGTGACGTACCTAAAATTTGCTCGCGACGCTCTTGGCGCTCTTCGTCGCTGACGTTGAGCAAGTGACGCATGAGCGCGGTGTAGCCCTTGGAGTCGGGAAGTTGGTAGGAGTCGATGTCGCCGATGGTGCCGATGATGCTCTTCGTCAATTCCTCCTTGCCGATTTCAAGGTTGCGTAAGAAGTCCACCGTGGCGTCGTAATTGTCGAGCGTCTTCAACAAGTTTGGATCTCTGTAAGATAAGTAAGTGAACATACCGCTGTGCGAGTCAAAGTCGCTGAAACCGCCGTAAGCGCCGCCAGAGACGCGCACACGATCCCACAACCACGTCGTCCCCAACAACTTGTTAATCACATACGATGATCCATGGAGCTCGTATCCAGCCTTGTACAAGTTCGCAGCCTTGCCGACATAGTTCACTTGCGTGGGAACGGTGAGGATTTCATTCTGCTTGGGGTTGATGCCAGTCCATTGCTCAGACTTGCCGGCGCCAGTGGCGGGCATGGAGTTCAAGAAGGCTTCAACAGACGACATGGAAAGGTCAAGCGTCTTAGCGTCAGCAGTCAAGTTGGTCACAGAGCCAGCTCGGTTGTTAATGCATGCAGAGATGGTTTGTAAATCCGCCAAGACACCGTCCCAGTCGCTGTCGACGCGCTTCGAAAGCTCGCGGAGGTAGTCGAGTTGCGCCAAGCCGCCCATTTGCTCAGACACCCAACCAGAGACGGAGTCCATGGCGTCGAGGCGACCAGCGGCGACGCTGTGGCCAGAGCCCTGCACGCGAGATTCCATACCCGCACGAGTTTCGAGGACGAGCTGCTTGAAGATGTTCTTGTCATCGAACTTGGCCTCGAGCATGAGCTCAGACATGAGTTCGTGAAGAATGCCGACCTTGTCGCTCGTAGCCTTGCCTCGCACAACCATGTACGCTTGCATTTCGTCCGAACCACGCATCGGCGACGTGAACGGGGATACAGAGATGCCACCCGTTTGTGCGCTGATAAGTTGATCAAATTCAACAAAACTCTTGGACTTGGTGCCCATGCGTCCGAGCGCGCGCGTCCAAAGTGGAACGAGCGCCAAGAGGTGAGTGGGAATAGTCTTCAAATCGAGCAAGTGCTCGGCGTACAAGATATCGTTCGTGAACAAGTCGTGAGTCAATACCTTGGTCGCACCAATAGACGAGAAATCCGTCGGAATAGCCTTGGCTTCCTTGGGAATGTCGCTCAACGCCAACGTCGGAACGCACGCGAGGGCCTCGGGCGAGTCGGGCGTTTCTTGAAGAAGCTTCAATTCCTCAGTCGCCTTGACCATGTTTTCGAGCTCTTCCGGAGTCATGCTCGCACGCTTTGCATCCAGCTTACTTTGCTCTTCTGCGGCTTCAACCTCGGCAAGCTTCGCGTCGGGGTTGAGTTCGACGGTGACTTGGTGCGTGTTTTCAATGAGCAATCTGCGCATCAACGGACGGAAGACATCTTCAGAGGCGATGCGCTCCTTCAACTTGGCGAGCGGCGCCTCGAATCGAAGCGGCTCGAACGGATCGCCTTCATATAACCAAGTGCTCATAGAACGGAACATCAAAGAAAGACCGCGCGGGAAGCGGCCAGTGTTGTTTTCTCTCAAGCTAAATTCAATCGAGTTGATGCTCGCTTCGATGGCTTCTTTAGTGAAGCCTTCTTCGGCAATCTGCGCAATCGTATCGTGAATCAACTTCTCAACCTTGGGGATATCTTCAGAAGCGACACCACGCAAGCCAACCGCGTAGGTGGGCTGACGGAGTTCATCCTCTAACCCATAACCGACGATGGCTTCGCCCAAGCCGGATTCCTCCAACGCGATGCGAAGCGGCGCAGAGGCAGAGCCCATCAACAAGTTGTCCAAGAAACCTACGGCGAGGCCAGTTTCCGGGTCAAACGGGTCCTCGCTCAACAACCAGTTAACTTGGACGAAAGACTTTTGCTCTTCTTCGCCTTCGCCACTGGTGTACGAGCGTACGATGCGCTTGGGCTCGCTGAAAAACTTCTGCGTGCCGATGGAGCTGTCAACCTCACGGTATTCAAACTCGTCGAGGAATGTCGCCAAGTGCTTTAAGCGCTCCTCAACATCGTCATCACCGTAGTACCACATGCGAGAGTTACTTGGGTGGTAGAACTTTCCGTGGAAATCCTTAAACTCAGCAAACGTAAGTTCAGGAATGACGCGGGGGTCCCCGCCAGAATCGACGCCGTAAGTGTTATCCGGGAACAGCGCTTGCTGGCACTCACGCGCAAGCACAGAATCAGGGGATGAGTACACACCCTTCATTTCGTTGAACACCACACCCTTGAACGTCATCGGTCCATCGGTGGAGTCGAGCTCGTAGTGCCACCCCTCTTGCTCGAAAGTTTTTTCATTCGTGATGCAACGAGGATGAAACACCGCGTCCAGGTAGACATCCGTCAAGTTACGGAAGTCTTGCAAGTTACACGATGCCACGGGGTAGGCGGTCTTGTCTGGCCACGTCATCGCGTTCAAGAACGTGTTCAAAGACCCCTTGATGAGCTCCACGAAGGGCTCCTTGATGGGATACTTGCGCGACCCGCACAACACTGAGTGTTCCAGAATATGCGGAATACCCGTCGAGTTCGCCGGCGGCGTACGAAACGCCACACCAAAAGTCTTATTTTCATCGTCGTTACTCAAAGACATCACCTCGGCGCCAGTCTTCTTGTGCTTGAACAAAAACGCCTTGGCGTCGTACTCTGAGATGTAATCCTCGCGCACGAGCTCAAACCCGTGCAAGTTCGCCGGCGCCTTCATCGTCTCATACGTCGACACCGGCTCACTCACCGCACGACGAATAACCGAACCCGCGCGAACGCGCGCCGCCTTGGTCGCATGCGCAATCCCTCGAGACGACGCCAAAGGCGTCGTCGTCGATCGCGTCGCCGCGGACGCCATCATCCTCAACGCGCTCCCGCCGCGCCCCGCGTGCGCTGCTCTCGCCGGCGACGCCGTCGATGCCACCGTCACCGTTTGTGCGCTCGCGCTCGACGCCGCGCCGCTCGACCACGCGCGCGCACACGCCGCCGTCGTCGACGCTCGTCCAACGACGTCACCGATGAATCGGCGCGTGACCGTCGTCGTCGTCCTCGTGCGCGCCGCTTCGTCCCTTACGACGACGCGTGCGCGCGCGCGAAATCAATCAGATACAAATACGAGCGCTTGGGCGTCTCGAGGTCGCCGTTGACACCACGCGCGTCGACGAATGGCGTGTGAGCTGCGTCACTGAGGGATGGGCTGGGTGAAAAAAGTGCAGCGTCACTTTGCCCTATTCTCGTGAATCGTCATTCACACGCGCGCGCGACGGGATTGTGCGAGCGGCGAGGACGACGACGAGGCGTACGGCGGGTGTACTATCGATTGTGTACGGTTTGTGCGGCGCGACGACGAGGACGACGACGATAATATAAGGAGATGATGGCCATGACTTTATCCATGATGGCGCCAGTCAAGACGACGACGGCGGTGCGCACGACGCGGTCGTTGCGATCGAGCGCACCGCAGCGTCGCGTGCGGGTGAACATGCTTCCTCCGGGTGGGGGCATGCCGAACATGCCTGGGATGGACCCGAAGAAGATGGCTGAGATGCAAAAGGCGTACGCGGAGGCGATGAAGGATCCAGAAACGGCGAAGAAGGTGCAAGCGCAAATGGCGCAAATGCAAGGGATGATGAATAACCCAATGGTGCAACAACAGATGCAAGCGATGAATAATATGGTGGCGAATCCGGATATGCAAAAGAGAATTGCGAGTTTGAAGGATGACCCGGCGTTTGCGGATTTCTTTGATGATTTGAAGAAGAACGGACCGGGGGCGATGATGAAGTGGGCGAATGATAAGGCGTTTTTGGCGCGATTGAATGACGCGCTCGGTGGAGAGGAGGCTATTCGTGCGGCTGCGGGTGGGATTGCGCCACCTGAAGCGGCAGCGGCGCCGGCGCCGGCGGTGAGCGCGCCTGAAGTTGAAACGTTGCACGACGCGGCGCGCTACGGCGACGTTGAAGCGGTGGAGGATTTCATCGCTATTGGTAAGGATATCAACGCTCGCGATTCGTCGTCGCGCACGCCCATTCATTATGCTATTGCTTTTGGCAAGGGCGACGCGGGTGAGGAGATTTTCAATATGCTTCTCGAAGCCGGCGCAGATTTGACAGCGACGGATGAAAAGAAGAACACCCCGTTGCACTACGCGTGCGGTTATGGTAAGCCGTTCGCTGTCAAGGCTTTATTAGCCAAGGGCTGCGACAAGACGTCTACCAACGGTACGGGTAAGACGCCCATCGACCTCGTCAAGCTTGAGGCGAAGAATCCGATCAACAATGACGCTGAGTTGGTCGCCGCGTTGTCCGTGTAAATTTGACACGTCATTGGAATATTAAAAATAAAAACAAATTCTTTTCTCAAACAAATATCGCTCCCATTAGTTTAGTCAAGTCGATAACGCCTCACAGAGAAACGAATGAAAGTAAACAAAGGATGATGCTTAATCTAAAGTTTTCGAAGTATTACACAAGATGATCTCGTCTCAAACTTCCGGTGTTAAGTCATGGCGGCGATGTAACAGCGCGCACTTGATGTTTGAAAACTATGATCAGAGAGGAAAGTGGCTCTATGATGAGGAAAGGTAGGCTCTATGCCGAAGCGGGTGATTCGGAGAAGCCATCGGTAATGAAGCGTTTGAACATGGACTCCGCACCGGTGGCGAGAAGACGACTCAACGCAGTCCAACCCGACTTTTGAGTCGTGAGCACGTAGCTATTGCCCGTTACGGGCGTTTGTCTCGCTTCAGCGGACGCGACGGGTGATTTCGTGGCATCCCTTGGAGATTCACCAACTATCTGCATGTGGTACGAGTACATGCCCATGACGAGCGACGTCACCAACCGGGCGGCAATCAAGCATGGCAAGATGCGCATCTCAGTCGGCGTTAGCGGGAAGACGCTTTGAATGCCGGAAAGCATGACTGACATATCGCGGATAGGATCACGTTTGTTGAGCGCACAGTACGCCATGGCGATGGCAACTTCATTGACGCTCCAAGACACCACAACATCACCAAAATCAATGACGCCAAACTCATTTTCCAAGGGATCCAAGTCCGACAAAATCATAACGTTCTGCTCATTTAAATCGTTGTGCAATATACCAGTTCGTAGCTTATCCGAAACCGGCATCACCAAGTGCTTAAACGCATTAAACACGGTGTTACACATGGAAACACGGATTTCATCTTGGAAAACACCGCGCACGACGAGATCTTTCATAAAGTACTGCACGTCCATAAAGTATCGTAAATCCCACAGTCTCGCGCGACTCTCGAGAGCTTTCCAACACATGCCTTGCTGTTCTAAGTGTCTGATGGACATACAATCTTGCAAATCAGCACGCTGCGAAACAAGTGTGATTTCTTGCGGCGTCGGCCATTTGTTGAGCACGCTGCAAATGCGTCCAACAAAGACGCCGCTTTGCCGAACGAACACATCTGAGTGCGGAAGCGGAATATCCACAAGAAGCTTACCTGGGAGATACGTCAACACCCTCAAGGTATGCGCAACTTGATTGGTTGCCAAGAACGTCACTCGAGTGCAAAATTCACGCTGAGCACCAGGGGTATCCGCGGAAACAATGTTCACGGTACCGTCTGGCCCAGGCACCGTATACATAGCAAGCTTGGACTTGATAATTCGTGGGCACTCAATGCCGTGCGCACCTAATTGCGCCATCACTCGTTCTTGTGCCGCAAGCACACCGCGACTGATTCCCGAACTATCGACGCCATTGTGAACCTTGACGACGAACTCCCGTTTGACGATTTTCTCCCCCGACACCGGATCTGGGCAGTACGCAAAGAAATACCAGTTCTTGTCATCATACGAAGGCAGCTCCCTCATAGAGTCTCGAGAAATATCGCCAATATCATAGTGCGCCATGAGCAAACGAAAGACCTCCGACGCCGTGACTTGAGGACGACGCAATTTACGCTCGGCTTCATCAATCATCGTCGTAGGCACGTTTGCGCTTCGCACGTCGCTCGGCAACAACGACGCAAACGCCGCCGGTTGCGCCCGTGTAGGCACCACTGACGGAACATCCGGCAACGCACCCGACGCCGCCAACGCAACCTGTCTTTGCTCCTCAGACATTGCCTCCAACGCCTTTTCGCTCGGCGCGCGAGTCCTCTGCGCGCCCAAACGCGTCGCCTTTGTCGCCCCACCGTCAGCCGCATCGTCATCCGCACCGTCCGCCGGCGTCGTCATCGCCTTCGGTGTCGAAATTCCCGCCCCTTGGCCGTCTCGCGCAACATTTTCACCGTCTTCCGCCGCGTCGTCTTCGTCACCATCGCCAGCACCGTCGTCACGCCCGCGCGTTCCGCGCGGCGTTCGCGGCGACGTCTCATTCTCCCCCGCCGACCCTTGCCGCACCCGTCGCGTCCGTCGCTCCACTTGACTCTCCTGCTCTCGCGCGCGCACCCCCATCGCGCCGTGCCGTGCCGCGTCGCAATGTGTCGTCATCACGCGAATGGCGCGCGCTCGGAATGCGAATCACATCCAATCATTCCACATTCCACGCATCCACCGCGCACCTGCCCCATCCCGCACCGCGAACCCGCGCGCGCGCGCGCATAAAATTCCACCGCACCCATCCGCGTCACCCACACCCCGTGGAGCCCGCGCGGTCGCGCGCGCGCGCCCGACGCGCGCGTCGGACGCACCCGTAAGCGCGCGCGCGAACGCGTCGACACCCGGAATTATTGGAATTATCCGCACACCGACCGCTCTAGACACTGTCATACCCATGGCACCCTTCGTCATATGGGATATCCCGCGCGATCGCGTCCGGAACTCCCGCACGCGCGCGTCGTGTGTCCGTGACATGGGCCAAACCGTGCGCGCACTACGACACATGCACCACGCGTGTGGCACGCCTAAACCCTAAGAAAGCGCGCAAAGTCAGTCGATGTGATGTGGCGTGTGCCGATGGCATCGGCACTCGTTCGCGCGCCGATGGTGGCGACGACGGGCGCGAGCGCGATGCGCGGTGCGGTGCGATGCGGTGCGCGATGCGCGGGTGCGCGACAGGCGCGCGGCGGCGCGGTTCGGCGTCGCGTGGGCGCGTCCTCGCGCGCGAATGCGCACGCGGTGGCGCGCGCGCACTGCGTGTGGGTGACGCGGATGGATGCGTTGGCGGCGCCGCGTGGTGTCGGTGGTGGTGGGGACGGTGCGCACGGGCGCGAATGCGGTGGGTTTGGTGTTCGTGCGTGCGAATGGGGCATGGGTGGGATGGATGTGGGCGTTGGACGACGAGGACGACGAGGACGGGCGGGGCTGGCGCGGGGCGCGGCGGGGGCGTTCGCGGACGACGCGCACGAGACGCAGTACGCTGAGGTGAAGAAGACGACGAAGAAGAAGGATAAGATGAAGAATAAGAATAAGAAGAAAAAGTGTCGAGGGTCTTCGAGTAGTAGCAGCAGTAGCAGCAGTAGTAGTAGCTCGAGCAGCAGCAGCAGTAGTAGTTCGGAGAGCGAAGGCGAGGGCAAACGCGGACGCGCCTCGGCGAAACAAAAGTTTCAAGATGTCCTTACCAATATGGGTAGTGGTGGTGGGAAAGCGGGGATGGATAAGACTATGAAAAAGTCGACGACTAAGACGTCGATGAAGGCTAAGAAGACAAAGACGAAGAAGGGTAAAAAGGGTGACGTGCTGGCGGCGTTGAGGACAAAGTTGGGCAAGGTTGTGTCGCAAAAGGCGCAAGAGGACGCGTTGCGGGCTCAAACCATGGTGGGAGATGCGTTAGTGATTGACGTTGAAGCGAAAAGTTTTTCGAATGGCAGTGGGCCTACGACTTCTCTCCCACCGGCGTTGGCGACGACTGGGTATTGCCCGTTGGTGTCCCCGGTTGTCGTCGGCGACGCCACGAAAAAGGTGCCGCTCGCCGTAGTTGAGATTTGCACCGGGAAGGAGTGTCGCAAGCGCGGTGGTGGCGACATTGTTGAAGTTTTACAAAACGAGCTCCCGGAAGGATGGGCGTGCCAAGGCAGTGGAAAGTGCATTGGCTCGTGCAAACGTGGCGTGAACGCCCGATTGAAGACAGCCATCGGCAGCGAGAAATTTTCGTATCTCGACGTACCGACGGCGCGTTCATTCTTTTGCAACATGGCCAACGCCACAAATGAGCTTCAAGCTAGTTTCGATGATATGGATATCGGCATGTCTAACTCGCCCACGAGTCGCCGCAAGGCGTCACCGATCATGGCTGCCGCCGAAGAGGCGTCGCGACGAGCCGGCGAAATGGCCAACGTTCCGAAAGGATTCATGCCTAAACTGATGTAATCATAAACGATTCTTTGAATGAAACAGATGTTGAATGAATCACATGCGCGTTGCTAATATATATGGTATAATGCGCCGTAGTTTGCTCTGGGTTTTAGCGCGCTTCGTTCAACGTTAGCTTGACGCGGTCGTCGTCACCGAAAGCATAGGCATACTTCCACGACGGCGTCGCAATATCGTCCCACGTCTCTTGTATGCTTCCGTCTTCTTTTGGTCGCAAACTCAAACGCTTACCGCTGGGCACAACGTAGCTGACATCTCCTGAAATAGTGACGTCCTTGGCATCAAATTCACCGCTACCGTGAATGACGATGGATGCTCGTTCGATGCGACTAATGCTCGCGCTCCAGTACACGTTTGAGGCATCCTTCCAGTCGACGCCCTTGTTGATTACCTTGACGTTGCGAAGACGACAGCGACCGCACTTGTTGTCATCGAACACGACTGACCCATCAGCGATTGGACCCATCAAATCCGAAGCTTGGATGGAGAGAGCGCCGTTGATGTCAACGTTTTGCCACTCAACTTCGGCAATTTCCAATCGCACCTCTGACCCTTTGTGAATCGTCCCGCCTTGAATCTTTTGCTCCACGACATCCCAAAGTGGTCCGATGCTCGGGTTCGTAGACCAAATGAACTCCGGTCCGAGGTTTAAGTAATCATCCACTGGGTAATCATCCGGCAAAGGATGCGCAACGTTGCAGCGCACAAGCAAATCGCTCGCATTTCGCAACAAATCAAGAAATGACCCGTCGGGCGTTTGCGCGAGGTTTGTCGCTTTGGGTGGTTTCTTCTTTTTGGCGCTACTTGTGATTCGTCTACGAAGCGCATACAACGCAAACGTCGGGAGAGTATCCCAGTCATTCGCCCCAAGACGCTCCGGGGAGTGGCGCATCAAAGCGTCGGCAATATTCTGCATCGAACACTCCAATCTTCCTCCTTTCACGCCATTTTCCAACACGGGCTTAGTCAAATTGATCAGCATCCCAGGAAACGCCGCACGCGGCGTGCGCATGAGCGCATCTTTGATGTGATTCAACCCAATGTACAAAACGTTCGTATTCGCTGGATACGCACTTTCCTTGCCGCCTTCATCACTTGGCTTGTCACTCAAGCCCAAGCGCTCAAGCTCGGTGTACTCAATATTTGACACGCCATACGAATAAGTATTCGTCAACGCGTTCTGTTTTTCAACCAGGACGTTGATACCCTCGCTTGCGCCAATGTGACGCTCACAGCTCGCGAAACCTAGCGCCTTGTCGCCCTTCACACCCACGCCCGCAAGGGAGAGCAAAGTGGTATCAGTACCAGCCATTGGATTGGTGATTTGTCGCACGATCGAGCCTTTACGATTGCGGCGCTCTAACCAATCGAAAACACCTTCATCGTACATGAGCTTCCAAATCGCTCCGTGACCGCCCGGCTTGAGCTTGAATTTCCCCAAACCTTTCCGTACCCACTGCCCGGCGTCGAGACTAATCACCGGCACGAGTGGTTGTTCAAATAGCTTGAAATTTTCTTCACCTCTACCGTACCAGTTATTGTCCCGAAGAAGGTTAGAAATTCGCGTGTGATTACCCTTTGCCGCGCTGGTCATCACCGCCACTGGCGTCTTGTGGTGCACGCCGTTCAATTTGTAATACAGCCACTCCCGAGCAGTCAAATCGCGGAACAGTCCTTCAATGAGCGGACGGCCGTTGTATTGCAAGAATGCCGCGGGTAAGCTCTCACCCGTGACGGGGTCTTCCAAACCAAGCCTGTCGCCCGCGCCGCCGAGAGGATAAATTTCCGCCATGTTTGGTAGCTCCTCGATGCCCCATCTCGACGCCGTCGCCGCAAAAGCCCCGCCGTTGGCTCGTAAATCCGCCCCAGGTGGGCGCAGCATCGTCACTTCTCCCGGCACACCCGCGCAATCGAGACCATCGCATTCCTCGGTGCTATGCAACATCGCCGGCTCACCAGTCAACGCCTCGACGCACAGCTCCAACGCCGCGCACTGGTATCCTACGATGCCGCCCATCATGTCATAAAACGTCTCCACCTTGCCTAGAACCGCCAACGCACGTTTAATCACCGCACGTGCATTCTTTGTCGATGGTTCCTTCTTACCATCCACCGAGAACACGTGCGCCTGACCGCACGCCACGCACGCGTACACCATAAACTTGTCCCTATCGCCCAACGCCTCGCACGCTTTGACCAACGCCCCGCCGCTCGATATCCATCGCACAACGCGAGGCCGTTGGCGTATCATCCGCAACTTCATCGAATACGCCTCATCAATGCTCGCAGCGACGGACGAAATCTCAATACACGCATCCCGAGCCGCCCGAGCGTCCTCCAGCGCCTCGCGCAACCCCGCGAGCTCGGCGTCCTCCGCCTCGGACGACGCGCTCTCCTTCGGCTTCGATTCCACCTGAAACCCTGACAACGCCGACGCCGACGCCGACGCCACACCATTCGCGTTCGCGTTCACCCCAATATCATCATGCACCGCGCGTAGACGCACCCTCGATACCCGACGCGACGCCGACGCCGAGAAAGCGCTCGGCGCCGGGACGCCGCGTCCTCGCGCGCGCACCTTACCCACGCGCGCGCCATCGCCCGCCACGACGCGCGGCGCCGCACGCGCGTGCGTCATCGCCCACATCACCGCCATAGACGCTCAACGCACCTCCACGCACGCTCGTCAGACGTCACGCGTCGATCGATGGATGGAAAAGTGTCCTCGCACGAAAAGCGTACGTCGCGTCACCGCACTGCGTCGCCGCACGACCGCGAACGCGCCCGCGACCGCGACGCGACGGGCGATGGGAAGACAAAACAAACCTCGACGCGCGCCTGTCGCGACGACGGTGACGGTGACGGCGCCGGGCGACGCACTGGCGCGTCGAGGCACGGCACGCGAAGGATATTCTCTTGAGTGAGTGATACATTAGTGGCGTCACATCTTCGAGGAGGGACTCGTCGACCAATTATAATCAGAGGGGTACAGTTTTGAGCCTACTTCTGTCCACCTTCGACCGGGCGTCACGACGCGACGCGCGGTGCGAACGCGCGCGCGACACGGGCGCGAGGGTCGTTTACGTTCGCGCACGTCGTCGGGCGTACGCACGCGCGAGAGATAGACGGGTGTGCGTTTGATTTGATTTGATTTGATTTGATTTTCTCGTTGGTGTGCGGTTGACAGTGAAACATCATGTCCCGGGTGCTCGTGTTTTCCTCGAGCGACGACGACGGAGACGACGACGGCGATGGGTTTTCGAGCGAATCTGACGTGGGTGCGCCCGTGCGCGTGGGCGGTGTGGGTTCGAGCGGTGCGCGGCGCGTGAGGACGGCGCGCGTGCGGGCGCCGGACACGTCGGAGAGCGAAAGCGACGAGCCGCGGAGCGCGGGCGTCGGTGGAGCGTCGGTGTCGGAAGGGTCGGACGCGACGGTTGTCGATGGAGAGGCGGAACTTCGCGCTCGCGTGGGTGCGCGGACGATTCATGCGGTTGGTCGTGCGCGGCAGGATGCGTTTGAGCGCTCGCGGGACAGGCGGGAGCGCGCCAAGGCGACGGCGCGCAGACGCATCGAGTCGTTGGAACTTGAATTACAAGTTGCGCGTGACGTCGAGCAGCGCGCGTTGGTAGAGAACTTAGCTATAATGGATGAAATACGCGCGCGTTTGGCGGCGCGGGATGATGCGTTGTTTGAAAATGCGCACGCGATGCGACGGACGAGAGTCGAGGCGGAGACGTCGGCGCGCAAGGCGACCGAGGCGCTCGTGATGCGTGCAGTCGTTGCTGACGCCGAGGCGCGAGAAGCTGCAGAGAAGGCTCGAGTAGAAGAAGAGAAACGCGCGCGTGAAGCTGCGGAGGCGGCGAAGAAGAAGGCGGAGCTCGCTGAGATTGAGGCAAAGAAGAAGGCGGAGGAGGACGCTCGCGCCAAAGCGGCGGAGGACGAGGCAAAAAAGAAACAAGCCGAGGCTGATTACGTCAGTGGGCGCGTCGTGGGTGGGGAAATTCCTCGTGTTGCCGCCGCCGCGGAAGCGCTTGAACAAGAGAAGATGTTGGCGGAGACGTTGGCGCAAGCGCGGGCGACGGTGGCGGAGTATCAGTCGCATCCTTCGGCGAAGATTGAACGTAGAAAGCTCACAAACGCCATCGTTGTGCACATTCAGCAAATTGCGGCGACGAAAGAACAGATCAATAAGAAGAGTCGAGATATTTTGACCCTTCTCGTGCAACTTCAAGAGCCGCAGAAGACGTTTGCGTTGCTGAGCATCGCGAAGAAGATGTTGTCGCAATGCGACGTGCAAGTCGCAAAGCTCAATCGCTACGCGTTCGCCCTCGCCGAAGTCGCCGTGCGCATCGCGTGCGACGTGCCACGGTTTGGTGCACTACTCGTGGCGCTCATTCACGAGGTGTGCGTGAACGCAGTGCCAAAGTACTATCCTTTTGTTCAAGGAAGGTACGCCACGGATGGCGAATACTACGACCTTATGGGATACGTCAAGCCTGACGACAGTACGGGCGCGTACGAAACCACCGACGCCTACGTTGATCGCATGACGGGATTCATGCTCTTCTACGCTGCCTTCTTGCAGGTGGATGCCCCGAATCACCCGCACGGCATGGATGCCGCGTGGCGTTGGCTGGCGCGTTTACTCAATCGATGTCCTCCAAATCGTCACACCGCCGTCGCCCTGGATTCATTCCTCAAAATCGCCGGCTACCGCATGCATCAGCAATACCGAGGACAGTTTATCAAAGTTCTCGAGCTCGTACACGGCGAATTTATCCCCAAGCTCGACGCCAAGGATAATCCAGACATTCGCCCCGTGTCGAGCCGCATGAAGACGTATTTGCACGAACACTCCTACGCCAAACCACCCGAAGGTCGCGAGATGCCCATGACGGACACGTCCACGACGACGACGTGCTAGAACTCTAGTATTATACCCACGCCATCCTCAAACGCTGTTGCATGGTGTCGTAGTCACAATGCCTAAATAATAATAAATCCCAGCAGAGCTTGAAAATCGTGCGTCCCAAATCCTCACACGTGGGCGCCGCCGCCGCTACCGTCGCGACGAACGCGACGCGCGCGCATGACGGACGCACCAGCGCCAGCCGGCGACGTGATTGATGCGCACACGCACGATGTCGTGCTCTTCTACGCGTACACGCCCATCGAAGACACCGAACGCGTCGCCGCCACACTGCGACACTTTTGCAGCACTTTTGGCGTGCTCGGACGCGTGCTCGTCGCCGCCGAGGGCGTGAACGGCACCGTGTGCGCGGCAAATGATGACGAGAATAACTTAGACGCGTTCAAACGCACGCTAGCGGCGTGTGTGCCGGCGACAGCGACGATGCCGTATAAACACTCCAAGGCGGCGAGACAGGTGTTTTACGACGTTCGCGTGGAGGTGGTCAAAGAACTCGTTGGCTGGGGACAGATGGATTTAAAATACGAAAAGCGCGAAAAGGTCATACATCTTAAACCTCGTGAGTTTCATGAGGCACTGAAACAGCGATTCGGTCGCGGTGAGGAGGTGAAACTTGTGGATTTAAGAAACGAGCACGAGTCGCTCGTGGGCAAATTCGTCAACGCCGAGTGTCCAGACGCGCGAAATATGCAAGAATTAGGTCGATTCTTGGATGAAACCGCGAGTGAAAGTAAAGAGCGAGAGGTATTCATGTATTGCACGGGTGGGATTCGATGTGAGAAGGCAGCGCTATATTTAGAACGTAAGCAGCCGGACATTAAAGCCGTGTATCAATTAGAGGGCGGCATTCACGAGTACTTGGAGGAATTTGGCACTGACGACGAATGTCTGTACCTCGGGGGTAATTTCACATTTGATATGCGCGGAGTATCGGCGCGAGGTAAGGACGACACGAGTGAGGTGTGGCGGTGTCAGCGTTGCAAGGATGGCGAGCCCGTGCTGACGCCGTGCGGCGTGTGCGTGGTGTGCCGTTTTCCATTGGTGCTTTGCAAAGCGTGCATGAATGCCCCAGAGTGTCGAGGGGAGTGGACGTGCTCGCATCACGCACACCTGGATGGGATATATTCATACTATGCCATTCCTAATTTAGCAAACGACGACCTCACGCGGCGCATTGCGGCGATGAGGACCATAGAAGGCGAATTATTCGCGCAGGATAGAGTAAAGACCGCAAACAAGCGGAGAACGTTGCGAAAGTGTTATTCTCGAATGGAGGACGAACTCGCACGACGCCGAGCCGGCGGTGATGCCGACGTGTGCGTGAAGTCGTACTGCCGAAATAACGGTCGCGAGCTGTCGCAGTGCACTCGGGCGTGCATGGGATTTTGGGGTCCGGGACACGTGAAAGACGACGCCCAAGCGCCGGCGACCCCCGCGTGTTCGATTTAATAAATGAATATTTTCATATGTACGCTACTACCGCCCTGGCAGCGCCACCAAGTGCACACAGGCTCATCGCCATTGTAAACCTTCGACCACTTCGAGCGTGTTCGCATCCGGGTCTCTGAAGAAAATAGCCGGACGACCGCTCTTGCTCGCCGTGTACGCCACGCCTCTCGCGTCCAAGCAATCCGTCAGCGGCTTTAAATTCTTCACTCCGATGCAAAAGTGGCGGTCTCGCCCGCCGTGCGTTGGTCTAAATTCTACGTGCGCGCAATCGGGGTTCGGCAGCTCCATTAAATGAATCATTTCCGGACCAATCCACAGCCACGCGCCTCGGTACGGGAGCTTGTCTTCGGGACGCTCAGGATTGATTTCAAGCCCCAGCATGTCGCCGTAAAACTCCATCGATCGCTCTAAAGACTCGACGATAATAGCCACGTGATGCACACCTGTGATGCCAATCTGTGCAGCGATGGACTCCGACGCCGCGGCGCGTGTGGACATCGAACGCGCGCTACGCGGGTGAGGGTGGGTCGCGCGCGAGGCGACGGTACGCGCGGAAAACGTCGTCGACGACGATGACGACGACGATGACGACGACGCGCGCGCAAAAGATGGTACGGTCAACGTAAATGACATGCGATGCGTACGCGCGCGTGTGCAAGTCTTCGACGTGCGTCGCTTTCTGGGGGTGAGTTCTCTCGCTCACAAGTCTTAACTACTATCGCGTCTTTGAGCGAGTATTACGGCGTCGAGCGCGTCGTGCTCGATGCAATATCACGCGCGCGTGTCGTCGTGCGCACACAATATTGTGTGCGCCTGTGGACGATTTACACGCGCTCGGTCACGGGGCATCGAGCACGACTGACGCCGTTCGACTAAACAAAAGGGCTGACGTCAGCCTTGACTCGGCGCTCGGCTATCATTCGAGAAGTTCTTCGAACGCGTCTTCAAACGTCTCCGGTGGTTGCGCGCCGCCAAATTGCAAGCGTTTCGAAGAACCGTTGGAGATGATGAAATGCGGGACGCCGCTGACGCCTCGCGAGTACGTGCGCAATTGATCCTCGACGTCGAGTAAAAACTTGCTCGAGTCTTCCAGAACCGACTCGGCGTCGGTTACTCCGGCCTCCTTGCATGCATCGAGTAAGGCTTCTTTATCGCATGGCGCGCGCTCTTGGGTGAAGTAGCGCGAGAATAGTCCCTCCATGAGAGCGTTTTGGATGTCTCCTGACGTGTCGAGGGTCTCGGCGTACGCCACGAGGCGGTGCGCATCCATCGTCGGCCCAGTGTTTCCTCCCAACGAGAAGTTCTCTATGCCCACGTTCTCGAAAGCGTTACGGAGTCTCGGCTCGATTGTCGCCATGCGGTCTGGGCCAAACTTTTGATTGTACCACTCACGCTTGTTAATGCCGTACTTTTGCGCTTCGGGAGGAAAGGAGCCCCAAGTGGACGCGGGCATGAGCATGTATGGGCGCCACGACACTTTGACGTCAACGTCGGCAGCCTTGAGCTTGGGTTGTGCGTTCTTAAGCGCACGCTCCAAGTTACGCTTACCGACCATGCACCATGGTCATATAATGTCGCTTACGACGTCGATGCGAAGTACGGGACGAGTTGCCGACATGTCAACGAGTGAGGAATACATATACTACAACGCAACTAAACTAGAGCTCTTGCCCAACTTGAACTTTGAGCTCGGCAAGCCTTGCTTGTAACTTGGGCAATCTTTCGCTATCTTGCTGCTTTTGTGCGAGAACCTGCAATCGACTTGCGTGCGCGCCTCGACGGGAAATGCCGAAGAAGCTCTGTTCATGAACAAGGACTTCGTCTATGCAACTGAGGCGTTGCATCTTGAGATCGAGTTTTCTCGTTTGCAAATCAATCACGCCTGACATGAAGCGATTGACTTCGTGCTCTTCATCTTGTGCAAGAAGTTTGGCCTCGACAGCGGCGGCAGCGAGACCGACACCGGCGGCAGCTTTAACTCGCTCTGCGCTTACATCCCCAGGCCCAGACGACGTGAGTTCATTCAGCGCAGCTTTCGCCGACGCTGCTGCTACTCGCGGAGAAAGCATCGTCGTTAAGAATGCGAGTTGTGCCATCACTGGATTTGGTGCGTCTGCGAAAGGAATCGACGACGGATCTGGTAATTCAGCGCCCACGTTTCCAATCTTTGAGCCACTCGGTACGCGCACCGCTTGATCCATTGTGGCAATAATGTCATCGTCGATGGGCATTTTCAAAAAGTATTTCAGGCACTCGTCTGCACTTTTCGAGCCAACGTTGTCAGCGATTGAGCCCCAGTCTTCGCCGTACTGATCTATACCTTCAAGAAGAGACAACACTTCGGCGTCGGTCCATTGTTCTTCATCGTTGTCAACGGCAATGGTTTTGAAACTCGGATAAAGTGCCTTCACGAAATCACCGGAAACCTTTCCTTGAGGATATATGCCCAAAGGATAGCATCGCGTGCATAAGTCAAAATTGTTGACCTCCACGCAGTGATAGAACACGCCTTTGGTCAAATCTACCCCGCACATGTTACATCCAAAGTCTATCGTAGCCCCACCCTCGTGTAAAGCTTTGTGTGTGGCGAACAATTTATCCAACGTTCGTCGCTCGTATACGATCTCTGCACTCGAGCCATCATCAAAAGGACTCAATGCGTGCGCGCCCGTGGGTGTTGTCGACTTGACTTTCTCAAATTCAAACAGCGGAGCTTTCAGCGCGTCAATCGTCGGTAGCGTGCAAACTTCTGGCGCACCTCCGTCGTTCCCACACGTGATGCTCGGAATACTCGGCAGAGGACGGTACTTGAGTTTCATCACGTCTTGCTCAAGAGCAAAGCGCCAGTTCACTAGTCCCCAACGCTCCAAAAATCTAAATATCCTTGCCAATGACGCTTCATTACCCTTCAACGTGCGTCGTGCTTCCTCGGCGGTGATCTCGCGACCAGCATCACGGAACGCGTGCATCATCGCGTTTCTATACTGGATGTACTTTTTCGGTGTATGAGTATCGTCTTCTGGTTCAACTTGAAAAAATTCCGGCATCGCCGCCTTTTCAATGTCGTGTGCGCTATCCCATGCGAACCACGCGCTGTGCGTCGGGACGCGATACTCTGTCAGCGACGTTGTCGGCTGGGCGTCATTCGCACGCGCGGGCATTGCGTGTCTTGGTAGCTGACCCGCGGAGAGGTTCTCCCATTTCAGGGATTTCGCAAGGAACACCTCTTTGCTCACTTCATCTTGCTGAATGATTGCGCCGTCGTCTTGAACCGCCGCCGCGAGGACTATGGGGTGCACCCTGGTGACGCGGCGTCTCGTCACATCATACGCCAAGCGATCAGTACCAGACGGTGCCAACATTTCCGCATCGGGCGAAACATTTGGGCCCGATGCATCGAACACGAAAGAACCGTCACCGTATTCCACGTCGCCTTCCCAAGGCGAGGTTGGCGCCGACGCAACGGTGTCAAACTCGTAGTCGTAATCGTTCATCCATTCGTTAAATTTATAACTGTCTCGCAGCCAGCGAGCGCGAACCGTTCGCACTGCTTCGCCGCTGACAAATTTGGATGCAGATTTTGGCCACGGAGCTTTTCCTTTGCCCGTGATTGAGGAATCAGCGTACCAAGTATCGTACGAATCTGGATAAAACCAAAAGTGCAATCGATGTTCTGGCTTTGCCGACGACGTCTCCGCCGTACCCGTTTGCGCGATGCGCCAATACGCGGCTTCATCCGCCGCTTTGTCATCCGAGTCATCCGACTTCAACACGTGCGTCACGCCCTCTTCGTTTGGCGTCAGTGCGAGCACAGCGTGCATCTCTCTCGCCAGGCGTCGCAACGCCTCGGCGTCCTCCACGTCGTCTGGAATATGAATCTTTACAAACTTCATCAACCGCAACGCGAGTAATTCTTGCCGTACGCGCTCTATAAACTCACAAAACTCATGTCGCCCGTACTCACTCACGCCACCATCGCGTAACTTCCCATCGCGCTTATACTCTAAATACACCTTGAGCGCGTGAAACAACGCGCCTCCGGGCGCGACGTCCCACCACAACCGGTGCGGTAACCGCGTCACCACTCGCGCACACGTCCCATTCGCCCCAAGCAACCGATCCTCCACCGTAAGCACATCGATGATTTGTTTCGTCAACGCTCGAACGTCAAACGCCGGCGAGAGCGTCGGCATAAAACGTCGCAACTTTGTCAACACGACATCCAATCTTCGCGCGTACTCCGCATTCTACAATACCCATGTTCAACGTCACGAGACGCGCCCGTTAGTCTACGAATCGCGCACGCGCGCGCGCGAAGACGCGCGCAGACGCCATCGCGCGCGCCCACGCGCGCGCCCACGCGCCATCGTCACCCAAACCCGCGCGCGCGCGCCAGCAGCCAGCGCCAGCGACACCACCGCGACACACCACGCCACGCCGCGCGACGCCACGCGCGCACCTCGAAATCCTTGGCGCGAATCTTAAACTTGCGCTCCTTTGCCAGCGACGACATCGCGCGCGGCGGCGGCGGCGACGGCGGGCAATGCCGGCGACGCGTGCGGATGCGGACCCGCGAGAGGGCGCTTGGTGATACATTAGTGGCGTCACGACCCGGCGCCAGGCGGCGGCGGCGCGGCGCGCGCGCGCGCGACGACGCCACACGACGACCGCGCGCGCGACCGGGGGCGGAGCGCGGCGCACGGAGTATTTGTGTTCACTCTCTCGCGATGCGTCGCGACGAGGACGAGGACGAGGACGACGACGTCGGGTACGACGATGGGGAGGATGGGGAGGATGTCGATGGGTGCGCGTGCGACGATCTTTTTGATTCGAGCGTGACGCACGACGATGCGACGGCGGCGCTGTGCGCGGCGAGGGATGTGTATGGGTTTGACCTGCGCGCGTACGTGGCGAGGGATGACGGGAGTGGGGAGTGGGAGTTTTATGGTGCGATGAAGGTGTTGAACTACGCGAGGGCGACGGCGGCGCGGGCGCGGGCGGTCGACGGCGACGTGGCACCGAGTGCGATCGCATCGATGGTTCGTGACGGATGCGAACGAGGAGATTATAAAGATGAGGTGTATTTAACACCAGTCTTGAGTGATGATGCGTTGTTGTTTGATTGGGAAACGTACGCGAACGGCGGCGACGACGAGGCTGAGGATGTCGACGCAACCGCTGGCGGTTTTGATGTTGAAGCTGCGGCTCAGGCGATGAGAAAGCTGAGTATGGAAAATGAGGAGCTTCGCGTGCGATTGTTTGAAGTCATGACCTCGGCGGGTATGGTGGATGAGGCGAGTATTGCCGCGGCGTTCTCTCCCGTCGTCGCTCAAGGTACGGAGGAGTCTATGGCGGGAACGACAACGGCGGCGGCTATCGAGGCGCTCCGAATCGATGAACAAGCGACAAAGACGACTGCAACGCCTAGTAGTGACACGCGTAAAGAACCACAAACAGCAGAAGAAAAGCTCAAACAGGACGTCGATGATGACTACTTTGGCTCGTACTCTGCTTTTGATATTCATCGGGACATGATAGGTGATACGGCGAGAACAGAGTCGTACCGCGACGCACTTGAGCGCAACCCAACGTTAATCAAAGACAAAAAGGTGCTAGACATAGGATGTGGAACTGGAATTCTGAGCATGTTTGCCGCGCGCGGTGGCGCGAGCAAAGTAGTAGGCGTAGATGGCGCTAAACACATAGCGCAAGTCGCTCGAGCAAACATCAAGCACAACGGTTTTGACGCGGACGGATCGAATCAAATTCAAATCGTCCAAGGTAAACTGGAAGAGATCAAGGATGGTATTCCTGAAGCACCGTTTGATGTATTGGTTTCAGAATGGATGGGTTATGGTTTATTATTTGAAGCCATGTTGGATACCGTTCTCGAGGCGCGCGATCGATATTTGAAGCCTGGTGGAGCGGTGTTGCCTGACATTGCCACGATTCACATCGCGGGCTTTGATCGCGAAGCTACTAGCTTCCCATTTTGGGACAATGTTTATGATTTCAAAATGCCGGAAATTTCCAAGCAGCTTCTGGAAGGTGCCATGAAGACTGCAGTCGTGACGCACGTCGACGGCGCGCGGGTGACGACAGAAAGTGCTCAAGTATGTGAACTAGATTTGGCGTCATGCTCAATTGCGGATACGGAATTCACCGCGGAGTTTTCCGTGTGTGCTAAAAGTGAACGTAAAGGACATGAGACGCATGGTATTGTTCTGTGGTTCGACACTGAATTCTCAAAGCGATTCTGCAAGGAGAATCCCGTCATGCTTTCGACGAGTCCATACGCGCTGAAAACGCACTGGGTACAAACAATGTTACACTTTGCCGATCCAATCGTATTAGGTGACGAGATAACAGATTCGAAAGCGCGCATCGGATCCAGTGCACACCAAGGAGCGGAGATAGTTGGTAGAATATCAATGGTCAAGTCAAAGAGACCTCGCGCTTATGACATTTCACTGGAGTATCGCGCCAAGTCGAGCAATGGCGACGTCGGACCGTTACGAGTTGCGTTGTATGCGTTGTAATTAGTCACTACTGACCTAAATTTAACTTATAATAGTCTATTTACATGTAATCTTGTGCTATTGGTTGCATTTAAACTCTTTCACGGTACATCGCTTAGCTCACTTTCTCTCTTTGCTCTCTGTGGTTGACGAAAACTTTGCAACCATGCCGGCGCGCTTCCATCGCCTCTTAGTCTGCACGCCCGGACCAAAGTTCGCCATGAGTTTTGACTTCACGCGCCAGGCTTCGAAGAATAACGAGTCTATCTCTTGAGATACCATGTCAAAGTCGTCATTGCACAATCCCTCCAACACGTGGTTGGCGTTGATGAGAAACTCGGAAAATCTTTGCAATTGATCTCCGCTCCAGATTGTATCCACTTCCCGCAGAGTCTGCTTGTACTCTTTGTGCGTCATAAACATTCCTCGCATTTCAACGTCGAGATCATCCATATCGAGCTGTCGTTCAAACTTTTCGAATCCTATGACTGACAAGCCGGATCTCGCCACTATTTTTCTCTTCAAGAACATCGTCTCGGCGGTGCGTCGCATAACCAGAGACTTGATTGTTTGAATTTTATCATCCAGACTCATTTGCCTCGAACGCATATCTTGCTGGGTCTCTTGTGCAGCTTTGAGCTGAAGTCGTGTCGCCTTGATGAGCTTTTGAAATCTCGGCGCGACAATTTTTCTCTCTCTCTCATACTCCACATCCGCCTTATAATCTATCCATTGCCGCGTGAATTCTGTACCGATCACTGAAATCGGGAGCGCGAGTAGCAGCACGGAGCACACCATCGTCAAGCTGGCAATTAATTTTCCCGCTGATGTCACGGGGACATTATCACCATAGCCGACAGTCATTAACGTCACTACGCACCACCAAAAACTAGCCGGGATGCTCTTATATGGACTCTCCACATAGGTACAATCGGAGATTAATGTGCCGTCAGAGTTCCAAATCGATGTCACCGAAGCATCGAGATTATCGCAAGCAACATCTGAGTTGCGCGCGTAGATGCCCTGAGCGGCTATGTAATCTCCGTGCTCTGCGTAATAAATCAAAGTGGAGAAGATAACGATAGCGAGCCCACCAATCGCCATCGAAACGAGCAGCATATCTCCACATTCGGCGATGGATAATCCGATAATTTTCAACCTTCCAAACTTCACCCCAAGTCGCAATATTCTCAACACACGCACGAGACGAATCGTTCGAACGACTTGAATACTATCCACAGACATTGGCAACGTCAATTGAAGATAAAATGGCAAAATAGCCACAAGGTCGACGATATTTAAGGGTTGTACGACAAACTTGGTCCACTTGGGACAGCAGAGCGACCGTAAGACGTACTCCAAGGTGAACATGACTAGTGAAAATACTTCTATTCCATAGAAGATGTCTCCCGCCTGTGCGTCGCCTTCAAACCTGGGCAAAGTCTCCAAGCAAAATGCAAAAGATGATATGAAAATCAAACTCATGAAGAATATAGCCAACACGTACGAAAAATTTGATCCACCAGGATTTTCAAATGCGTCCCATATCTGATTCCGAAGCAAACGCACAATCGTTCCTCGCAACTCTGCGTTAGAAAGTTGCTGCATTGACCGACCAAATGCACTCATAGCGTCGCCGTCTTCATCGTCATCACCTTCTCGTGCGCTGTTATCCTCACTACGATCTGATTTTGAATTTCGTAACGTTAATTTACGAGCAAATGACCGTTTCTCCACCGCCGCGGCTGACGCCGACGCCGCCTCCTCAGGAGCCGCATCGAGGGCTTGGTTCGCAAGGTTTTCTATTTGCCTCTGCGCGTACGCAATCAAATCACGTTCTACGTCGGCAACGGTTAACCCTTCTGCAAATGCTTCACCAACCTTCATGAAAGATTGTTGATTCAAGAACGTCGCAGGCGACTGTGCGAGCTTAGCTTTCCCAGAGTCCATTTTATCAAAAACTGGAGTCGCGCGTGAGTCTCCATGTTCGTGTTCTGCATCCTCACCCTGTTCTTCGGGGCCATCAGACACGCTTCCAAAGTCACTTTTTGCATCGTCTTCGCCGCTGCTACCATCTTCCGCGAGAATCAAGTCCAATTCAGAGTCAACCACACGCGGACGCCTGGACTTGGGCGCCGCCGACGCAGTCGGCGACGCGCGAGCCAATTTGGCCTTTTTATTCAGCTCACGCTGCACGATAGATTCACGATCCTGCGTATATCTACGCACAGTAGCATCGAACTTTGCAATTGCCTCCTCTAAACCCTCTGAATCTGTGTTTTCCTTGGCGAGCGCGTACACTTGGTCAAGGGCGTGAAAACGTTTCTCAGCGGCTAAACGTTTGAACTCCAACCCGATGATGACGTGCACCATGGTTTGTCTATACAGATCACCATCATGCCACGCTTTTGATACCCACGTGTGCGCACTCAACGCTTGCTTTCCAACTTCTGTCAAATGCTTGCGCACGCTATCCCCAAACTCGCTCAATTTCTTAACGGCGTCCCGCGGCGAGAGCGTTCGCAATGATTCCAAGCTCAACGAATCCTGCAACGCCCTGGTTTGCTCATCCAGCTCTTGTGGCTCATCAAACGCCATCAGTGTCGTCACTAACCGCGCGCGATGCGTCCGTTGCGAGTTCCCCGCGCGGTCCTTGATTTGTTTCCGCAATCGCGCCTCATCATCCGCGCTCTCGCCGCTCTTACGGTGGCCCCCGACCGCGGCAACCATGACGACGACGACGACGACGACGACGACGCGCGCTTAACACGCTCGACCAACCCCACACGCACACCACAGAAGAACGTCTCGCACAGCGCGCGTCCCCGTCCGCCCGTCCGTCACCGAACCCGCGCGCGCGCGGAAATTAAACGAATTACGAACGACAATGCGCAATCGCCGTCGCGATTATCACCCACGCGCCTCCGCGTCGTCGGGTCGTCCGCGTCGTCGGGTCCTCCGCCTCCTCCGCCTCGCGTCGCGCGATCGATCGTCTCCGTGTGCGCACCCGCGAAAACGTCGGTCGGTGCGCGCGCCTCGCGCGGGGCGGTCTCGCGCCCAACGTCCGTCCCACAGCCCCGACGCGCATCGACCTTAGCCTCCGCGCCCATCCACGCGCATCGCGCATCACGCGCATCGCGCATCGCGCGATGGGGTATTTCACACCTCGACTACGCGCGCGTGGACGACGCACCACGCGCGCGACATCACATCGCGCGCGCGCGGTGTCGAATACGCGACGAGGCTCGCGATGCTCTCTCTCGATATATATATATTATACACCCCCCGAGCACGCACAGGAGGGGAACGAACGAACGACGACCGATCACGACCAGGCACTGCGTGCGAAAAAGTGGATGAGGGGTATGACCGCCGAATGTCCGACCCATCCATCCATCCATCCATCCACACCAGTCGTCCCCGCGTCCTCGGCCCCGGGGTCCGTCGCCACTGTCACGCACACGAAACACACGCACACACCCCGACGATGCTCGCGCACAAGATGTCCATCACCGCCAAGGCCACCACGACGACCGTGGTGTCCAAGAAGACCACGAGCCGCGGTCAAACCATCGTTCGTAAGAACTCC
>Ga0222715_10000807_pt1 | contig 31081 bp, 30 predicted proteins | sample C33_9DmetaG_FD_165056 | JGI IMG/M metagenome (GOLD analysis project Ga0222715, IMG submission 165056) | Estuarine water microbial communities from San Francisco Bay, California, United States - C33_9D | ecosystem: Environmental > Aquatic > Marine > Unclassified | place: USA: California...
ACGCCCTCGGGCGCAGGCCCTCGGGGGAGATGGCGGTCCACGCCGCTGCTGGGAGAGAGACGAGATGGCCACGGCAAAGAAGAAGGCGGCCCCGGCGAAGAAGGCGGCCCCGGTCAAGAAGGCGGCTCCGGCGAAGAAGGCTGCAGCGCGTCGCCGACTTGCCGTTCGCGAGGACGAATCCCCCTGGACTCCCGCCGAGATCGCCGAGGTGCGCAAGGAGCTCAAGAAGGATGTGCTGCGCCTTCAGGAGGAGATCGAAATCAGCGAGGCTGACATCGCCGAACTCATCGCTGACTCCGGTGACGGAGCGGGAGATGATCAGGCGGATGCCGGAAGCAAGACCTTCGAGCGCGAGCATGAGATGTCCCTGGCCAACAATGCGCGGGACATGCTGATGCAAACCGAGCATGCCCTGGAACGAATCCGCAATGGCACGTACGGCATTTGTGAGTCCTGCGGCAGGCCGGTGGGCAAGTTGAGGCTGCAGGCCTTCCCGCGCGCCACCATGTGCATGGCGTGCAAGGAACTTGAGGAGCGGCGTTCCTACTAGAAGGCCTGTGGCGTTCGGCAGAGTTCTGGCTTCTTGTCACTCACCGACGGCGCAGCATTACTCTGGGCACGTGAACGTGGCACTGGTCGATGGAGTCACCGCGAGCAATTCCGCGCTGCGACGCTTCCTCCACGGGCTCCCGGGAGTGGACCAGGTGGGAGCCGACAGCCGGGCCGCCATGCTCTCGACGCGTTCGATCAAGGCTTCGGCGAAGGAACAGGCCATCGATCTCGCAATCTCCATGGTCGACCTCACCACGCTCGAGGGCATGGACACGCCGGGCAAGGTGCGCGCCATGTGCGCCAAGGCTCTTCGTCCCGACCCGTCCAGCGCTGGAGTCCCCCACGTGGCTGCCGTCTGTGTCTACGGCGACATGGCGGGAATCGCCCGTGAGGCGGTCGGGGATGTCTTGCACGTGGCCGCGGTCGCGACAGCCTTCCCTTCGGGACGCGCCAGCCTCAACGTCAAGCTGCAGGACACACGCGACGCCGTCCTCGCCGGTGCCGACGAGATCGACATGGTCATCGATCGCGGTGCCTTCCTCGCCGGCCGGTACCTCGAGGTGTTCGAGGAGATCGTGGCGGTCAAGGAGGCCTGTGGCTCGGCGCACCTGAAGGTCATCTTCGAAACAGGCGAGTTGCGTACCTACGACAACGTTCGTCGCGCGTCATGGCTGGCCATGCTTGCCGGCGCCGACTTCATCAAGACGTCCACGGGCAAGGTGTCCCCGGCCGCCACCCTGCCCGTCACATTGATCCTGCTCGAAGCCGTCCGAGACTGGCATCGGCAGACCGGATCGCTCGTGGGCGTCAAGCCGGCGGGCGGAATACGCACCGCGAAGGACGCGATCCGCTACCTCGTCCTCGTCAATGAAACATGCGGGCCGACCTGGCTCACCCCGGATCTCTTCCGCTTCGGGGCTTCCACCCTGCTCAACGATTTGCTCCTCCAGCGGCAACGGATGGCCACCGGCCATTACTCCGGCCCCGACTACGTCACGATCGACTAGGAGTGCGATGACCTTCGAGTACGCTCCCGCGCCCGAGTCGCGGGCCGTCGTCGATATTGCCGCGCACTACGGGCTGTTCATCGACGGGCAGTTCACCGACCCGATCGATGGGGGAGCGTTCAAGACGATCAACCCGGCGACCGAAGAGGTCCTCGCCGAGATCAGCGATGCCGGTTCCGCCGACGTGGATCGTGCGGTCGCGTCAGCCCGTTCGGCCTACAAGTCCACCTGGTCGAAGATGCCTGGGCGCGAGCGGGCCAAGTACCTCTACCGCCTGGCACGACTCATCCAGGAGCGGTCCCGCGAACTGGCCGTCCTGGAGACCCTGGACAACGGCAAGCCGATCCGCGAGTCCCGCGATGTGGACGTCCCGCTCGCCGCCGCGCACTTCTTCTACCACGCCGGATGGGCCGACAAACTGGAGTACGCCGGGCTCGGACCCAGGCCCCGCGCGTACGGGGTCGCCGGCCAGATCATCCCGTGGAACTTCCCACTTCTCATGCTCGCCTGGAAGGTGGCTCCCGCACTAGCCACCGGCAACACCGTGGTGCTGAAGCCGGCCGAAACCACCCCGCTCACCGCGCTCGCCTTCGCCGACATCTGTCAGCAGGCCGACCTTCCGCCGGGTGTCGTCAACATTGTCACGGGCGGTCCCGCGACCGGGCGGCTCGTCTCTGAGCATCCCGACGTCGACAAGGTCGCCTTCACCGGCTCGACGGAGGTCGGCAAGCAGATCCAGCGCGCCGTCGCCGGTACGGGCAAGGGGCTCACGCTGGAACTGGGCGGCAAGGCCGCCAACATCGTCTTCGACGACGCGCCCTTGGATGAGGCGGTCGAGGGCATCGTCAACGGCATCTTCTTCAACCAGGGGCACGTGTGCTGTGCTGGCTCGCGCCTGCTGGTGCAAGAGTCGGTAGCTGATGAGGTGCTCGATGCGCTGAAGCGTCGACTGACCACACTCCGGCTCGGCGACCCGATGGACAAGAACACCGATATCGGGGCTATCAACTCGCGCGAGCAGCGCGAACGCATCGACGAGCTCGTCAAGTCCGGTGATGCTGAGGGTGCCGACCGCTGGTCGTCTCCGTGCGCGATTCCGGAGAAGGGCTGGTGGTATCCGCCCACCGTGTTCACCGGGGTGACGCAGGCTCATCGCATTGCTCGTGAGGAGATCTTCGGTCCGGTGCTCTCCGTTCTCACCTTCCGCACTCCGGATGAGGCTCTCGAAAAAGCCAACAATTCGCCCTACGGGTTGTCGGCGGGTATCTGGACCGAGAAGGGCTCGCGCATCCTGTGGATGGCCTCGCGACTGCGTGCAGGTGTGGTGTGGGCCAATACCTTCAACCGATTCGATCCGGCCAGCCCCTTCGGTGGCTATAAGGAGTCCGGATTCGGTCGCGAGGGTGGACGCCAAGGCCTCGCCGCTTATTTGAAGTCGGGAGGGCACTGATGGAATCGCGCGCCGACATCCGCAAGACCTACAAGCTCTTCATCGGTGGAGCCTTCCCGCGCAGTGAGAGCGGCCGCAGCTACAAGGTCGACGACAGCAAAGGCGCCTTCCTCGCCAATGCCGCGCTCGCCTCCCGCAAGGATGCCCGCGATGCCGTTCTCGCCGCCCGCTCCGCGCAACCGAAATGGTGGGACGCCACGGCGTACAACCGTGGACAGATCCTCTATCGCGTCGCCGAGATGATCGAGGGTCGACGCGGCCAGTTCGAGGACGACGTCGTCAGCGCCGAAGGCGTGTCGCGCCGCAAGGCGGCGTCGGCGGTGGATGCGGCGATTGATCGCTGGGTCTGGTACGCCGGCTGGGCCGACAAGATTGCGCAGGTGCTGGGGTCGAGCAACCCGGTGGCCGGTCCGTACTTCAACTTCTCCATGCCGGAGCCAACGGGCGTGGTGGCTGCCGTGGCGCCGCAGGACTCCTCCCTCCTCGGCCTGGTGAGCGTCGTCGCACCGATCATCGTCGGAGGCAACACGGTCATCGTTGTGGCATCGCAGAATCGACCGCTGCCTGCCGTCACCCTTGCTGAGGTCCTCGCCACCTCTGATGTTCCCGGGGGAGTGGTGAACATCCTCACGGGTGACTATGCCGAGATCAGCCCGTGGCTTGCCTCGCACGCGGATGTCAACGCGCTCGACCTCACCGGTGTGGGCGATGCTGGCCTGGCGAAGCAACTTGCGGTCGATGCCGCGGTCAACGTCAAACGGGTGCTGCCACCCCCGCGTAAAGCGCCAGATTGGTTCGACGATCCCGGCCTCGATCGGATTCGTGCTTTCGTCGAGACGACGACGGTGTGGCATCCCATCGGGGTGTAGCCCTCGCGTCGCCTCGCCCGGACTCCCGGGGACCGGGGTCGAACCCTCCCGTAGCCTGGGCCGGTGACCGGAGAGGAACAGGACGTCGCCGTAGAGCCCATCAGTGCGGCGCGGCCCCGCCTGCTGTGGGTCACCCTCGGTGTCGCCCTCGGCGTCATCGTCATTGATCAGATCACCAAGGCGATCGCGCTCGCCACGCTTCAGCCGCGGATCGCCGCCGGTGAGGGGCCCATCGAGGTCATCGGATCGGTTCTGCGCCTGACTTTTGTGGAGAACACCGGCGCCGGTTTCGGAATCGGCTCGAATTTCACCTGGGTCTTCGCACTGATCGCCGTCATCGTGGCCGTCGTCATCATCCGAACGGCGCGCAGGCTCGGCAGCGTCGCCTGGGCGATCGCCCTCGGCGGATTGCTCGGTGGGGCGATGGGCAACCTCGTCGACCGGGTCATCCGCGCCCCGGGCTTTGGCGAGGCCTACGCCGGACCGGGTCAGGGCTACGTCGTGGACTTCATTCAATTGCCCTACTGGCCGGTCTTCAACGTGGCCGACATGAGCATCGTGGGATCGGCCATCTTGATGGTGATCCTCACCATTCGCGGTATCCCGCTGACCGGCCGCACCGCCCGCAGCGATGCCTGAGGTACGCCGTCTGCCCGTGCCTGAGGGCCTGGCCGGAGAACGCGTTGACGTTGCGCTCGCGCGCATGCTCGGACTCTCGCGATCGGCAGCGGCCGAACTTGCCGCAGAAGGTTCCGTCACCTGCGAGGATCGCCCGCTCGGCAAATCCGATCGACTCATGGCCGACACGTGGATCGAGGTGACCTTCGCTGACGCGCCGGTCGAGCGCGAGCCTGAGCCCGTGGAGGGCATGGTCATTCGCTACGACGACGATGATCTGGTCGTCATCGACAAGCCGGTCGGCGTTGCGGCCCACCCGAGTCCCGGTTGGGAGGGACCCACGGTCGTCAGTGGACTGGCCGCCGCGGGCTACCGCATCTCCACGTCGGGCGCGGCCGAGCGCCAGGGGATCGTGCATCGCCTCGACGTCGGCACCACCGGATTGATGGTGGTGGCCAAGAGCGAGTCGGCGTACAGCCATTTGAAGGCGCAGTTCAAGGAGCGCACACCGACGAAGATCTATCGTGCGATCGCCCAGGGGCTGCTCGATCCGCTGCAGGGCACCATTGATGCGCCCATCGGCCGTCATCCCGGCGCGGACTACAAGATGGCCGTTGTCACCGGTGGCAAGCCGAGCGTTACGCACTACGAGACCCTCGAGGCCTTCCCCTACGCCAGCCTGCTCGAGGTGGACCTCGAGACGGGCCGCACTCATCAGATTCGTGCGCACATGTCGGCGATGCGGCATCCGCTTGTCGGGGACACGACCTACGGGGCCGACCCCACACTCGCGCAGCGTCTCGGGATGACCCGCCCGGCGCTTCATGCTGCGCGATTGGAGATCGAGCACCCGAGCACGGGCGAGTGGCTCACCTTCCAGTCACCGGACCCACCGGACTTCGCTGAGGCGCTTCGTCGACTCGGCGAGATCTGAGCCCACCGCCGACGGCGGCATGGGGCGGGCGGCGGCATGGGGCGCGTGTGACTGCTGGGGCGGGTCCGCCGAGCCGATCCCGAGACCGGTCCACCATGGGTCGGCGTGTCGTGCGACACGGCGTGCCGGTGGGCGTGGCGGTGTCGGCGCGGAGCCATAGGGTGTCGGAGTGACATCGGCGGGCTCGAGCAGTGACTTCGCGCACCTGCATGTTCACACCGAGTTCTCGATGCTCGACGGAGCGAGCCGCGTGCCCGACCTCGTCGGTGAAGCCGCGCGCCTGGGCATGCCCGCCATCGCGATGACCGACCACGGCACCCTCTACGGTGCCTACGACTTCTATAAGGCGGCCACCGCCGCGGGCGTCAAGCCGATCATCGGCCTCGAGGGCTATTACGCCCCGCAGGGCCGCTTCGAGCGCCGCCCCTTCGACTTCGGTGGCGGCTTCGACGAGAAGGCCAGCGAAGACGGCAGCGGCGGTCGCGGCAAGCAGAGCTACACCCACATGACGCTGTGGGCAGAGAACACCCCCGGCATGCACAACCTCTTCCGCCTCGCGTCGCTGGCGAGCCTCGAGGGCTACTACTTCAAACCACGCTTTGATCGCGAACTCATGGAGACCTACGGCCAGGGGCTCATCGGCACGACGGGCTGCCCCTCGGGCGAGGTCAACCGGTGGCTCCAGGCCGGCAACTACGAGCGCGCCCTCGCCGCGGCCGCCGATATGCGCGACATCCTCGGCCCCGACAACTACTTCGTCGAGGTGATGGATCACGGTCTCGCCATCGAGCGGCGCTTCCGCGAAGACCTGCTCAAGATCGCCCGGTCCCTCGATCTATCGCTCATCGCGACCAACGACCTGCACTACGTGCACGCGGCCGACGCTGACACCCATGACGTGCTGCTGTGCATTGGCACGCGAACGACCATGGACGATCCGAAGCGATTCCGCTTCGACGCGCGCGACTTCTATCTCAAGACCTCCGCCGAAATGCGGGCGGTGTGGCATGAGTTGCCCGAGGCCTGCGACAACACGCTACTTATTGCCGAGCGTTGCGAGGTGAGCTTCAACGAGGGCGCCAACCTCATGCCGCAGTTCCCGGTTCCCGAGGGTGAGACCGAGGAGTCGTGGCTGGTCATAGAGGTCGAGCGCGGGCTGTCACGGCGCTATCCCCACGGCGTACCCGACGACGTTCGACAGCAAGCCACCTACGAACTCGGGGTCATCGCGCAGATGGGCTTCCCGGGCTACTTCCTCGTCGTGGCTGATCTGGTCCGTCACGCGAAGGAGAGCGGTATCCGCGTCGGTCCAGGTCGTGGTTCGGCTGCCGGGGCGATGATCGCCTATGCCCTGGGCATCACCGACCTCGATCCGATGAAGCACGGCCTGCTCTTCGAGCGATTCCTCAACCCCGAGCGCATCTCCATGCCGGACATCGACATCGACTTCGACGAACGTCGTCGGGGCGACATGATCCGCTACGCCACGGAGACCTACGGCGAGGAGCGGGTCGCGCAGATCGTGACCTTCGGGTCCATCAAGGCCAAGGCGGCGATCAAGGACGCGGCCCGGGTCCTCGGCTACCCCTATGCCCTCGGTGACCGCATCTCCAAGGCGATGCCGCCGTCGGTGATGGGCAAGGACATTTCCCTGTCGGGTGTCTTCGACTCCTCACATTCACGGTATGGCGAGGCCGCCGAGTTCCGCAGTCTCTACGAAGCCGAACCTGACGTACGCACCGTCGTCGACACTGCGCGCGGGCTAGAAGGCCTCAAGCGCCAACCCGGTGTGCACGCAGCTGGCGTGATCTTGTGCCGTGAGCCGCTCATTGACGTCATTCCAGTGTGGCGGCGCGAGCAGGACGGTGCCGTGATCACCCAATTCGACATGGGTGCCTGCGAGAGTCTCGGCCTGCTCAAGATGGACTTCCTCGGGCTGCGCAACCTCACCGTCCTCGACGACTGTCTGCGCAATATCGCGATGAACCGCGACAAGACCGTGGTCCTCGAGGACCTCACCCTGGATGACCCCGCGGCCTACGAACTCCTTGCCCGTGGTGACACCCTCGGTGTCTTCCAACTCGACGGTGGTCCGATGCGGGCCCTGCTGCGGTCGATGCAGCCGGACAACTTCGAGGACATCTCCGCCGTGCTCGCGCTCTACCGTCCGGGTCCGATGGGGGCCAACGCCCACAACGACTACGCCGACCGCAAAAACGGGCGCAAGCCGGTCGTGCCGATCCATCCGGAGTTGGCGGAGCCGCTCGCAGACATCCTCGGTGACACCTACGGCCTGATCGTCTATCAGGAGCAGGTCATGGCGATCGCCCAGCAACTCGCGGGCTACTCGCTCGGCAAGGCCGATCTGTTGCGGCGCGCGATGGGCAAGAAGAAGAAGGAGATCCTGGACAAGGAGTACATCCCGTTCCGTGACGGCATGGTGGCCAATGGCTACTCCGAGCATGCGATCTCCACCCTGTGGGAGATCCTCGTCCCGTTCTCGGACTACGCCTTCAACAAGGCCCACACCGCCGGTTACGGGCTGGTCTCCTACTGGACGGCGTACCTCAAGGCCAACTATCCGCAGGAGTACATGGCCGCGCTGCTCACCAGCGTCAAGGATGACAAGGACAAGAGCGCGGTCTACCTCAATGAGTGCCGCCGTATGGGCATCAAGGTGCTGCCCCCGGACGTCAACGACTCGGACTTCGACTTCACGCCGCGCGGCAGCGATATTCGCTTCGGCCTGTCTGCGGTGCGCAACGTGGGCGCGAATGTCGTCGACTCGATCATCGCGACTCGATCCTCGCAGGGTCGCTACTCGAGCTTCATGGACTTCATCGACGCTGTGGATGCGTCGGTATGCAACAAGCGGGTGGTGGAGAGCCTCATCAAGGCTGGCGCCTTTGACTCTCTCGGCGATTCTCGTCGCGGACTGGTGTCGATCCACGAGCAGGTGATCGACGCGGCGGTTGAGATCAAGCGTGCCGAGGCCATCGGGCAGTTCGACCTTTTTGGGGGGATGGGAGAGGACTCCGACGATGCGGGGTTGCGTGTCATCCCCGAGATTCCGCTCGGGGAGTGGGACAAGTCCACGCTGCTGGCCCACGAGCGCGAGATGCTCGGTCTCTACGTCTCGGATCATCCCCTGCATGGCCTGGAGCAGGTTCTCGCCAACGTGAGCGATTGCTCCATCGCCCAATTGCACAGTGGGGACCGCTCCGAGGGGTCGACGGTCACGGTCGGTGGCCTGGTGACCGGCGTGCAGCGCAAGACGACCAAGCAGGGCTCGGTCTGGGCGATCATCACCCTCGAGGACCTCGACGGGACGATCGACGTCATGGTCTTCCCGCAGACCTACGCCGCGGTGGGGACGCTCCTCGCCGAGGACGCCGTCGTGCTCGTCAAGGGGCGCATTGACCGCCCCGACGAAGATGCACCCCGCATCGTGGCCATGGAGATCACTCAGCCCGATGTCAGCGACGTCGACTCCGGTCCGGTTCGTTTGAGCGTGGCCGCCGCCCGCTGCATCCCGCCCGTGGTCGAGCGGCTCAAGGAGATCCTCGCAGTGCATCCGGGCACAGTGGAGGTGCACCTGCATCTCACGGCGGCCGGCCGCACGACCGTGCTGCGTCTGGATGATCGGCTACGCGTCACCCCGGCACCGGCGCTCTTCGCCGATCTCAAGGCCCTGCTCGGTCCGGGTTGCCTCGGGTGATGCGACGGATCGTTGTCGGCATCATCGCCGTTCTCAGCGCGGTGGCACTCGGCGCAGTCCTGGGTTGGTTGTGGGAGACCTTGGCACCGCGCGTTGTCCTCGAGGTCGCCGATGACGGCAAGGCCTATCCGGAGGGATTCCAGCCGGAGGGATACATGGGCGACGACGGGGTCGCCGCCCTACTGTGTTGCGCCGCAGGTCTGGCGATCGGCCTGGCCGTCGTGCTGATCGCACGCAGGGTCGGGAATGCTCCGCGCATCACCATGTGGGCGCTCGGGATCGTCATTGGACTCGGTGTGATTGGCGCGATCACGATGCGCCAGGTCGGGCTCTCGCTCGACGACGTCGATCTACCGGCGCAATTGGCCGCCGCCCAGCCGGGGGACCTGCTGATATCGCCGCTGAAGTTGCGGATGCCCGGTGTGCTCGTGCTCTGGCCCGCGATGAGCGCCCTGGTGGTCTTTGTCGTGGCACTCAATGACTGGTGGCACAGCCGTCGTTCTGGCTAATCCTCATCCGGCTTGCGGAAGTGCGTTGTGGGTCACCGGACGATGGGGGCGATTCGGGCCACCTCGGCATTGGTGAGCATCACCAGGTCGGCGGGAGCCATGCCGATGTCGAGGCCGCGGCGGCCGCCCGAGACGTACACCACGGGATGATCGAGCGCCGAGGAGTCGAGCACCGTGGCTGACGCCGTGCGCTGGCCGAGCGGCGAGATGCCTCCGACGACGTAGCCGGTCAACCGCTCAGCGGCCGACGCCTCCATCATGCGGGCCTTCTTGCCGCCCCGAGCGCTGGCCAGCGCCTTGAGGTCCAGCCGGCCGTTCACCGGCACGATCGCGACGGCGGGCTGCTCATCGACGAGGGCGAGCAAGGTCTTGAAGACCATTGCGGGCTCGAGGCCGAGCGCCGTGGCGGCCTCGAGCCCGAAGTTCGTCGAGCGAGGGTCGTGCTCGTAGGTCTCCACCGTGTGCTCGACCCCGGCCCGTTGCAGCACCATCAACGCCGGGGTGCCGGCCTGCGCTCGCTTGCCCATGACGCCTCTGCGACCTCACTAGTTAGGACTGACCTGTTCCCGCACCAGATCAACCGCGGGCAACGAGGGGATGGCCTCGATGAGGGCAATCTCGCGCCGCAAGAAGGTCAACTCGTCCCGGAGTCGCCGGGTGTCATCGCTGGCCGTCAAGAACTCCTGACGCATCGGCAGGTCCGCCACCACGGCGGCCGCGACCAGGTAGGACAGCACGCGCGGATCATCCGGCAGATCCTCATCGTCGGTCTCGGTGAAGATCGACCGGTACGCCGCAAAGGCCTCGATAACGGCCTCCCCGAGCGCATCCGGGGCGTCCCCCGGCGCCTCGTCGAGCATCTCGACCTCGGCGCGAAGGTACGGAAGCTCGTCGTTGAGGGACACGATGCGGAAGCGATCGGTCCCGACTGTCACGATGTCGGACCGGCCATCCTCGAGCACGTCCACCTCGCGCAAGGATGCGAAGGTCCCCACTTCGAAGAGTGCCTTCACGCCATCGACCCCGACCTCACGGCCATCACGAATCGCCACCACACCGAAGCCACGATCGTCCTCGGGCAACTGCGAGATGTCCCCGATCAGGCGTCGATAGCGCGGTTCAAAGATGTGCAGTGGCAGGACCAATCCCGGGACCAGCACGCTCCCGAGCGGGAACACGGGGATCAACCGGGTGTCGCTCATGCTGCCAGGCTAGACCGCGGCCGCCCTCGACGCCGCACGCACCATGACCTGCTGCCCGGGGTCGTGCCGGAGGAGGCCGCGGAATCCTGCACCTACACTTGACCCGTGATCCAGCGCATTGACCTCCGCGGCAGTTCCGTCGACCCCCGCGACGTACTCCCGCGTGCCGATGTCGATGTCGAGCATGCGACGCAGACCGTCATGCCCATCATCGACGATGTCCGGGTCCGCGGCGCCGAGGCCGTCCTGGAGTGGACCGAGAAGCTTGACGGGATTCGCCCACCCCATCTGCGTGTGCCGCAGGGCGCCATCGACGACGCGGTTGCCGCCCTTGATCCAGCGGTGCGGGCAGCGCTCGACGAAGCGATCCGCCGCGCCCGCCTGGTCCACGCCGATCAGGTGCGCCACGACGTTGTGACCGAGGTCGTCTCCGGCGGCACGGTTACTGAGCGCTGGGTTCCCGTCTCCCGCGTGGGCCTCTATGTCCCCGGTGGGCGCGCGGTCTACCCCAGCAGTGTCGTGATGAACGTCGTCCCCGCACAGATTGCCGGAGTCGGCTCCCTTTGCGTGGTCTCACCGGCCCAGCAGGATTTCGGCGGACTGCCGCATCCCACGATCCTCGCGGCGTGTGGTCTGCTCGGCGTCGACGAGGTCTACGCCGCAGGCGGCGCCCAAGCGGTGGCGATGCTCGCCTACGGCGTCGACCTGCCCGATGGCGGCCGCTGCGAGCGTGTCGACATGGTCACCGGTCCGGGCAATATCTGGGTAACCGCAGCCAAGCGTGCCCTCAAGGGAGAGATCGGGATCGACTCCGAGGCCGGTCCCACGGAGATCGCGATTCTCGCCGATGACACCGCTGACGCCGACTGTGTTGCCGCGGACCTGATCAGTCAGGCCGAGCACGACACCATTGCCGCCGCCGTCCTCGTCACGACCTCTGCCGAACTCGCCGATGCCGTACAAGCGCAGGTGGACGTCCAACTGGCCCAGACCAAGCACGTCGAGCGAATCAGTGAAGCGCTGTCGGGTCCGCAGAGCGGGATCGTCCTCGTTGACGATGTCGAGCAGGGGCTGCGCGTGGTCGATGCCTACGCCGCCGAGCACCTCGAGATTCACACGCGGGAGGCCCGTGACGTCGCGATGCGCGTGACGAATGCCGGGGCGATCTTCGTCGGCACCTACGCTCCGGTCTCCCTCGGCGACTACTGCGCCGGATCCAACCATGTGCTGCCCACCGGTGGTTCGGCGGCGCACTCGTCGGGACTGTCGGTCCAGTCGTTCCTGCGCGGCATTCACATCATCGACTACGACGCTGAGGCTCTCGCGGACGTGTCCGGTCACGTGGTCGCGCTCGCTCTCGCCGAGGACCTCCCCGGTCACGCGGCGGCGATCACCGTGCGGCGACGGGATTGATCGGTGGATTCGCTCCCCCTGCCGCGTGAGGATCTGCGCGGCCTGGCCCCGTACGGAGCCCCGCAGATCGATGTTCCGGTGCGCCTGAACACCAACGAAAACCCCTTTGCGCCCTCAGAGGAGATGTCCCAGGCCGTGGGTCACGCCGTCGCCGAGGCGACGCGAGGGTTGAACCGCTACCCCGACCGTGAGGCTCATGCGCTGCGCGCTGATCTTGCGGACTACCTCGCCGAGGAGTCCGGCGTACGCGTCCCCGCGGAGTGGATCTGGCCGGCCAACGGTTCCAACGAGGTCATGATGCACATCTTCGGGGCGTTCGGTGGCCCCGGACGGCTGGCGATGGGCTTTGCGCCGACGTACTCGATGTACGAGCAATACGCGCGAGAGACATTCACCAAATACCGCACCGTCAACCGCGGGCCGGACTTCGAGCTCGATGCGGCCATGGTCATGGCGGCGATGATTGGCGGCAGCCCCGACATTGTGGTGCTGACGTCGCCAAACAATCCGACCGGCACCGCCATGCCCCTCGATGTAGTCACGGCGACGTGCGCGATGTCGACCGGCATCGTTGTGGTCGACGAGGCCTACGCGGAATTCCGGCGGCCGGGGACGACGAGTTCGCTCGCGCTGCTGGAGGCCAATCCACGCCTCATCGTCACGCGCACGATGAGCAAGGCCTTCGCGCTTGCCGGGGGCCGCATCGGCTACGCAATCGCGCGGCCCGAGGTTATCGAGGCGCTGCGGATTGTTCGGCTGCCCTACCACCTGTCTGCGGTGAGCCAGGCGGTCGCGAGGGTGGCGCTGGCGCACCGAACGGAACTTCTCGCGCAGGTGGCCCTGCTCCGCAGCGAACGCGATGAACTGGTTGCCTGGCTTCGTGCCGCGGGTCTCACGGCTGTCGACTCGGATGCGAACTTCATCCTCTTCGGACGGTTCGCCGATCGTCACCGCGCGTGGCAGGAGTTGCTCGATCGGGGAGTACTGGTGCGTGAAGCGGGGCCGGAGGGCTGGTTGCGAGTGAGCGTGGGCACACCGGACGAGAACGCCACCTTCCGCACGGCCCTCGCCGAGGTCTTCGCACTGGACGGCATGATGGAGCCTGGAGAAGGGAGCGCGGGATGAGTCGCACGGGGCGCGTGGAGCGCACCACCAAGGAGAGCAGCGTGCTCGTCGAGATTGATCTCGATGGCAGCGGCACCACCGATGTCTCGACCGGGGTGCCCTTCTATGACCACATGCTGTCGCAGCTGGGCAAGCACGGGGGATTCGATCTCACCGTCCGCACGGTCGGTGACCTCGAGGTCGACGCTCACCACACCGTCGAGGACACCGCCCTCGCCCTCGGGACGGCCTTCCGGGAGGCGCTCGGCGATGCCGCGGGCACACGTCGGTTCGGCGACTCACTTGTTCCTCTGGACGAATCCCTATGCCAGACCGCGGTGGATCTGTCCGGTCGTCCCTACCTGGTCCACGTCGAGCCGGAGATTGTCGAGCTCATCGGCAGTTATGACACGACACTGACCCGGCACATTTTCGAGTCGTTCGTTGCCACGGCGCAGATCACCCTGCACGTGCGGGTGCTCGAGGGTCGCAATGCCCACCACGTCGTCGAAGCGCAGTTCAAGTCCTTCGCCCGGGCCCTACGCGATGCGGTGTCTCTCGATGCCCGCGTGGTCGGCGTACCGTCGACCAAGGGCACGTTGTCGTCGAAGGAATCGGTGGACTCCTGATGGGTTGGTACGCCGTCATGCTGCTGGGCCTCGGCGGATTTCTCGGCGGTGGCTCCTACGCCTTCGCCAAGCAGGGCAAGCGCAACTCGGCCGTCATCCTCGGCGTCCTCGCCGCAATGGCGATTGTGGGTGGCGCGCTCTACGCGTGGGGAGCGGAGTGAGCCGAGTAGTCATCCTCGACTACGGCTCGGGCAATCTGCGGTCGGCGCATCGCGCGCTCGAGCGGGTGGGTGCGGACGTCGAAGTCACGGCCGATCCTGAAGCGGTCGCTCATGCCGACGGGCTCGTCGTTCCCGGGGTAGGGGCCTTTGCCGCGTGTATGGCCGGCCTCCATGCGGTCAACGGACCGCGCATGATCGGACGTCGACTCGCGGGCGGCCGACCGGTCCTGGGGATCTGTGTCGGTATGCAGGTGCTCTTCGAACTCGGCGTCGAGCACGGCGTGACCACCGAGGGCATGAGCGAATGGCCCGGCACGGTTGAGCGTTTGCAGGCTGATGTGCTGCCGCACATGGGATGGAACACCGTTGACGCTCCGAGCGAGACGGCGATGTTTGCGGGCGTCGAGGACGCCTACTTCTATTTCGTGCATTCCTACGGCGTCCTCGACTGGACGTTGCCGACCAGCGACCACATGGCGGCGCCATTGGTCACGTGGACGGACTACGGCACCCCCTTTGTCTCCGCGGTGGAGAACGGCCCGCTCTGGGCGACCCAGTTCCACCCGGAGAAGTCCGGTGACGCGGGAGCGCAGGTCCTGCGCAACTGGCTCGGGAGCCTGGTCTAAGTGGCGAAGGAGCGGGCCCGCAAGAGGGCTGAACGTGAGGCCGCCGCGGCGAAGGAACGTGAGCAGCGGGCCCGCAAGCGGGCGCGTAAGGAGCGGGTGGATCGGGCCAAGGCGAAGGTCTCCTCAGCTATCCCGGATCGACCGAAGACCGCCCCCGGTCTCCTGGCGCGCCGACGGCGGCGCCGCCTGTTGACCTTCGCACTCGCCATCATCGCGATTCAGATCATCGTGTGGCCGTTCCTGCCGAGTTGGGGGGCGCGGCTACTGCTGTTGGCGCTGACCCTGCTCGCGGCACCGGTGGTGTGGGTGCTGTCCTTCGGCCGCGTCTAACCCACTCCCTCGCCGAGCGCGCACCTGCGCGCAGGTTTTTGGCGAAATGCCGGTGCACAAGTGCGCACTCGGCGAGGGGGGAGAAATGTCGACCCCGTAGGGTGCTCTCATGTCTCAGGGCACCCGTTTTGAACTCCTTCCTGCCGTCGATATCGCCGATGGCACGGCTGTGCGCCTCGTGCGGGGTGAGGCCGGCACCGAGACCGCGTACGGCGACCCTGTCGCTGCGGCCCAGCAGTGGGTGGACGACGGTGCCTTCTGGCTCCACGTCGTCGACCTCGACCGCGCCTTCGGCCGTGGCACGAACGCCGACCAGGTGGCCGCCATCGTCGCCGCGGTGAAGGACCGCTGCCATGTCGAGGTCGCGGGTGGCATCCGCGACGACGAGTCCCTCGCCGCCGCTCTGGCCACCGGCGCGCATCGGGTCGTTATCGGCACCGCCGCGCTGGAGCAGCCGGATTGGGTCGCCCGGGTGATCTCCGAGCACGGCGATCGCATCGCCGTCTCCCTCGACGTCCGCGGCACCACGCTGGCCGCCCGGGGCTGGACTGAGGAGGGCGGCGACGTTTTCGAGGCGATCGATCGGCTCGACGCTGCCGGTTGCGCGCTCTACGTCGTCACCGACGTCGAGCGTGACGGCACGATGCACGGACCGCACTTCCACCTGCTCCACCGCATCTGCAAGCACACGGCGACGCCGGTGATCGCCTCGGGTGGCATCGCCAAACTCGAAGACCTGCACAAGCTCACCGAGATGGTGCCCGACGGCATCGTCGGCGCGGTCGTAGGCCGAGCGCTCTACGACGGTGCCTTCACCCTCGCCGAAGCCGTTGCCACGATCGAGCCGCGTTTCGACTTCTGGATGTGGGGGCCTCCGCAGCCGTGAGCCTCGCCGTCCGGGTGATTCCCTGCCTCGACGTCGACGCGGGTCGGGTGGTCAAGGGTGTGAACTTCACCGGGTTGCGTGACGCCGGTGACCCGGTCGAACTCGCGCGCCGCTACGACCTCGCCGGAGCCGACGAACTCGTGTTCCTCGACATCACGGCGTCCTCGGGCGATCGGGAGACGACCTATGACGTCGTACGACGTACCGCCGATCAGGTCTTCATCCCGCTCACGGTCGGCGGCGGTGTTCGCACCGTCGAGGACTTCGATCGACTCCTGCGTGCTGGCGCGGACAAGGTCAGCCTGAGCACCGCCTCGGTTCAACGACCGGACCTCGTCAGTGAAGCGTCCCGCGTCTTCGGCTCGCAGTGTGTGGTCCTATCCGTCGACACGCGGCGCTGCGGTGATGCGACCGAGTCTGGATTCGAAGTGACCACGCACGGCGGTCGTCAGGGCACGGGCATCGACACGCTCGCGTGGGTACGTCAGATCGTCGACCGCGGGGCCGGGGAGATCCTGTTGAACTCCATGGACGCCGACGGGACCCGGGAGGGATTCGACGTCGACCTCATCGCCCTGGTCCGCGACGCCGTGGACGTGCCGGTCATCGCCAGTGGTGGTGCCGGAGCGGTCGAACACTTCGCGCCGGCGGTGGCGGCCGGTGCTGATGCGGTCCTCGCCGCGAGCGTCTTCCACTTCGGGGCCGTCACCATCGGCGAGGTCAAAGAATCCCTGGCCGCCGCTGGATATCCCGTGCGTCCGGTCGCCATGGAGGTGGTGTGATGTCCGATGGTGGTCGCGCCCTCGAACCCGTCTTCGATGAACGCGGACTCATCCCCGTCGTCGTGCAGCAGGAAGGCACCGGCGAGGTGCTCATGCTCGCGTGGATGGACGCCGAAGCGCTGCGCCGCACGCGCGAATCCGGCCGGGCGACCTACTGGTCGCGCAGTCGTGGCGAATATTGGGTCAAGGGGGAGACCTCGGGGCATGTGCAGCATGTGCGCGACGTCCAACTCGACTGCGATGGCGACACCCTTCTGTTGATCGTCGACCAGGTGGGCGCGGCCTGTCACACCGGCTCGCGGACGTGCTTCATTCCTCTGGACCCGCCATGAGTGAACGCGTCGCCTGGGGTTTCCCGCTGCCCGCGCCGGGTGGCTCCGCACCCGATCTGGAGCGGTTCCGCGCCCTCGCGCCGGGCCGCCGAGTCATCCCCGTTGTCCGTCGACTACTGGCCGATGGCGAGACGCCCGTGGGGCTCTACCGCAAACTGGCCGAGGAGCGCCCGGGGACCTTCCTGCTGGAGTCGGCCGAACACGGTCGCGCCTACTCGCGCTACTCCTTTGTGGGTGCGCGCTGCCGCGCCATGCTCACCGAGGTCGACGGCGCGGCGACGTGGTGGGGTGATCCGCCGTACGACGTCCCGCAGGGTGGCGACCCACTTGACGCACTGCGCCGCACGATCGAGGTCTTCCACACCGATCGTGCCGAGGGCCTGCCACCGCTCACCGGAGGGATGGTCGGCTACCTCTCCTACGACGGCGTGCGGCGGTGGGAGCGGGTTCCGGATGACAACCCGGACGAGTTGCACATCCCAGAGTTGGGCTTCCTCCTCGCGACGGACCTTGCCGTCCTCGACCATGCGGACGGCACGGTCCTCCTCATCGCAAATGCGATCAACATGGACAACAGCGATGAGCGAATGGACGAGGCCTGGCACGACGCCATGGCGCGACTCGATCGCATGACCGACCAATTGGCGCACAGTGCGCAATCCACCGTGTCGGTCTATCAGCCGGAGGCGGGAGCGGCCGTCACGCGGCGGACGGATAGTGAGGATTTTCGTGCGTCGGTAGAGACGGTCAAGGAGTACATCCGCGCGGGGGATGCCTTCCAGGTCGTCGTGTCGCAACGCTTCGATGTCGCATGTCCGGCGTCATCCCTTGATGTGTACCGCGTGCTGCGCGTGACGAATCCGAGTCCCTACATGTACCTCATCCGCATCCCGGACACGCAGGGCAACGGCGTCGCCTTCGACATCGTGGGGTCGTCTCCCGAAGCACTCGTCACCGTTCAGGAAGGCCGTTGTCGCCTTCATCCCATTGCGGGCACGCGGCGTCGGGGTAAGACCCCTGAAGAGGATGCCGCTCTCATGGAGGACTTGCTCGCGGATGACAAGGAACGCGCGGAGCACCTGATGCTCGTCGACCTTGGCCGCAACGATCTCGGTCGGGTCTGCGCTCCGGGGACGGTGGACGTCGTGGAATTCATGCAGGTTGAGCGCTACTCGCACGTGATGCATCTGGTGTCCACAGTCGTCGGTCAACTCGCCGAGGGGCGCACGGCGTACGACGCACTGTCCGCGACGTTCCCCGCAGGAACTCTCTCGGGAGCGCCCAAGCCGCGCGCCATGGAGATCATTGACGAGCTCGAGCCGTCCCGCCGTGGGGTCTATGGCGGTGTTGTCGGCTACGTCGACTTCGCCGGGGATCTCGACACGGCCATCGCCATCCGCACCGCGGTGATTCGCGATCACGTCGCCCACGTTCAAGCGGGTGCCGGAGTCGTCGCCGATTCCGATCCCATCGCTGAAGATGCCGAGTGCCAGGCCAAGGCGGCCGCTGTCGTGCGAGCGATTGCCACGGCGAGCACGCTCCGTTCGGTCGGGGCGGCGGACTAGTGCGCACCTATGTCGGTGCGCTCATCGCGCTCACGGCCGGAGCGTTGGCGATTCTTATCGCGTACGGGGCCATCTGGGCCGTGGTGACCGCACCTTTGATGTCGGGTGAGGGGGCGCCCACTTCGGTGGTGGAACTCAGCGGTCGAGAACTCGCGCCGCTCGGTGCTGCCATGGGGCGGGTGGCCCTAGCTGGAGTCGCCGGACTCCTCGCGACCGCCCGATGGGGTCGCCGGATCGTCGGGCTCCTACTGGTTTTTGCGGGCGGAATCGCCGGCGTCACCGCGTTCACGTTTGCGCTGACTGACGTCGCGGCGGGGGGTGGTGCCTTCGTTGAGGCGGCGTTGAGCGCCCGCGGCCTGGGGGCGGCAACGCAGACATCGATCACGGCCTGGTGGCTCGGCGGACTCCTCGGCGGCCTCGCGGTCCTCGTGGTGGGGATGATGGCGCTGCTGTTGGGCGGGCGACTCCCGACGTTGTCGCGGCGCTATGACCGCGGTGTCTCGCCTGCACGCGAATCCACCGGTCAGGTCGCCATGTGGGACGCGCTGGACAGGGGTGAGGACCCCACCGCGGGCGCAACTGGTTCAATGGGCAGCGAAAGCACCGAGGAGGAACGATGAGTGGCGAGCACAGCGACCACGGCAATACCCCGGCGGCATGGACCCTCACGGTTCTCATCTCGATCGGATTCTTGGTCGCGACGACCGCACTGGTCCTGGGGTCCTGGATCTGGTTTTGGGTCGGCGTGGCGATCGTCGCCCTCGGTGGCATCGTCGGCGGTGTGATGAGGGCGGCCGGCCTCGGCCAGCCCCGCGCCGCGAGTTCCTCACGGTGACGTGACCTCTCCTCAACCTCACGTGGGCGATCCGAGCCGTCCCCCCGGCGGTCAGCGTGGCCTGGTCCTCATCGTTGAAGACGAGGCCCCGATCGCCGAAGTGTTGCGGCTCTACCTCAACCGGGAGGGATTCGAGGTCGCCGTCGCCACGGATGGACCCGGGGGGCTCGCCACTATCGGTCAACGGCGTCCGGCCGCGGTGATCTTGGATGTGGGTCTGCCGGGTATGGACGGCACCGAAGTGTGTCGCCGGATGCGCGCGGCTGGAGATTGGACGCCGGTGCTCTTCTGCACGGCCCGCGATGACGAGGTCGACCGAGTACTCGGTCTCGAAATGGGCGGCGATGACTACATCACCAAGCCGTTCAGTCCTCGGGAGGTCGTTGCCCGCGTCAAGGTCGCACTGCGCCACGCCCGCGGACCGGTTCAGGACGACACCGTCACCGTGGGTCGAGTATCCCTCGACCGCGCATCCCGCCGGGTCACCGTGGACGGGTCCGAGATTGCGCTGACCGCGACGGAGTTCGACCTGCTGGAGTACCTCATGGACCAGCCCGGTCGGGTCGTGTCCCGTGATCAGCTGCTGGCGGAGGTGTGGGGCTACGCCGCTGTGGTCGGTACGCGCACCGTGGACGTTCACGTGGCCCAGGTGCGCGCCAAACTGGGCGAGGCGAGCCCCATCCGAACCGTGCGCGGGGTGGGCTACTCCGCGGAGGCCCCGTGAGCCGTCCGGGCATCCTCTCCCGGATCCTGCTCTTGGCCACGGCGGTCGCGAGCATTGCCGTGGTGGTCGCCGGCCTGGTATCGCTCCCGCTGATCCGGAGCAATGCGCAGGCGATCGCCGCGGATGACCTGTCACGTCTTGCCGATCTGACGGCGTCTTCTCTGCGTGTCGATCGCGAAGGCCGCTACGTCGTCCCGCCACGCGTGGGCAATGTGCTGCTCGCCGAGGGAGTTACGGCCTACGTCGTCTCCACAGGCGCCACGGATCTCCCAGATGGAGTGGACGATGCCGACGTCGCCGCCGTGACGGCGGGGGAGTCGATCCAGCGCACCGCAGACACCCCGGCGGGTGCCGTGCTTATCGCCGGCCGCGCCTTTGAGCCGGGGACCGGAGTAATCCTGATCCAGTCGGCCTCGGTCGCGGGGAGTTCGGCCGGAGACATCATCGTGCGGTTGGTTGTCGCACTGCTGATCGGCCTCGGCATTGCCGTGATCATTGCCGTCGTCGCCTCCGTGCGCATCATCACCCCGCTGCGGCGAGCCGCCGATGCCGCGTTGCGCCTCGGGAGTGGCGATCGCGATGTGTACGTGGACCCCGAGGGGCCCGCGGAGATTGCCGACATCGCCGAAGCACTGAATCAACTCACCGCCGCCCTGGCGGTCTCGGAGGGCCGGCAGCGCGAGTTCCTCCTGTCGGTTTCCCACGAACTGCGGACGCCGATCACCTCGGTGCGCGGGTACGCCGAAGCTCTCGCGGACGGGATCGTGCCACCGGAGGACGTTGCGCGCACCGGAGCGATCGTGGCGGCCGAGAGTCAACGACTCGACCGGCTCGTGAGCGATCTGCTCGATCTGGCACGCCTGCGCGCCGATAACTTCACCGTGTCACCGGTCGACGTTGATGCGCGCAGTCTGCTTGCCGACGCCGCAGGAGTGTGGACCGATCGGTGCGAGCGGGACGGCGTACGGCTCGTAACGGAGATGCCCGCCGACGCGGTGATGGTGCGTGCGGATCCCCTCAGACTGCGGCAGATCATCGACAACCTCGCGGAGAACGCGCTGCGTCTGGTCCCGGCCGACGGCGTCATCGTCCTTGCGGTGCGCGCCGAGGGCCCCTGGGGCGTTGTGGAGGTCCGCGACTCCGGTCCCGGTCTGTCGGCGGCCGACCTCGAGGTGGCCTTCGAGCCGGGCATCCTGCACGAGCGATATCGCGGTATCCGGCAGGTCGGCACCGGCGTCGGGCTCGCCCTGGTCGGCCGGCTCTCCCAGGAGATGGCCGGGTCGGCGCGGGCCGGCGCTGCCCCCGAGGGAGGCGCGAGTTTCACCGTGTTTGTCCCACGAGTCCATGCGATGCCACCCGCTCGGGCGTAAGGTCGAGTCATGACGTCCGTGCACGAGCATCCGGTGGCTGCCGAGGCTCCCCGGGGATCCGTTGACGAACGCTCACGCGCGCGGCGCATTCTCGCTCCCACGGCAACGGCTTTGGGTGTCATCGTCGCGACCGGAATCGTCGCTCGCATCGATCCAAACGAGCCGGGCAACTACCCGCTGTGCCCGACCCTCGCTCTGTTCGGTATCGACTGCCCCGCCTGCGGTGGACTTCGCGCGACACACGCACTGGCCAACGGCGACCTCGTCCGGGCCATGGATCACAACCTCGTGTTCGTCCTCCTCGTGCCGGCCATCATCGTCGGTTGGGCGGTGTGGTTCTGGCGATCCTGGACCGGCAGGCGTTGGGAGGATTCGCCGCGCAAGCGCGCGTTCATGCGCTACGGCCCGATGATCTTGCTGTTCGTCCTGGTGGCCTTCGGGGTGGTGCGCAACTTCGTCCCGTACCTGGGCTCGGGGGTCGGCTGACCTGGCCCTGAGGCCCTGTGAAACCCTGACGTCGTGTACGGCAGGGGCAAGTGATGAGCGTCCTCGACGACATCATCGCGGGCGTACGGATCGACCTTGATGGTCGCATGTCGGCAATGCCGCTCGACCAGCTGAAGGAGTGCGCGGCACGCAAGCCCGATCCGCAAGATGCCGAAGCAGTTCTGCGGGAGCCGGGTGTCGGCGTCATCGCCGAGGTGAAGCGCGCAAGTCCGAGTCGCGGACGCATGGCTGACATTGAGGACCCCGCGGCGCTGGCTCGTGACTATGAAGCCGGTGGAGCGCGTGCCATCTCCGTGCTCACGGAGGAGCGACGCTTCGGTGGGTCACTCGAGGACTTGCGCGGCGTTCGGTGCGCGGTTGACATCCCGGTCTTGCGCAAGGACTTCATCGTCTCGAGTTACCAACTGTGGGAGGCGCGAGCCTTCGGCGCAGACCTAATCCTGCTTATTGTTGCGGCACTCGATCAGAACGCTCTCGTGAGTCTCATCGAACGCACGCGGTCCCTCGGGATGACCCCGCTCGTCGAGGTCCACGACCCCGACGAAGTGGCGCGGGCCGTTGATGCTGGCGCGACGGTCATCGGCGTCAACGCCCGCGATCTTCGCACGCTTGAGGTCGATCGCGACACCTTTGCCCGGGTAGCCCCGCTGATCCCGGACACGTGCGTGCGGATCGCTGAGTCCGGGGTCCGTGACCCACGCGACCTCATCGCTTACGCCGAGGTGGGTGCGGACGCCGTACTCGTCGGCGAGAGCCTGGCCACGTCAGCTGATCCGCGCGCCGCCGTGCACGACCTGGTCACGGCCGGATCACATCCAGCCCTGCGAGGGATGCGTGAGTAGCGCGAAGCTCGAGAGTGATGTCCGCGGCCACTACGGTCCCTATGGCGGTCGCTTCGTCCCCGAAGCGCTCACGGCGGCACTGGACGAACTCGATGCGGCCTTCCGCGCCGCGCTGGTCGACCCGGCATTCGGCGCCGAACTCGACCGGCTGCAGCGGACCTACACCGGCCGACCCTCACCGCTCACCGATGCGATCCGCTTCGGTCAGGAGCACTGCGGGGGAGCGCGCGTTCTGCTCAAGCGCGAAGACCTCAATCACACCGGTTCGCACAAGATCAACAACGTGTTGGGACAGGCGCTGCTCACCGTGCGCATGGGCAAGAAGCGGGTCATCGCTGAGACCGGTGCTGGTCAACACGGGGTCGCCTCCGCGACCGCAGCTGCACTCATGGGGCTGGACTGCACCGTCTACATGGGCGAGGAGGACACGCGGCGCCAGGCCCTGAATGTGGTGCGTATGCAATTGCTCGGTGCCACGGTCGTTCCGGTCACGGCGGGTGCTCGCACCCTCAAGGATGCGATCAACGAGGCAATGCGCGACTGGGTGACGACCGTCGACGAGACCCACTACATCCTCGGGACGGTGACGGGTCCGAGCCCGTTCCCGGAAATGGTGCGGCACTTCCAGTCCGTCATCGGCCACGAGGCACGCGAACAGGTGCTCGAGCTCACCGGGCGATTGCCTGATGCCGTGGCGGCATGTGTCGGCGGTGGCTCGAATGCCATGGGCATTTTCAGTGGCTTCATCGATGACGGCGAGGTCGCCCTGTGGGGATTCGAAGCGGGGGGCGACGGCGTGGAAACCGGACGTCACGCTGCGCGATTCGCTGGGGGAGCGCCGGGCGTTCTTCATGGTGCGCGGACCTACGTCATGCAGGACGAGTGGGGGCAGACGGTGCCGTCGCACTCCATCAGTGCGGGCCTGGACTACCCGGGCGTTGGTCCGGAGCACGCCTGGTTGCACGACACGGGTCGCGCGCACTACTCACCGGTCAACGATGCCGAGGCGATGTCGGCTTTCGAGGCACTGTGTCGCACCGAAGGCATCATCCCGGCGATTGAGAGCGCCCATGCCCTCGCCGGCGCAATGCGCCTGGGCCGTGAGCTAGGGCCCGACGCGATGATCGTGGTCAACCTGTCCGGTCGTGGCGACAAGGACGTGGCCACCGCGGCGCGCTGGTTCGATCTCGACGACGTCGACGAAAGCGCCGAGGGTCGATGACCACGCTCGCGCAGGCCTTCGCGACGGCCCGCGACGAGGGCCGGGCCGCCCTCATCGGCTACCTCCCCGCCGGCTTCCCCACCGTCCGCGACAGTGCGCGCCTGATGCGCGCCATGGTCGAGGAGGGCGTGGACATCGTGGAGGTGGGTCTGCCGTACTCCGATCCGCTCATGGATGGTCCGGTGATCCAGGCTGCGGCCAACCAGGCACTCGAGGCCGGTACTACCCCCCGCGACGTGATCGCCATTGCCGGTGAGGTGGCCCAGACCGGTGCCCCAGCAGTGGTGATGTCGTACTGGAATCCCATCGAGCGGTACGGCGTCGATGCGTTCGCGCGCGAACTTGCCGCGGCCGGGGGATCCGGGGTCATCACTCCGGACCTCACCCCGGAGGAGTCCGGCGACTGGACCGCGGCGACGTCGGCCCACGACGTAGATCGCATCTTCCTCGTTGCCCCGTCGAGCACCGATGAGCGCATCGGCCGAGTTGCGGCGGAGTGCAGTGGATTTGTCTATGCCGCCTCCACCATGGGGGTCACCGGGGCCCGGACGTCGGTGTCGAATTCCGCCGCCACACTGGTGGCCCGGGTTCGGGCGGCCACCGACCTGCCCGTAGCGGTGGGGCTCGGCGTGTCCACCGGGGACCAGGCGGCCGAAATCGCCCAGTACGCCGATGGCGTCATCGTGGGATCGGCCTTCATCCGGCTCATCCTCGAGGCCGCCTCGGTCGATGAGGCCGAGCAGGCTGTCCGTGCCCTCGCCCGGGAACTCGCCGAGGGCGTACGGCGTCGCAGTCCGTAGCGGGATCGTGGATCGGGGCGCGCCAGGCGGGGCCGTGGTGCGTTCGGACGGCGGGCCCCGTAGCGTAGGACGACGAACTTCCACCTGAAGGGGACGGCACAGATGGCCAAGGACCGGCAGTCCAAGAGCACGCGGGAAAAGGCTGCGGCCGCTCGCGCCGAGCAGATGGCGGCGGAGCAACGTCGTGAGCGGACCGTGCGCATCATCGGTGCGATCGGTGTCATCGCGGTGGTCGCCATCATCATTGGCCTTGCCGTGATCGTGCCGCGGTTGTCCAGCGACGACAGCGGCGGCGATCTCCCGGGTCCCGATCCGGCCGCGCCGGTTCCGACCGGGGTCTTCGGGTCTGACTCGGAATACGCCTACGGCGTCCCGTTCGGCACGGCACCGGAGACCGCGCCGGTCCTGCAACTGTGGGAGGACTTCCAGTGCCCCGCCTGCGGCGCGTTGGAAGAGGTCAACGGTTCGGGTATCGAGAGCCTCGCCGAAGCCGGCGACCTGCAGCTCATCTGGCGCCCCACCGCCTTCCTCGACAACAACCTTGGCAACACCTCTTCCGCCGAGGCCATCAACGCTTGGGGTTGTGCGATCGACGCGGGCAAGACGGCCGAGTACCACAACGAGGTCTTCGCCAACCAGCCCGAGACCGAGGGTGATGGTTGGACCAACGAGCAGCTCGTGGCGATGGCCGAGGCCGTCGGCATCACCGGTGTGCCGCTGGAACAGTTCAATGACTGCCTGACGTCGGGCCGGTACTTGCCCTGGGCCGCGAACAGCACCCAGATCTTCTACGACTCCAACATTCAGGGAACGCCGTCCGGCATCCTCAACGGCACCCCGGTCGAGAATGCGACCCTTGCCGACCAGACACAGCTGGAGCAGTTGGTCAAGGACGCGTCCGCCCAGTAATGGACGTCCTCGCCTACATCCCCAGCCCCAGCCAGGGGGTGTGGAACCTCGGTCCCATCCCGCTGCGTGCGTATGCGCTGCTCATCATCCTCGGCATCGTCGTTGCGGTCTGGGTGGGCAGTCGGCGCTATGTCGATCGTGGGGGACGAGCCGGCGTCATCGGCGATATCGCCATCTGGGCGGTGCCGTTCGGCATCATCGGAGGGCGGCTCTACCACGTCATCACTGACTGGCAGTTGTACTTCGCTCCCGGGGGATCAGGGTTCATCGGTGCCCTGCGCATCTGGGACGGAGGCCTGGGGATTTGGGGCGCTGTCGCGCTCGGCGCCCTCGGCGCCTGGATTGGGGCCCGACGTCTGGGTGTGGCCCTGCCGCCCATCGCCGACGCCATCGCGCCGGGCATCGCCCTGGCTCAGGCGATCGGCCGCTGGGGCAACTACTTCAATCAGGAACTCTTCGGTGCGCCCACCACGTTGCCGTGGGGCCTGGAGATCGAGCCGCAATTCCGACCCGAGGGCTACACGGACTACGCAACCTTCCATCCGACGTTTCTCTATGAGTCCCTGTGGCTGGTCGGCGTGGCGCTCGTGGTGATCTGGGCGGACCGCCGGTTCCGGATGGGGCACGGTCGCGCCTTCGCGCTCTACGTCCTGCTCTACACCATGGGCCGTGTCTGGATCGAGTACCTCCGCATCGACACGGCCAACCAGATTCTCGGCCTGCGGCTGAATGTCTGGACTTCCATCCTGGTGGGTCTTGGTGCGCTGATCTACCTCATCGTCTCGGCCCGGCTGCGCCCCGGCCGCGAAGAGGTCCTGCCTCCGCGCAAGTACGTCGAACGTGAGGAGGCGGAGGCCGAGGCGGCCGCCGTCAAGGCGCCCAAGCCGGCTGCGAAGGTCACCGAGGTGACCCCCGAGGAGCCCGAGGACACGACCTAAACCCCGTCGAATGTGCACTCGCGCGCACGAAACCGCCCCGGATCGTGCACGGGAGCGCACACTCGGTGGCACCTGATATCTTTTCCGGCACGGGCCAACGGCGTCCCGTCCCTTCTGCTGGCCATTCCAGCGGATCCGACGTGGAGGTAGGCCCGATGTCTGTTTCACTCCCTCGCTTCTCGGCGCTGCCGACGGCCCAGGGGCTCTATGACCCCAGCCTCGAGCACGACGCCTGCGGTGTGGCCTTCGTCGCCACGCTCACTGGCATCCCGACGCACGCGATCGTTGAGCAGGCGATGACCGCGCTGGAGAACCTCGACCACCGCGGTGCCTCGGGAGCCGAGCCTGACTCAGGCGACGGCGCGGGAATCCTCGTCCAGATTCCGGACCGCTTCTTCCGCAAGGTCACCAACCTTGAGTTGCCCCCGCGGGGCTACTACGCCGTCGGCACGGCGTTCCTGCCCGACGACGACGCCGGTGAGGCAGCGACCATGGCCCAGATCGAGGCGATTGCGGCGCAGGAGGGACTGGTGGTGCTCGGCTGGCGCACGGTCCCGACCGACCCCAGCGGGCTGGGCCGTACCGCCCGCGGTGTCATGCCGCGCTTCCGCCAACTCTTCGTCGCCGGTGTGGGCGCCTCGGGCCTGGACTTGGAGCGCTTGGCCTTCGTGTTGCGCAAGCGCGCCGAGCACGAGACGGACGTGTACTTCCCCTCCCTGTCCGGTCGCACGTTGGTTTACAAGGGCATGCTCACGACGGGTCAGCTCGGGGAGTTCTATCCGGACCTCGCGGATCCTGACGTCGAGTCGGCGCTCGCACTCGTGCACTCCCGCTTCTCCACCAATACGTTCCCGTCGTGGCCGTTGGCGCATCCCTACCGACTCATCGCGCACAACGGCGAGATCAACACGGTCAAGGGCAATCGCAATTGGATGCGGGCGCGTGAAGCGCTGCTCGAGTCCAGCCTCATCCCCGGTGACTTCGAGCGTCTCTTCCCGATCTGCACCCCGGGTGGCTCGGACTCGGCCAGCTTCGATGAGGTTCTCGAACTGCTGCACCTCGGCGGGCGCAGCCTTCCGCACGCCGTCCTCATGATGATTCCGGAGGCCTGGGAGAACGACCTCGACATGGATCCCGCGCGGCGGGCGTTCTACGAGTACCACTCCACGCTGATGGAAGCCTGGGATGGCCCGGCCAACGTGTCCTTCACCGACGGCACAGTCATCGGCGCAGTCCTAGATCGCAACGGATTGCGTCCGGGCCGCTTTTGGGTGACGGAGGAGGGTCTGGTCGTCCTCGCTTCTGAGGCCGGCGTGCTCGAGCTCGATCCGGCGACCATCGTGCGCAAGGGCCGACTCCAGCCCGGGCACATGTTCCTCGTCGACACCGCGGCCGGCTGCATCGTCGAGGACGACGAGATCAAGTCCGAACTCGCTGCGGCCGCACCCTATGCCGACTGGCTTCACGGTGGTCTGGTCCACATCGACACGCTGCCCGAACGCGAGCACATCGTGCACACCGCGGCCTCGGTCGCGCGTCGCCAGCAGATGTTCGGCTACACGGAGGAGGAACTGCGGATCATCCTGTCGCCGATGGCGATCCACGGTGCCGAGCCGATTGGGTCCATGGGGACGGATACGCCGATCGCGACATTGTCGAACCGCCCCCGATTGCTCTTCGACTACTTCACGCAGGCGTTCGCGCAGGTGACGAACCCACCACTCGACGCCATCCGCGAGGAAATCGTCACGTCCCTATCGACGATCACCGGACCCGAGTGCAACCTCCTCGATGCCACGCCGTCTCACGCGCGCCAGGTCGTCCTGCCGTTCCCGATCATCGACAACGACGAACTCGCCAAGATCTTGCACATCAACTCCGACGGCGACTTCCCCGGATTCGCTGCAGCCAAGATCATGGGCTTGTACGACGTCGATGGGGGAGCAGCGGCCCTGGAGGCTCGCCTCGAGGAGATCTTCGCTGAGATCGACGCAATGATCGAGGCGGGCACCCGTTTCGTGGTGCTGTCCGATCGTGACGCCACGACGGACCTGGCCCCGATTCCCTCCCTCCTGCTGTGCGCAGCCGTGCACCACCACCTGGTGCGGCAAAAGACACGCACCCAGGTGGGTCTCATCGTGGAGGCCGGCGACGTGCGCGAGGTGCACCACGCCGCCCTCCTCATCGGCTACGGCGCCGCCGCCATCAACCCCTATCTCGCCATGGAGTCGGTCGAAGATCTCGTCTACCGCGGCATCATCACCGATGTTTCCGCCGAGAAAGCGGTGCGCAACCTGGTCAAGGCACTCGGCAAGGGTGTCTTGAAGGTGATGTCCAAGATGGGCGTCTCGACGGTCGGCTCCTACCGCGGCGCCCAGATCTTCGAGGCGATCGGCCTGTCGCATGAACTCGTCGAGCGCTACTTCACCGGCACCGTGAGCCGCCTGGGCGGCATCGGTCTGGATGTCATCCACGAGGAGGTCCTGGCCCGTCACGACGTGGCGTACCCGCCGTCCGGCGTCGCGCCGGCCCATCGCACGCTCGAAGTCGGTGGCGAATACCAGTGGCGGCGCGAGGGCGAGCAGCATCTGTTCGATCCCGAGACGGTCTTCCGGCTCCAGCATGCGACCCGGGAGAAGCGCTACGACATCTTCCGCCAGTACACCGATCGCGTCGATGATCAGACCCGCCGCCTCATGACGTTGCGTGGACTTTTCGGCCTACGGGAGGGTGTGCGCCCGCCCGTCCCCCTCGACGAGGTCGAGCCGGTCAGCGACATCGTCAAGCGCTTCTCCACCGGCGCTATGTCCTATGGCTCGATTTCGGCCGAGGCACACGAGACTCTCGCGATCGCGATGAACCGCATCGGTGGCAAGTCCAACACCGGCGAGGGCGGTGAGGATCCCGAACGCTTCCTGGTCATGTCGAACGGCGACTCGAAGCGATCGGCGATCAAGCAGGTGGCGTCCGGCCGCTTCGGTGTGACGAGCGAATACCTGGTCAACAGCGACGACATCCAGATCAAGATGGCCCAGGGTGCCAAGCCCGGTGAGGGTGGTCAACTACCCGGTCACAAGGTCTATCCGTGGGTCGCCAAGACTCGGCACTCCACGCCGGGTGTGGGCCTCATCTCGCCGCCGCCGCACCACGACATCTACTCGATCGAGGATCTTGCTCAACTCATCCACGACTTAAAGAACGCCAACCCACAGGCCCGTATCCACGTCAAGCTTGTCGCGGAGGCCGGTGTCGGCACCGTCGCGGCCGGTGTGGCCAAGGCGCACGCCGACGTCGTGCTCATCTCCGGGCACGACGGTGGCACCGGGGCGTCGCCGCTCACCTCTCTCAAGCACGCCGGCACGCCCTGGGAGCTGGGTCTGGCGGAGACTCAGCAAACGCTCATGCTCAATGGCCTACGTGACCGGATCGTCGTGCAGACGGACGGGCAGTTGAAGACGGGCCGAGACGTCATCATGGCCGCCCTCCTCGGTGCCGAGGAGTTCGGGTTCGCGACAGCCCCCCTGGTCGTCATGGGGTGCGTCATGATGCGCGTGTGTCACCTCGACACATGCCCAGTCGGCGTGGCGACGCAAAACCCGGAGCTCCGGGCGCGCTTCACCGGCTCCCCGGAGTTCGTCGTGAACTTCTTCGAGTTCATCGCCGAGCAGGTGCGGGAGTACCTCGCGATGCTCGGCTTCCGCAGCCTGGACGAGGCGATTGGGCACGCGGAACTCATCGATGCCAGCGCCGCTGTCAACCACTGGAAGGCCAGCGGTCTGGACCTGAGCCCGATCGTGCATGTCCCCGCGACCGACTCGCCCCGACGCCGCATGACCGTGCAGGACCACGGACTCGATCGGGCTCTGGACCGCGAGCTCATCGAGCTGTGCGCACCGGCTCTCGAAGCGGGCGAACCGATCCGCGCTCGGGTGCCGATCCGCAACGTCAACCGCACGGTGGGCACGATGCTCGGCTCAGAGGTGACCCGGCGGCACGGCGGCAAGGGACTTCCCGATGGCACCATTGACCTCACCCTGGTGGGCTCGGCCGGGCAGTCCTTCGGCGCCTTCGTGCCGGCAGGGGTGACCTTGCGGCTCGAGGGTGATGGCAACGACTACGTCGGCAAGGGTCTGTCCGGCGGCCGCATCGTCGTACGCCCCCACCGGGAGGCGACTTTCGTCGCCGAGGACAACATCATCGCCGGCAACGTGATCGGCTACGGAGCGACGGGCGGCGAGATCTTCATC
>Ga0222715_10000808_pt1 | contig 31075 bp, 27 predicted proteins | sample C33_9DmetaG_FD_165056 | JGI IMG/M metagenome (GOLD analysis project Ga0222715, IMG submission 165056) | Estuarine water microbial communities from San Francisco Bay, California, United States - C33_9D | ecosystem: Environmental > Aquatic > Marine > Unclassified | place: USA: California...
GGCTTTGTTGAACCCTTAGCAGAATTAAATAGAAATATTCCTGAGCTTCTACTTTATGTATTTACAAATAGAATTAAAAACTACTCTGAAAGAGAAAAAGCACTTGGATGTCCAGCAAACAATCTTGTCGGTGAAATTGGATATACAGAGCAAGATTTTAGAGTTATATTAAAATCCTTATTTGAAGAATGGAGAGAAGCTTTAATTAATGCCATTGAACATGGTAAAAATAGACGTGAAATTAAAAAAGATGTAAACAGTTCATCAGTAGCTATTTCTTTAATATGTGCTTTTGAAGGAGTTAGAAGTGTGAGAAAAGTTTACGACGACGATAAAATATTTAATGAGTTCATGCAATCCATGGGTAGTTTCATTAAAAATTTAGGAATTTAGTTACCAACTGTCAGTTCTAAATGATGATGCTGGCAATCCCTTAATATTAAATAGATTTCCTATTAAATAATTTTTCCAACCATATCTTACATGAACAGGATTTTTTACCTGATCACTTTGAACTTCAAGATAATTCCACATTATTTTAGCATCTGCCGGATAAAAAATCTTATCATCAGATGCTAATTCAAAATTATTTATTAAATCATCTGGGGAGTATAAACCATTTTCTGCAAAATCAAATTTGATTAATACTTTATCTTGTTTGATCTCGAAAGATTTATAAATTGGACCGGAAAACTGTACTGACTTAAGACCATAATCTTTGTTTAGAGCCCAATAAGCTAATCTTTTTCCTAAAATAAATTTTCTTGAAGGATGAATAGAGTTTTCATCACCGACATCAAGAGAAACTGCCATTCCAGTATTTGAGGTGTTTAGCATAGTGTTTAGTTGAGCTTCTCTTAGAAAAGCAGAACTTATTTTTTCACTTCCATCATATTTGTATGGTGATATTTGTACAAAATAAAATGGAAATGAACCTTGATTCCATTCTCTTCTCCATCCTTCTATCATTGAGTTTTTTAATTTAGCGTAACTACTTGCTCTAGATACATTACTTTCCCCCTGATACCAAATAGCACCTTTTATACAATAATTTGTTAAAGGGGAAATCATTGCATTATATAATGATGATGGTTCATCAGAGGGCCTTCCACTATGATTTTTTATTTCACTCTTTTCAAAATCAGCTGATAACGATTGTGAGTCTGTCCATGCCTCAGCTGGTGTACCTCCCCAAGAGGTGTGAATAATTCCGATTGGAATATCTAGGGTTTTATTTAGATACTTAGCAAATGAGTAAGCTACAGCACTAAAAAAGGGTGAATTTTCTGGGTTTGAAACAGACCACTTTCCTTTTAAATTATCCAAAGGGGTTTTACTTGTATTTCTTTCAACTGTAAAAAATCTTATTTGAGAATTATTTGAGCTAGCAATTGCATCATTTGCTCCAATAATAGGTTCGTTCATGTATCCATTAAGATTCATTTGCATATTAGACTGTCCCGAAGCTATCCAAACTTCTCCCATTAAAACATTTGTAATGTAAATTAATTCAGTATTTGTTCCAATACTAATTTTATGAGTTTCCCCTGCTTTTGGAGTTTTAATTTTATAAATCCATTCACCACTATCATTACTTTTAGTTTTAAAAGTTTTTTTATTCCAACTTACATTTATTGAAATTTTAGTATTTGGTTTTGACCATCCCCATATTGATACAACAGACTGTTGCTGCATAATCATATTATTAGAAAAAATAGTTGGTAATTTTAAATCTTGAGAGACTATTATGTTAAAAGTAAAAAAAGATATTATTAGTAAAATTTTATTTTTCATTAGGTAAAAACTTTTGATCTAATTCTTTAGAATCTTTATACTTTTTTCTCAATTCATATAATTCTATTGTTAATTGCTTAACTATTTCTGTATAATTCGGGTCATCATAAACATTTTTCATTTCGTTGGGGTCATTTTTTCTATCGTAAAGTTCCCATTCATCAACATCATAATAAAAATGCACTAACTTAAAATCTTTATTTACTATTCCATAGTGTCTCTTGACCATATGTACAGAAGGATATTCATAATAGTGGTAGTAAACAGATTCTCTTATCCACTCACTATTATTTCCTTTTAAAAGCGGAATTAAACTTTCACCTTGCATATCACTTGGAGCTTCAATCATGGCAGCTTCTAAAAAAGTTTGAGCATAATCTAAATTCTGAACCATTTCGTCGCTAGTTGTTCCTGGGGTAATTTCGTTAGGCCATCTTATTAATAATGGTGTTTTAAATGATTCATCATAAATAAATCTCTTATCAAACCAACCATGCTCACCTAAATAAAAGCCTTGATCAGATGTATATACTACAATGGTATTTTCAGATAATTTGTTTTCATCAAGATAGTTTAATACTCTCCCAACGTTGTCATCAACTGATGAAATTGTTGCCAAATAATCTTGCATGTATCTTTGAAATTTCCATTTCATTTTCTGTCGATCTGACATGGTAGGCCAATTATCTTTAAAATCTTTATTTATTTTATCTAGAGTTACATTGTACCTTCTTTTTTGATCCTCATTTGCTCTATTAAAAGGACCCATAAATCCGTTAGGCCCTGGTCTTACAACTGATTCTCCACGAATGTATTTAATCTCAGGTTCAACTTGACCCATACTTTCAAGAGTTTCTGGTCTAATTTTACTATCGTGCATATATTGCATGTGAGTTAAAATATTCATCTCAGCTGTTTTAGAGGCACTCCCCCTACCCTGATAATCATCAAAAAGTGTTTCAGGCTCTGGAAATTCTTTTTCATAATACTCAGCAAATTTTTCTGGACTTGGCCACCAAGGTCTATGAGGAGCTTTATGTAGATACATCATCATAAATGGCTTAGTTTTATCTCTTTTTTTGTCAAGCCAATTTAATGTTACATCTGTAATTATGTCTGTAACATATCCCTCAATAATAGTATCCTTTTTTTTACCAATAAATTTAGGATTTATATAACTCCCTTGACCTGGAAGAATTAAAAAATCATCTACTCCTTTGGGATTATTTCCAAAATGCAACTTACCAAACATTGCTGTTTGGTAGCCTGCTTTTTGAAAAAGTTGGGGAAAGGTGACTTGAGTGGTGTCAAAAGGCTTTCCATTGTCTATTTTACCATTCAAATGACTATGTTTTCCTGTAAGAATTACCGCTCTTGAGGGTGCACAAATTGAATTAGTGACAGATGCATTACTAAATAATATCCCCTCGTTGGCAATTCTATCAATATTGGGAGTTTGTATTAATCTATTATCATAGGCACTAATAGCTTGATAAGCATGATCGTCCGACATTATGAATAAAATATTAGGACTTTTATACTTGTTTTTTTCAGAACAACCAATCGACAAAATTAAAAACAAAAAGGGTATATAATTTTTCATTTATTTTTTTTAAACCATTAATTTAAGAAAAAAATTTACCTTAGTAATAATACTCAAACAATGATTAGAAATCTATCCATAACCTTATTAATTTTTATACTTTGTTTTTTTACAGCTTGCAACACAAATTTTAGACAACCTAATGTGATTATTATTTATGCTGATGATTTGGGTTTTGGAGATGTTAGTGCTTATAATCAAGGAACTTTGAATACTCCAAATATAGATAGAATTGCCAACGAGGGGATATTATTTACCAATGGTCATTCTTCATCTGCAACTTGCAGCCCAAGTCGATATGCCCTTTTAACAGGAGCTTATCCCTGGAGAAATAAAAAAGCAAAAATTTCTACAGGTGCTTCACTAATAATCGACACCACTCAAAAGACGATTCCCAAGATGTTTAAACAAATGAATTATAAAACAGCAATTGTAGGGAAATGGCATCTTGGTTTGGGTGATGGAGAAATTGACTATAACTCTAAAATTAGTCCTGGACCAAATGAAATTGGGTTTGAATACTCTTACATAATGCCTGATACTCAAGACAGAGTTCCAACTGTATATATTGAGGATGGTTATGTAAAAAATTTAGATGTAAAAGACCCTTTGTATGTTAATTTTAAAAATAATTTTGACAACCAACCTACAGGAAAATCTAATCCAGAATTGCTTACTACCAAATGGCATCATGGACATTTTAATTCAATAGTTAACGGAATCTCAAGAATTGGTTTTATGAAAGGTGGAAAAAAGGCTTATTGGAGTGATATTGATATGGCTGATCATTTTCTAAACATTGCCAAATCTTACATAACTAAAAATAAAAAAAATCCTTTTTTCTTATTCTATTCAATGCAACAACCCCACGTTCCTAGAACTCCTCATCCAAGATTTATTGGAAAATCTGGTATGGGACCTCGTGGAGATGTTATAATTGAAGCAGATTGGTGTATTGGTGAATTATATAATACATTAGAAAATGAAAATCTGTTAGAAAATACCTTAATAATAATATCAAGTGATAATGGTCCTGTTTTAAATGATGGGTATTATGATAATGCTGTAGAAAAATTAGGAGATCACACTCCATCTGGGATTTTAAGAGGAGGAAAATACAGTCTTTTTGAAGCTGGAACTAGAGTTCCTTTTATTTCGTTTTGGAAAGGAGTCACAAAGCCAACTATTTCAAATAAATTAATATCACAAATTGATCTTTTCAATTCATTATCATCAATTATAAACAGTGATTTAAAAACAAAAGACAGTAAAAACTTGTCACAACTTATACTAACTGGATCGGGAGTAGAAAGAGAAAAACTTATTCTTGAGGCTTTTGGCAAAACTGCACTTAAATTCAGAAACTGGGTTTTGATACCACCATACAAAGGAAATCCAATAAGTAAATATACTAATATTGAACTAGGTAATTCCAACACTTATCAGTTATATAATCTTGAAAAAGACCCTGGCCAAAAAATAAATTTAGTTGATCAAGAAAAAGAAAAATTCATTGAACTAAATAAAATATATACTAAATCTATTAGTGATTAGGATGCTATATTCACTGCTCTAGTTTCACGAATTACTGTAACTTTTACTTGTCCTGGATATGTCATGTCCGTTTGAATTTTTTGTGAAATTTCAAATGACAACTTAGCTGCATGATCATCAGAAATTTTTTCACTTTCAACCATAACTCTTAATTCACGACCTGCTTGTATTGCGTATGCTTTATTTACTCCTTTGAAAGAGTAAGCTATATCTTCCATTTCTTTAAGTCTTTGTATATAACTATCTAAAACTTGCCTTCTAGCACCTGGCCTAGCTCCAGAAATTGCATCACAAACTTGGACTATAGGTGATATCAAATTATTCATCTCAATTTCATCATGATGTGCTCCAATAGCATTACAAACGTCAGGCTTTTCACCATATTTTTCAGCCCATTGCATACCCAACAATGCATGTGGTGTTTCAGTTTCTTCTTCCGGAACTTTACCAATATCGTGTAATAAACCAGCACGTTTTGCAATTTTAGGATTTAAACCTAATTCGGAGGACATAATTCCACATAATTTGGCAACCTCCCTAGAATGTTGTAACAGATTTTGACCATATGAAGATCTATATTTCATTCTACCTACAGCTTTGATTAATGCAGGATTTAACCCATGAATTCCTAAATCAATAACAGTTCTTTTTCCAACCTCAATAATTTCATTTTCAATCTCTTTTTTTGTTTTTTTAACAACTTCTTCAATTCTAGCCGGATGAATTCTTCCATCAGTAACAAGCTTGTGTAAAGAAAGTCTAGCAACCTCTCTTCGAACAGAATCAAAACATGATAAAATTATTGCTTCAGGTGTATCATCAACGATTATCTCAACTCCTGTAGCTGATTCAATAGCTCTAATATTACGACCTTCTCTTCCAATAATTCTTCCTTTAACATCATCAGATTCAATATTAAATACGGAGACACAGTTATCAATTGCTTCTTCTGTCCCAACTCTCTGAATTGTACTTATAACAATCTTTTTAGCTTCTTGTCTTGCGGAAAGCTTAGCTTCTTCAATTATACTTTGCGTTAATTCCAATGCTTCAGTTTTAGCTTCCTGCTTAAGAGATTCAACTAATTCTTTTTTTGCATCATCAGCAGACATAGTTGATAATTTTTCTAGCTTTTCTACTTGTTCTTTATGAAGTTTATCGACCTCCATGTTTTTCTTTTCAAGTTGATCTAATTTTTTGTCAAAAGATGCTATTTTATCATTTAAACTTTGATTATTTTTTTTATTTATTGAAAGCTCGTTAGATACTTGAGATTCTTTGTCTTTAATCCTTTTCTGAATATCTGTTAAATCCTTTTCCTTGTTTAGGATATGCTTTTCATGTTCTGATTTTAATTCCAGAAATCTTTCTTTTGCTTGATATATTTTATCCTTCTTTATATTCTCTCCTTCAATTTTAGCTGACTTTAAAATATTATCAGCTTCACTTTTAGCATTTTGTATTGATTTATTTATTGATGTTTTTTCTAAAAGCTTAGAAATAACAAAACCAGAAAAAAGTCCTAAAATTGAGAGAACTATATTTTGTATTGTTAAAAATTCCATAATTTTTATTAATTGATTAAAAAAAAAGCCTACATCATGAATGTTTTGTATAAACTCTTGTATTAACAAGTTTAAAGCTAACTAACTGATCAAGGATCCTAGTAAAGGCATGCTTTAGCAGAATAGACTTACTCTTTATAAAAAAATTCGCGTTGAGTTTATCAAAAAAATTGATGTAGGCAGTAATATATTATTTAAATGAACGTATTATAGGTCAATAATTTCATTAATAGATTGATTAATCTTTTCAATTCTCTTATTTACCTCTTCATTAGTTTTAGCTTCAGAAATAGTTTCTTGTTCAGTTTGAGTTGCTAATTGAAGAGCACACATTGCAAGAACATCTTGTTTATCCTTTACTGCATAGTTTTCTTCATAATGTTTAATCATAATATCTATTTTTTTTGATGCTAATCGCAAACCCTCTTCTTGTTCAACTGGAACATTTAAGGGGTATACTCGGTTTGCAATAGTTAATTTAATTTTTTGCATCTAAAATCTTTATGAACTTAAACTTAATATACATTTATCTAACTCTTTAATAAGATTATTAATCTTCAGCTTTGTTAATGATTTATCATTACTACCTGAGAAAGTGTTTGCAATTTTTAATGAATTGTATTTCTCTTTCCATTGCTTTAATTCATCTTTTTGCTTAATTAATGTCTCCTCTTTTGATTTTAGATCTGAACTGAATTTAGAATTTTCATTCTTTAAATTGATAATTAAAGATTTCAAATTAGAAATATTAGACTCTAAAAGAACAATATTTTCGATTGATTTAGACATTAAAATAATACTATCTCACTCAAATTTAAGATTACTAATAGTCTTAAACAAATCTTGATCAAAAATATAGTTTTAAATTATAATGAGTTTCAAATTAAAAATTTAAATAATTAATATTAATTGACATTAAATATTTAATTAGAAATATTATTTTTAAGGAAATGAAAAAAAAATCATTACTGTTTTTATTTCTTTCTTTATACCTAAATTCACAAACTAATATTCAAGAAAATTATTTTTCAAATCCATTAGACATTGAATTAATTTTAAATGGCAATTTTGGTGAACCAAGACCCAGTCATTTTCATTCAGGGCTTGATTTTAAAACTAAATTTAAAGAGGGTTTAAATGTTTACAGTTCAGCTGAGGGCTATGTAAGTAGAATTAGTATTAAACATGGAGGTTTTGGAAAAGCACTTTATATAAGTCATCCTAATGGATACACCACAGTATATGCACATCTTAAAAATTTTAATGAAGAGATAGAAAGCTACATTAAGAAACTACAATATAAAAAACAATCTTACCAAATTGAACATTATTTAAAAGAAAATATCCTCAAGGTTAAAAAAAACAAAATCATAGGAAAATCTGGTAATACAGGATCTTCATTTGGACCTCACCTCCACTTTGAAATAAGAAAAACATTAAATCAAAAAGCCTTAAATCCGAAACTATTTAATTTTGAAATAAAAGATTCTAGACGCCCAAATATAAGTTCAGTATTTGTATATAAAATTGATAGTTTAAATAATTTTAAAACACCCGCTAAACTTAAATTAGAAAAAATTAATGATTCGCTCTACATAAGCGACACATTAAAAGCTAAAGGAAAAATCGGTTTTGGTATTACTGGATTTGACAGACAAGATCTTGCGTTAAATAAAAATGGAATCTATAGTTATACCGCTTTTTACAACAACAAAAAAAATATTGAATTCAAATTTGATGAATTTTTTTTTCAAGAATCTAGTAAAATAAAAACTCTAATTGACTATAATTATTATATAAAAAATAAAGTGAGAATTATTAAACTATTCAAAGACAAAGGGAATGATTTAAGTATATACTCTCAAAACCATTCTGGATATATAGACATAAAGGATATTAAATCTGAATATATGATACAAGTTTCAGATATTTTGGGTAATAAAACTAAAATTAAAATTCCAATACTAAAAGAAAGTTTTGAACTTAAATTTCCAATTGATAAAAATATAATTAGTTCAAATAAAAAAATTAATAACAATCTTAATTATGACTTTAATTTTGAAAATTCTAGAATTCAAATTCCAAAAAATACTTTTCTTAATGATATAAATTTAAATATTCAACCTTATAAAGATTCTATAAAAATTGAAAATCCTTACGTTCCATTGTTCAAGAACATTAAAATTAATTTTTTAAACAAAAGAAATACTAAAGGAGATTATTTAGCATATAAAAATTTTGATGGAGTTGAATCATTTGCCTCTTCTAAACTTGATGACAAAAATTTTTTCATAGTAAAAACAAAATCTCTAGGAACTTATTACATAAAATCAGACAGTATAAGTCCTTTAATTAAAGCTTATAATTTTAAAAATGGAGATTGGATGTCAAAAAAAGAATTTTTAAAATTTAAAATATTGGATAAAGAATCAGGAATTAAAAGCTATGAAGTTAAAATAAATGGTAAATGGATTTTATTTGAGTATGAATACAAAAAAGATGAATTGTTCTATAAATTCGATTCCTACTTTACCAATAAAAAAGAAAATAAAATTGAAATAACTGTTGAAGATATGGTTGGTAATAAAACTAAAAAATCATATACTTTTTTCAAAAATTAATTTGAATCAATAAAATCTTTTAAAACGCTCACTACATTATCTATTTCCTGTTCGTTATTATATTTAGAAAAAGAAAACCTTAATGAAGGTTTTTCTAAATCTTCGTTAGATAAAATTGTTTTTAAAACGTGAGACCCTGAATTACTCCCAGATTGACATGCACTTCCTCTAGAGCAGGCGATTCCTTTCATGTCTAAATTAAACTCCAATAAGACTGCCTTTTCTTTTGGAACTGGAAGACAAATGTTTAATATTGAAAATGAACTCAATAAATCATCATCACAGCAACCATTAAATTTTACTTTGGGAATCATTTTAGTGATTTTTTTAATAAACAGAGACTTGAGATTTGAAATATGATTATTATTTGTCTCTAAGTTATCATATGAATTTAAAAATGCTGCTTCCATCCCACATATATTGTGTACGGATTCTGTTCCTGCTCTCATTCCTCTTTCTTGATTACCTCCAATTACTAAAGGATTTAATTTTAATTGTTTATTAATGTAGACAAAACCAACTCCTTTTGGACCATGAAACTTATGAGCAGAACCAACAATAAAGTCAATATTTAATATTGATAAATCAAAATTATACTTTCCTATAGATTGGACAGTATCGGAATGAAAGAGAGCATCATAATTTTTGCATAAATCTCCAACTAAATTCAAATCTAACTTTGTACCAATTTCATTATTAATGTGCATTAATGAAACCAAACACTTGTCATCACATTGTTTAAGCAATTTTTCTAAGTGATTATAATCAACTAAACCTTCATTTGAAATATTAACAAATTTTAAATCAATTGATTCCGTTTCTTTCAAGTATTTTACCACATTTAAAACCGCTTTATGCTCAACTTTAGATGTAATAATTGTTTTAACATTTAAATCTCTTACAGCTGATATTAAAACCATATTATCAGATTCAGTTCCACATGATGTAAAATAAATTTCAGATGATAAAACATTAAATTGATTTGCAATAGTTTTTCTAGCCTTCTCAATTAATGTTCTTGATGATCTTCCATAACTATGAGTAGAATTTGGATTTCCATAGTTATTACTCATTACATTTTGCATTTTCTCAATTACTTTTAAATCAATTTGAGTAGTTGCTGCATTATCAAAATAAATTTTATCCATTTTATTCAAAATCCTTAATAGATGTTATTATAATATTTATAGCATCATCCATCTGCTTTTTAGTAATTGTTAATGGAGGAGCAAATCTTATTACGTTTCCATGCGTTGGTTTAGCTAATAAACCATTTTCTTTAAGTTTAAGACATATTTTCCAAGCCGTGTTACTTTCTTCAACATCATTAATTACAATAGCATTTAAAAGTCCTTTTCCTCTGACTAATTTAACTATTTTACTATTGATAATGTATTCATTAAGTTTAATTCTAAAATAATCACCCATTATTTCTGAGTTGTAACATAAATTTTCATCATTAATTACTTCAAGTGCTGCAATCGCAACTTGACAACCAAGAGGATTACCACCATAAGTGGATCCATGTTCTCCGGGTCTAATTGTAAGCATGATTTCGTTAGATGATAAAACAGCTGATACTGGAAAAACTCCACCAGATAGTGCTTTTCCTAGTATAAGAATATCTGGTTTAAAACCATGATGATCACAACAAATCATTTTTCCTGTTCTTGCTATTCCAGTCTGAACTTCGTCAGCAATAAATAAAACATTATTTTCTTTACATAAATTATAAGCATCTAGTAAATAATTATCGTCAGGAACAACAACACCTGCTTCACCTTGAATAGGTTCAACCATAAATGCTGCAACATTTGGATCTTTCAGAGATTCTTTCAAAGCATTTAAATTGTTGTACGGTATTAACTCATATCCTGGCATAAATGGACCAAAGTTTGTTGTGCTTACCGGATCATTTGAAGAAGAAATAGCCGCTAAAGTTCTTCCCCAAAAATTTCCAGTCACAAATACTATTTTTGCTTGATTTTTAGGAACCTTTTTAACTTCATAAGCCCATTTTCTAGCTAATTTAACTGCTGTTTCACCTCCTTCAACTCCAGTATTCATAGGCAAAACTCTATCATATCCAAAAAATTCGGTAATGAACTTTTCATAATGTCCAAGAACGTTATTATGAAAAGCTCTTGAAGTTAAAGTAAGTTTTAATGACTGGTCAACCAAAGCTTTTAATATTTTTGGATGACAATGACCTTGATTTACTGCTGAATATGCAGAAAGAAAATCAAAATATTTTTTTTTATTAACATCCCAAACATAAACACCTTCTCCCTTTTCTAAAACAACTGGTAAAGGATGATAATTATGAGCTCCGTATAGATTTTCAAGTTCAATATAATAATTAGTTTTATCTACACTCATTATTTAAATTTAAACATAACAAACCTAATCAATAAAAAATTTAAATTATTGTTTTACTTTTAATTTAATATTCAATTTTAATTATTTTGAAATATATATCAAGCAAAAGTAATTCACTTTTTAAAAATATTTCTAAACTTTCTACAAGTAATCGGAAAAGAAAAAAAACTAACTCATTTATTGTAGAGGGAATTAAAGATTTAAAACTATGTATTGAGAATAATTTCAAAATTTTAGAGTTAATTGTTTGTACTGAAATTATTTCAAAAAATAATTTAAATAAATTGAGTGAATTTTTTTCAAGTTCTCAAATAAATGATTTTTCAAAAATACTGTTTGAAGAGATTACATATAAAAAAAATAAGGATGGAATAGTTGGTTTGATTGAAAGTAAAGAAAATTCAATTAAAAACTTTCAATTATCTAAAAATCCATATATTTTAATTGCAGAATCGCCTGAAAAACCCGGAAATATTGGTGCTTTATTAAGAACTGCAGATGCTGCTGGAATGGATGGATTAATAATTTCTAATCCTAGTACTGAACTTTATAATCCAAATTCTGTAAGGTCAAGCTTAGGAAGTCTATTTACTATGCAAATTGCAATTGATTCAACTGAAAATATAATTGATTTTTTAAAAAAAAATAAGATCAAGATTTATTCTACATTTATTGAAAATAGCGTTAATTACTTAGATATAAATTATAAAGAACCGTGTGCAATTGTGGTTGGAAAAGAGTCTTCATCATTATCAAATTTATGGGAAATCGAATCAGATAATTTAATCAAAGTTCCAATGAAAGGAAAAATGGATTCTTTAAACTTATCTGTATGCGCTGCAATAGTTATATTTGAAGGTTTAAAACAAAGAAATGGAAATTAATTCTCAAATTTTATTTTATATATTAATATCAATAATCCTTTTTAATTTTATTAAAGATTATTTTTTGGATTATTTAAATTCTAAATTTTTTGATAAAAAAATTCCTGAAAACTTAAATGATATTTACGATAAAGATAAATATCTAAAATCTCAGGATTATAAGAAAACACTTTACCAGTTTGGTAAAATATCTAAATTCTACAGCTTAACCATATTGTTACTTTTCATTTTTTTAGATGGTTTTTTATTTTTAGACACATTTACTAGATCATTAATAGACTCTGAAATTTTAATTAGTTTGAGTTTTTTTGGAATATTTTTTTTTGGAAGTGATATATTAAATTTACCTTTTTCTTTATATAGCACTTTTGTAATTGAAGAAAAATTTGGATTTAATAAAACAACTATTAAAATTTATTTTTTTGATAAATTAAAATCCTGGTCAATTACTATTTTATTTGGAGGAGGTATTATAGGTTTTATAATTATTCAATTTGAAACTTTTGGTAAAGATTTTTGGATTGTAGCTTGGGTTTTTATAACCATTATTACAATTTTAATCAATGGTTTCTATGCTCAAATTATTGTTCCATTATTTAATAAACAAACTAAACTTGTAGAAGGAAATCTTAAAAATGATATTGAAAAATATTCAAACAGTGTAGGGTTTAGCCTAAGTAATATTTTTGTGATTGATGGCTCTAAAAGATCTACAAAAGCAAATGCTTATTTTTCAGGTTTTGGAAAGCAGAAAAGAGTCACTCTTTTTGATACTTTATTAAATAAATTAAACGATAAACAAATAATAGCTGTCATAGCTCATGAAATTGGACATTATAAAAAAAATCACATAATTTTTAATTTAACATTTTCAATTATTCAAATAGGAATAATGCTTTACTTGTTATCCTTACTAATTTATTTGCCTATCTTTTCAGAAGCACTTGGAATCCAAAACCATAGCTTCCATATTGGGCTAATTACGTTTTCAATTTTATACACTCCTATTTCAGAAATTTTTTCTCTAATCTTTAACATTTTTTCTAGAAAATTTGAATATCAGGCTGATAATTATGCAAAACAAACTTATGACAGTAAGTATTTAATTGAAGCACTAAAGATACTCTCTAAAGACAGTCTAAGCAACTTAACTCCTCATCCAAAATACGTTTGGTGGCATTACTCTCATCCAACACTTGCCCAACGAATAAATCATTTACAATAGTTATAGTTTTTTTAAGTATTTTTAGTAATAATGATTATAGATTCTATAAAAGAAAATAGCTTAATTGCTAAAGAATATAAAGAGCTTTTAAAAATCAGCTATCAATCTCTATCTAGAGATGATAGAAAATTAATAAGACTTGCTTTTAACACAGCTGTTGATGCTCATAAGAATCAAAGAAGAAAATCTGGTGAGCCATATGTATTCCACCCAATTGCTGTTGCAAAAATAGTTGCATCTAAAATCGGTTTAGACGCAACTTGTATTGCCGCAGCTCTTTTGCATGATGTTATAGAAGATACAGGTTATACGGAAACAAGAATAAAAGAAATTTTTGGAAAAAAAATTTCTAAAATAGTAGTTGGACTTACGAAAATATCAAAGTTAGCTAAAGAAGAAAATGTTTCTCTTCAAGCAGAAAATTTTAGAAAAATGTTATTAACTCTTAACGATGATGTTAGAGTTATTTTAATAAAAATTGCTGATAGACTTCATAATATGCAGACTCTTGATTCAATGTCAAATGAAAAACAAATTAAAATTTCCTCTGAAACATTATACATCTACGCTCCTATAGCACATAGGATTGGCCTTTATGATGTTAAATCTGAACTTGAGGATCTTGGTTTAAAATATACAGAGCCTGAAATGTTTTATGAAATCAAAGATAAAATTGAACAAACTAAAGATGAACAAGATAGATATATAAAGAATTTTTCCAGAAGAATTTCTGAGAAATTAAGAAAAGAAAATCTTAAATTCAAAATTAACGGAAGACCAAAATCTATTTATTCAATTAGAGATAAAATTGTCAATAAGAATATTTCTTTTGATGAAATTTATGACAAATTTGCCATTAGGATTATTTATGAATCTGAAAATGAAACAGAAAAATTTTTAGCTTGGAAAATTTACTCTATTATTACTGATTACTATACTCCAAACCCTCTAAGATTAAGAGATTGGATTACATCACCTAAATCAAATGGGTATGAAGCCCTTCATATTACTGTAGTAGGTCCAGGATCAAAATGGGTTGAGGTTCAAATTAGATCTGAAAGGATGCATGAAATTGCTGAAAAAGGATATGCAGCTCATTATATGTACAAGAAGGGAAATCAAAATGAAAATGGCTTAGAGGAATGGTTAAACAAATTGCAAGAAGTATTAGAAGATACTGAATCTAATGCATTAGATTTTGTTGAAGATTTTAAATTAAACCTTTACTCTAACGAAATTTTTGTATTTACACCAGCTGGAGAATTAAAGTCTTTGGCAAAAGGGGCAACAGCTTTAGATTTTGCATTTAGTGTACATACAGGATTAGGTTTAAAAACAAGAGGAGTTAAAGTGAATGGAATAATGGTTCCACTCAGTCATGTATTAAAAAGTGGTGATCAGATAGAAATTATAAAATCCGAAAACACAAAACCATCTTCAAACTGGCTTGACTATGTTAAGACATCAAGAGCTAAAGCTAAAATTAGAACAGCACTTAAAGAAGATAAAAAAGTTTTAGCAGAAGAAGGAAAAGAAATACTTAGAAGAAAGTTAAAACAATTAAAAATAAAATTTGACGAAAAAACAATTAACGATTTAGGAAATTATTTAAAACTAAATACGAGTTTAGATCTATTTTACAGAGTTGGTATTGGAAAAGTAGATAATACGCAATTAAAAAAATTCGCAAATTATAATAATAGATTAATAAATTTTTTTAGAAAAAGAATTTCAAGAAAACCATCTAAATTAAGTCATACAGAAAAAGAGATTGAAAATAATTTTGATCAAATTGTGTTTGGAAATGAAGAGGAACCTCTTGAATATTTATTAGCTAAATGTTGTAATCCAATTCCAGGCGATGAAGTATTTGGATTCGTAACAATAAATGAAGGAATTAAAGTTCATAAAAAAACATGTAATAATGCTCTTGGTTTACAATCAAAATTTGCATATCGGATTCTTAGGGCTAAGTGGATTGATTCAACAGTCCAAGAATATACTTCAACTATTAATATTTCTGGAATTGATAATTTAGGTATAGTAAATCAAATAACTAAACTTATTTCTAACACTTTAAATATTAATATAAAAAAAATGAGTTTTGATACAGTTGATAACATATTTAGAGGTAAAATTACCCTTAGAGTTAAAACAAAAAATATATTAAATGAATTGATTAAAAGATTAAAAAAAATAAATGGTATTGAAAAGGTAACAAGAGAATAAATAATGAATAAATTTTACCTAATTTTGAAGTTATGAGTGTTGAAAAAAATCAAAAAATAGTTAAAGATGTTTTTACAAAATTCTTAGACTTTAAAAGTCATCGAAAAACACCAGAAAGGTTTGCTATCCTAAAAGAGATTTATTATTCCGCAGAACATTTTGACATTGAATCTTTATATGTGAAAATGAAAAACAAAAACTACAGAGTTAGTAGAGCTACTTTGTATAATACAATTGAATTACTACTTGAATGCAAACTTGTTAGAAAACATCAATTTGGGTCAAGCCAAGCTCAATATGAAAAATCTTATTTTGATCATCAACACGATCACATTATTTTAACAGATACTGGTGAAGTAATTGAATTTTGTGATCCGAGAATACAAGGTATAAAGAAAAATATTGAAGAAATTTTTGGAGTAAAAATAAATAATCACTCCCTATATTTCTATGGAGAAAAAATAAAGAAATAACATATGAAAGTTGATTTACTACTTGGTCTTCAATGGGGAGATGAAGGGAAAGGAAAAATTGTTGATGTTTTAACTAAAAACTATGATATAATTGCTCGTTTTCAAGGAGGTCCAAATGCAGGACACACTCTAGAGTTTGATGGGATAAAACACGTTTTACATACTATTCCATCTGGAATATTTCATAAAAATTCAATTAATCTAATAGGTAATGGTGTTGTAATTGATCCTGTTATTTTTGAAAAAGAATTAGAAAAATTAGAACCCTTTAATATAGATTTTAAAAAATCTTTATGTATCTCTAGAAAAGCACATATTATTTTACCTACTCACAGGCTTTTAGATGCTGCCTCTGAACTTTCAAAAGGAAAATCTAAAATTGGATCTACTCTAAAGGGTATTGGACCAACATATATGGATAAAACTGGTAGAAATGGTATAAGAATTGGAGATATAGAACTTGAAGATTGGCTGAAGAAATATCGTAAACTAGCTGATAAACATGAAGCTATGATTGAAAATTATAATGTAGACTTACAGTATAATTTAAAAGAACTTGAAGAAGACTTTTTTAATGCTATTGAGAAATTAAAAGAAATTTCTTTTATAGATAGTGAAAACTTTATTTTTAATCAATTAGATAATAATAAAAATATTTTAGCAGAGGGAGCTCAAGGTTCACTTTTAGATATTGACTTTGGAACCTATCCTTATGTTACTTCTTCAAATACAACTGCTGCAGGAGCCTGTACTGGTTTGGGAGTTCCTCCTAATAAAATCAAGGATGTTTTTGGAATTTTTAAGGCATACACAACTAGAGTTGGAAGCGGTCCATTTCCAACTGAATTATTTGACAAAAATGCCGAAATAATGAGTAGAGTCGGAAATGAATTTGGTGCCACAACTGGAAGACCAAGAAGATGTGGTTGGCTAGATTTAGTAGCTTTAAAGTATGCTGTAAAAATTAATGGTGTCACAAAACTAATGATGATGAAGGGTGATGTACTTTCTGGGTTTAAAAAAATAAATGTTTGTACTGAATACGAATACCATGGTGAAAAGATCAAACATTTTCCATTTTCGGTTGACACAAATAAACTTAGGCCAATATACACTGAATTTGATGGTTGGAAAGAAGATATCAGTAAAATAAAAGAAGAAAAAGCCTTTCCTAAAACATTTATGGATTACGTTTCATATTTGGAGAAGGAATTACAGGTTCCTATTGCAATTATTTCAGTTGGACCCGATAGAAATCAAACCATAATTCGTTAATAAAGTTTGAAAATCAGAATATCCATTATTTTTATATTACTGTTTAATATTGTTATATCTCAGGAAAAAAAGATTATACAGATAATAGAAGCGGGTTCATTTGATAGAAACGAAAAGATTCTACCTGGAGCAAATATTCTAAAAAAAGACAATGATATTAGAGTTCATCTTTTGCATGATGGTATGGATATTTGGTCAGACTATGCATTATTTTATAAAAAAAATAACTCTTTTAAAGCGAGAGGAAATGTAATTGTAAAGCAAGGTGATAGTATAGAATTATACAGTAATTTATTGGATTATGATGGTAACGAAAGAAAAATTGCAGCTAAAGAAGATGTTGTTTTTATTAATAATAATACTGTTCTAAAAACACAGGTTTTATTTCATGATAGAGATTTAAAAGAAATTTATTTTGAAAAAGGTGGGATCATTAATGATTCTATTAATACTATAAAAAGTAATAATGGAAAATATTTTCTAGAAACTTCTAAATACAGCTTTGAAAATCGTGTTAATGTATATAATAGTGATTATAATATTAATTCACAAAAATTAGATTACTTCACAGATTCTGAAAAGGCATTTTTTTATGGTCCAACCGTTATTAACGGAAATGATTATACTATTTTCTGTGAAAAAGGATTTTATAACACCAAAACCAAAAGCGGATATTTTGTGAAAAAATCAAAAATTTTATATGATAATAGAAAAATTGAGGGTGATAGCTTAATTTTTGATGATTTAAAAAAATATGCTGCAGGATCAAAAAATGTAGTTATAACTGATACAATTAACAACACAATTATAAAAGGTGATTTTGGTCAAGTTTATAAAGCATTAGATTCTGCTATGATTACTAAAAATTCCTATGCAATTAAAATTTTTGAAAGAGATTCTCTTTTCATAAAAGCAGATTCATTATTTGCAATTGGCCCAGAAAACAACAGGTTGATTAAAGGTAGGTACAATGTTAATTTCATAAAATCAAATATGTCTGGCAAATCTGATAAATTCATTATGAATCAAAAAAACGGATTAATAAAACTTTTGAGAAATAAAATGTCAAAAAAAGAACTACAAATTCTGACAAGTAAAGAAATAGCAAAAAAAAACCCGATAATCTGGAATGGTGATAGTCAAATGACAGGAGATGAAATTCATATTTTGAGAGATATTAATACTAACGAATTAGATTCTCTAAAAATTTTGAACAACGCATTTATTATTGAAAAAGATAGTATTGGAGTGAATAATTATAATCAAGTGAAAGGAATCGACTTATTTGGAAAATTTAAAGAAAATGAATTAATAAGATTAAAGATTAATCGAAATACTGAAATGATTTATTATTTGTATGATGAGGACACTAATGAACTTGTTGGGATTGATAAAGCAATCTGTAGTTCAATTGAAATGATAATAAATGACAATAAGATTGAAGAAATTATTTTTTATACCAATCCTGAGGGCAAAGTATATCCTGAGAATGAATTGGAGGTAAATGAAAAAGTTTTGAATGGGTTTAATTGGAGAATCGATGAAAAAATTTTAAACAAAACCGAAATAATTCAAAATTAGTTTGAAAAAAAATTTTTTTAAATATCAAGCTCAGACCACTAATAATCCCATAAGTTTAGAAGTATTAAAGGCAGATGGATCATTTATTTATGATATTAATAATAAAAAATATTTAGACTTTGTAGCAGGAGTATCTGCAACAAATCTTGGACATAATAATGATAAAATCAAAAAAGCAGTTATAAAACAAATTGATTTGTACTGGCATGTGATGGTTTACGGAGAATTTATTCAAAAACCTACAGTAAAGCTTTGTAAGCTTTTATCTGACAACTTACCAAATTCATTGTCAAGCACCTATTTGACAAATTCAGGAACTGAGGCAATAGAAGCAGCAATGAAATTAGCAAAAAGAATTACTGGTAGAAGCGAACTAATTGCAGCAAAAAATGGTTATCATGGAAATACCCAAGGTGCAATGAGTATAATGGGTTTTGAAGAAAGAAAAAGAGCTTACAGGCCATTAATTCCTAATGTAAAATTTATTGAATTTAATAATATTACAGATTTATCAATAATAACCAATAAAACTGCAGGGGTTGTAATTGAAACTATTCAAGGAGGTGCAGGTTTTATTTTACCAAAAGAAAATTATTTAAGAAAATTAAAAGAAAAATGTGATAAAGTTGGTGCTCTTTTAATATTAGATGAAATACAACCAGGGATAGGAAGAACTGGAAAACTTTTTGCTTTTGAACATTACGGTATTATTCCTGATATTTTAGTTTTTGGAAAAGGTCTTGGAGGAGGATTTCCAATAGGTGCTTTAACAACCAAAAGTGAATATATGGCTTTGTTTAAAGATAAACCGATTTTAGGCCACATAACAACATTTGGAGGTCATCCTGTTATTGCAGCTGCAGCATACACAAATTTAAAAGAAACATTAAACTCTAATTTAATGTTAAAAATCGAAAATAAAGAAAAACTTATAAGAAAAACATTAAAACATAAATTGATATTAGAAATTAGAGGAAAAGGATTAATGTTAGCATTAATTTTAAATGATTCTATTTTAACAAAAAAATTAGTTGAAGGTTGTTTAGATAATGGATTAATTTTATTTTATCTTTTATTTGAGCCAAAAGCTGTTCGAATTACTCCTCCATTAACAATTAGTGAAAATGAGATAAACGAGGGTTGTAAAATCATTTTGAATGTTTTGGATGATATTCAAAAACATGTTCATTAATTTGTTAAAAACAATTAAAGTTGAAATCAATTTAAAACAAATCTCACAATATCTTTACTATAAATGAGTGAGAACTTTCAAGATTTTTTTTCAAATTCAATTTTGAAATTTGAGTCAATGTTAAAAAGTAATAAATTTTTATTTTTTGATGTTGATGAGTTTGAATCAATAATAATATATTATTTAGAGTCAGGAAATATTTCCTTATCAAACAAGGCAATTAAAATAGCTTCTAAACAATATCCCGAAAATACTGCGATTTCACTTTTAAAAGTTGAAGCTTTAATTGTTCAAAATAAAATAAATGATGCAGAAAAGTTAATTAATAAATTGTTTTTAATAGAAAAAAACAATTCGGAAATTATTTTACAAAAATCAAGAATACTTTCAAAGAAAAAAAAACATATTGAATCTATAAATCTTTTAAAAACAATTGCTAAGGATTGTGAATTTTACCCTGATGCAATCATAATGATTGGAAAAGAATATTTATTTATTGACGAATTTGAAAATGCTAGAGAAAAATTTATTGAATACATAAATGATTATCAATTAGATTATGCTGTTCTTAATAATCTATTGTATTGTTTCGATAACATAGGAAAAGTTGATGACACCATAAGTTACTTGAACGAATTTTTAGAAAAAAATCCATATTGTGAAATTGGATGGCACCAACTTGGAAAACAATATATGAATAAAGGTTTATTAAAGGAGGCTTTAACTGCATTTGATTTTGCAATTATTTCTGATGACTCTTTTATAGGTGCATATTTAGAAATGGGTAAAGTACTTGAAAAACTCAATAGAATTAATGAAGCAATTGAACAATATCAAATAGTTACTGAAATTGATAATCCAAATCCATTTGCATTATATAGAATAGCTTGTTGCCACAATAAGTTAGGTAATTTGGAATTAGCTATGTCTTATTACGATAAAACTATAATTGAAGATCCTGTACATGATGGTGCATGGATGTCTTTATCAACAATTTACTTTAAACAAAATGATTTTATAGAGGCCAAAAATAATTTAATTAAAGCTATAGAAATAGATTCTGAAAATATAAAATATTGGGAACTATATTGTAAAATTTGCTTAAACTTAAATCAATTTGATGAAGTTGAAATTTCTTTTAAAGAAATATTATCTCTTGGCGAATTAAATCTTAGTACATTAATATTTTTAACTAAAACTGTTTTGGAAATCCCTGAAAATAATTTACTCTCTATTGAAATTCTAAAGAAAATTGAAACTTTCACTGAATCTCTCTCTGGAGAGATTAAATATATCAGATATGTAATTTATACTAATTTAGGTGAAATTGATAAGGCAAATTTCAACTTAAAAGAAGCCTACAGACTCAACCCTGCTATTTACGATTATTTTAGAGATATTTTTCCAACAATACCTCAACTCCATGTTTTTAAAAACATGAATGCTAGTTAAATATTAAATCTATTTATCTTAATTTTATTATTGTGAAAAAGAACTATTTTTCAAATCTTATTATTTTTTTAAAAGGAATGTTTATGGGAATTGCCGACATAGTTCCTGGAGTTTCTGGTGGAACAATAGCTATTATCACAGGAGTGTATGAAGAACTTTTAAAAACTTTAAATGGGCTTGATTTTAAAATCATCAAAAAACTTAAAAATAATAATTTTAGATCTGTATTAAATTATTACAATTTATATTTTTTATTTTTTCTAGTTTTTGGAATATTATTGAGCATTATAATTTTAAGCCACTTTATATTAGTGTTTTTAGATAATTACCCAATAGCACTTTGGTCCCTTTTCATGGGATTAATTAGTGCAAGTATATTTTACTTGTTTAATCAAACTAGCAAATTAAATTTTAAAAAAACCAGATTCTTAGTTCCGACTCAACTGTTTCTTTTAGTAATTGGACTAGTTTTAGCTATATACATACAAACACTGAAGCCTAGGTATTCGGATATTAATTTTATTTATCTATTTTTTTGTGGAATGATTAGTATAACTGCTATGCTTTTGCCAGGGATTTCAGGAGCTTATATTTTAGTTTTACTCGGAGCATATGAAACAATGCTTGAGACTTTTAAAGAGGTTATCAAATTTAACACTGATTATTTTTTAAATTTTATTTCATTTGCATTCGGAGCACTTTTAAGTATTAAATTATTTTCTAAATTTTTAACATGGTCATATAAATTTCATAAAAACAATACCCTTTATTGTCTTATTGGTTTTATGATTGGTTCACTTCCATCTTTATGGCCATGGAAAAAAGAAAAAATATCATCAGAATTTTTTATTGATAATTTATATTTTCCTAAAAATTATTTTAATAATCCAGAATTTAATCAGGGAATAATATTTTTTATTATTGGGATATTAATCGTTTTAATTCTAGAATTAATATCAAATGAAAAAAAAAGATAACTCATTTTTTGCAATTTTATTTCTTAAGAGTGTTCTAATGGGAACTGTTAATAAACTACCTGGAATTTCAGGTGGACTAGTAGCATTAATTACAGGGTTTTACTTAGAAATGATTAATTCTCTTAAAAAATTAGATCATAAAGCTATTAAATTATTATTGAGTTTGAATTTCAAAAAACTTGATAAAGAATATAATGGCTATTTTTTAATAATAATATTTTTAGGAATTATTGTAAGTTATTTTACAACCTCTCAATTACTTGATGTGTTTTTTCAGAGCTATGAATTAAATGTTTGGTCTGTATTTTTTGGAATGATATTAGGCTCAAACTTTATTTTAATTTTAAAGATCAAAAAATGGAATATTAAGTCTTTTTTTTTAATAGGCATAGGTGTCTTGATTGGATTACTATTAACTATTTCTGAACCACTTCCTGAAAATAAAAATCTCTATTTTATATTTTTTTGTGGATTTATAAGTGTATGTGGAATGATAATTCCTGGTTTGTCAGGTTCTTATTTATTGATAATTCTAGGAAATTTTAAATTACTATTGGTGGACTCTGTAAATTCATTATATAATTCTTTTTTAATAATTTTTGGAATCAAAAGTGATATTTATCATGATATAGAACTTGTAAAAATAGTTTTAATTTTTGCACTTGGATCAGTTTCAGGTCTGGTATTACTTTCAAGCATTCTTAGTTTCTTAATTACTAATTTTGAAAAAACTATTAATCAATTAATTATTGGTTTTGTTTTTGGATCATTATTTATAGTTTGGCCCTGGAACTACACATTAGAAAGTTTCAATCTTAGCTATCAAAATCTATTATTGTTATTGTGGATTTTATTTGGATTTTTAATTGTATTAATTTTTAATAAATATGCCAAAAAATATTAATAAATATGGATTAATTGGAAAGAGCATTGATTATTCTTTTTCAAAAAAATTCTTTAATCAAAAATTCTTAAATGAAAATTTAAATAATTGTAGTTATGAAAACTTCGATATTGATTCAATAGAGGAATTACCTAAAGTCCTAACTGACTACAGCATTAAAGGTTTGAATGTAACAATTCCATATAAAGAAAGTGTAATTAAATTTTTAAACTACGTAGATCCAATTGCTAAAAAAATTGGAGCAGTTAATACAATTAAAGTTGATAAAAAAAAATCATTAATTGGATATAATACTGATTACATAGGTTTTAAACAAAGCATAGAACCTTGTATTTCAAATCACAAAAAAGCATTGATTTTGGGTACAGGTGGAGCAGCCAAAGCTATAGTTCATGCTTTACAAACCTTAAAAATTAAAACATCATTAGTTTCTAGAGAAAAAAATAAAGATTACATAAACTATGAGGCTATTTCTAAAAAAGTAATTAATGAACATACAATAATTATCAACTGTACACCATTAGGAACACATCCAAATACTAAGGATAGTCCAAAAATACCATATGAATATATTTCCAATAATCATCTGTGTTATGATTTAATATATAATCCAATTAAAACAAAGTTTTTAACAAAGTGTGAAAAAGCAGGTGCTTTAATAATTAACGGAGAAAAAATGCTTAAAAATCAAGCTACAGAAAGTTGGAAAATTTGGAATAGTTAAATAAAAATACTTAAATTAAGGATTGCTTTAAAAACTAAATTTAAATTGAAAAGACTTAATCTAGATGATAATTTAATTGAAAAAGAAAATTTAATCAAAAGATTAAAAAATCTTATTAATGAGGATATTAGTATAAATGATAAATACAATCATTTTAAAAAAATTCAAGATTCATGGTTTAAAATAGGGCCTGTTCCAAGAACAAAGAGTGGAATCCTTTGGAACAATTTTCAACATCACATTAAAAATTTTTATGATTACCTTCATCTAAACAGAAAGTTTAAAGAAATTGATTTAATTCACAACCAGAAAGAAAAAGAAAAAATTATTTTAAATGCTAGTAAGCTTATAGAACTAAGTGATAAAATAAAAGCCTTTAAGGATTTTGAAAGACTAAAAAAAAGATGGAAATATGAACTTGGACCAGTAAAAAAAGAAGTAGAAAACGATTTAAATATAACTTTTCAAGGAATTGGGGTTAAGATTATTGAAGAGAAGAAAAAATTTGATGTTAATAAAGATTCTATTTTAGAAAATAATTATGAAAAAAAATTAAATTTTTTGAACGAAATAAAAATATTAATTGAAAAGAAAACAGACTCTGTAAAAGATTGGCAAAAAAAAATTACTGAATTTGAAAAAATTAAGAAAAACATCGAAATTTCTGGTCCAATTCCAAAAAAAAGAAAAAAAATATTTTGGAAAGATTATAAAGAAACCATTAGAAATTTTTATTCAGAAAAAAATTCTTTTTTTAAAAATATAAAAAAAATATATTCAGAAAATATTGAAAAACAAAAAAAAAGAATTGATGAAGTTGATAAAATTTTAAATAATGAAAATTTAGAAAATTATAGATCCCAAATTATATCAATTCAAAAAGAATGGAGATTGATAAGACCAGTTCCATACAAAATAAATGAAAGAAATTGGAAAACTTTTAAAAGTAAGTGTGATCAGTTCTTTAAAAAAATTGTGCAAAAAAAGGATAATTATTCAAAAGAAAAAAAAGAATTAAATAAGAAACAAAATACAATAATTGCAAATTTAGATAAGTTCAATGGAAAAGAAAAGGATATGGAAATTGTAGTAGAAGAATTCCTTTCAATAAAAAATTTAAATTCAGAAATTGAAAACAAATTTTTTAAAAAAATTAAAAAAATATTAATTGATTTTGGAAATAAAAGTGAAAATATTGAGGATAAAATAGCTGAAATTAAGTCAAAATTAATGACAAGTGATCAGAAAAACATTGAAATAAAAAACATAAGCGAAAAGTTAGAATTATTAAATAAAGAATTAACTCAACAAGAAAACAATCTCTCTTTTTTTGATGAAAAATCAAAAGAAAACAAAATCCTTAAAAAAGTTCACGATAAAATTAAAAAAAATAAAAACGAAATAGATTCCTTAAATACTCACAAAAAAAAATTGTTAAGTTAATTATTTACTCTTTTGCCAATATTTTAATAATATTTTTTTTGAGATTTGATCAATAATCAAATTGTCTTTTTTAAGATTAATTTCCATCTTCTTAAACCTATTAATAAACTTTTTATTTGCTTTTTCCAGAGCATTATCTGGATTTAAACCTAAAGAATTTCCATAATTTATAATAGAAAATAAAAAATCTCCATATTCAGATTCTATTTTTTCTAAATTGTTTAGTTTAATTTCTTCATTAAGCTCTTCTAATTCTTCATATACTTTAGCTTTAGACTCGTATGTTGAATTAAATGTAAATCCTGAGTTTGAAGCCTTCTTTTGAATTCTAATAGATTTAATTAATGATGGTAATGTTTTTGGAACGCCTGAAAGAATACTATTTCTACCTTCATTTAATTTAATTTTTTCCCAATTCTTTTCAACTTCATTTCTAGAAATTTTATTTTTATTTTGAAAAACATGAGGATGTCGATTTATTAATTTATCAGAAATCGATTTAATAACGTCACTGAAATCAAATTTTGATTTTTCACTTGCAATTTTTGAATAAAAAATAATATGAAGAAGTAGATCTCCTAATTCATTTTTAATTTCTTCAAAATTTTCTTCATTAATTGCTTCAATTAATTCATAAGACTCTTCAATGGTTAGTATTTTTAAACTATCCATAGTTTGTTCCTTGTCCCATGGACACTTTTCTCTAAGCTCATCCATTATTTTTAATAATTTTTCAATGGAATGTAATTTATTATTTTTCATGTCTATTTAGAATAAAATGACATTAAATAATCTGTATTGACTTTGCCTTTTGAAATATTATTAAGTTTTCCTTTTATTAATCTTTTTTTGAAAGCACTAAGTTTATCTGTAAATAAAATCCCTTCAATATGATCGTACTCGTGTTGAACTACTCTTGCTCTTAATCCTTTCAGTATTAAATTTTGTTTTTGAAAGCTTTGATCATAATACTCAATATTAATTTCATTTTCTCTAAGGACATCTTCTCTAATGTCAGGAATGCTTAAACACCCCTCGTTAAATATGTTTAAATCATTAGTAATGGCTTTTATAACTGGATTAATAAACACCTTTTTAAATTTTGATAAATTTTGTCTCTCCTCTAAACTCAAACTTTCATCCTTTGAAAAGGGAGAAGCATCAACAATAAAAATTCTAATTGAAAGACCAATCTGAGGAGCTGCTAATCCAACTCCACTTGCAGCATACATAGTTTCCCACATATTATCAATTAATTCATCTAAATTCTCATAATTAGATTTAATATTATCACATTTTTTTTTTAAAACTGGATTTCCGTAAGCAACAATTGGTAATATCATTTATTTAAATTTTCTAAATAGGATTGAAGGATAATGGTGGCACTTATCTTGTCAACAAGAAGTTTATTATTTCTCTTCTTTTTTTTTATTCCACTTTTTATTATTGTTTTTTTTGCGATAACAGATGTAAATCTTTCATCATACCTGTCAATATTAATATCAGGAAATGTCTTTTTTAATATTTGGATAAATTTCAAAATATCATGTTCTATTTTTGAGGGAGTATTATCCTTTTGAATAGGCTTACCTACAACTATAGTTTGTATTTTAACTTTAAGTGCTAAGTCTTTTAAAAAAGAAATAATGTTTGGAGTCATTACAGTATCTAATCCAGATGCAATAATATTTAAGTCATCAGTAATGGCTACTCCAATTCTTTTTAAACCAAAATCCAATGCAACTATTTTAGACATTTTTCAAAGTTAAACGATTAATAATTAAGGTTAAAATTCTTTAAACTATTTATTAATCAACGTATCTTTGAAAAAAAAAGTTTTGAAACAAATTATTGAATCCGCATGGAATAATAGGTCTCTTCTAGAAAAAAAAGAAACAAAAGAAGCTATCTATTGTGTAATAAAAAATCTTGATGAAGGTAAATTAAGAGTTGCTGAACCTACTTCCAATGGATGGAAAGTTAATGAATGGGTCAAAAAAGCAGTTGTACTATATTTTCCAATTCAAGAAATGAAAACAATTGAAGTTGGACCTTTAGAATTTCACGATAAAATTCCGTTAAAAAACAATTATAAAGAAAAAGGAATAAGAGTAGTGCCTCATGCCGTAGCCAGATATGGTGCTTACATTAGCAAAGGTGTAATATTAATGCCAAGTTATGTTAATATTGGGGCATATGTTGATAGTGGAACTATGGTTGATACATGGGCAACTGTAGGAAGCTGTGCTCAAATTGGTAAAAACGTTCATCTAAGTGGAGGAGTTGGTATTGGAGGGGTTTTAGAACCATTACAAGCTGCTCCAGTAATAATTGAAGACAATGCTTTTATAGGATCAAGATGTATTGTTGTAGAAGGTGTAAAAGTAGGTAAAGAAGCTGTTTTAGGTGCTAATGTTGTACTAACAGCCTCTACCAAAATCATTGATGTTACAGGTGATAATCCTATTGAGACAAAGGGTGAAGTGCCTCCTAATTCTGTAGTAATTCCTGGATCTTACACAAAAAAGTTTAATGCAGGAGAATACCAAGTTCCTTGCGCTTTGATTATTGGTAAAAGAAAAGAAAGTACTAATAAGAAAACCTCACTAAATGATGCATTAAGAGAATATAATGTTTCTGCATAGTATTTAAATGAAATCAGAAATCTATAAAACAGTTCAACATCTTAGAAACGGTGGGGTGATTTTATATCCATGTGATACGATATGGGCCATGGGTTGTGACGCTACAAATCAGAATGCAATTAATAAAATTTATAAAATTAAAAAAAGAAATCTATCTTCTCCATTAATATGTTTAATGAGTGATTTTAAAATGGCTAATCGATATTTATCCATTACTGATAAAATTAAAGATTATTTAATTTCTCAAAAAAAACCAACAACCATTATTTATGATTCTGTAAAAAACCTAAAAACTTACAATGATTCTATAGCAGTAAGAATTCCTAATGATAGTTTTTGTGTGAATTTAATATCAACATTAGATAAACCTTTGACTTCAACGTCTGTCAATTTTTCTGGAAAAAATTATCCCGAATATTTTAAAGACATTGAAATTGAAATTTTGAATCAAGTTGATTATGCAGTAAATTTAAAAAGAGACAAAAAGCTTCAAAAACCATCAAAAATCGTTAAAATAGTAAACGATGAATTTATAACCTTAAGACGTTAAAATGTTTTTAGATAAAATTAAGGAAAGTATAAATAATGAAATTTTTAAAATAATTTCTGAATGTTGCGATGAGAATAATTTAGAATGTTATGTGATCGGGGGTTATGTTAGAGACTTTTTGATGGGAAAACGCTTGGCAAAAGATATTGATATTCTTGTTGTAGGTAATGGTATTAAAATAGCAGAAAAGGTAGCAAAAAAGTTAAAACTTAAATCTAAAGTAACTACTTTTAAAAATTTTGGAACGGCGATGTTTATCTACAAAAATCTTGAAATAGAATTTGTTGGTACAAGAAAAGAAAGTTATAATAAAAAAAGTAGAAATCCTTTAGTAGAATCAGGCTCTCTAAATGATGATTTAGACAGAAGAGATTATACTATTAATACTATTGGTATAAGTTTAAATAAGAAATCTTGGGGGAAAGTAATTGATAAATTTAACGGAATTAATGATTTGCAAAATAAGATAATTAAAACTCCATTAGAGCCTAAAAAAACATTTTCTGATGATCCACTAAGAATGTTGAGAGGAGCAAGATTTGCTAGTCAATTGAATTTTAAAATTGAAAAAGAATCATTTAATGGAATAATTTCTGAAAAGGAAAGAATTAAAATAATTTCACCAGAGAGAATTTCTGAAGAAATTAATAAGATTATAAATTCAGAACAACCTTCAATTGGATTTAAAATATTAGAATCTACAGGACTTTTAAAAATTATTCTCCCTGAATTAACAGACTTAAAAGGAATTGAAGAAATTGAGGGGCAAAAACATAAAGATAATTTTTTTCACACTCTTGAAGTTCTAGATAATATTTGTCAAAATACTAGTAATTTATGGCTACGATGGGCTGCTCTTTTACATGACATTGGAAAAGCTCCAACAAAAAAATTTGTAAAAAAAATTGGTTGGACATTTCATGGCCATGAATTAAAAGGATCAAAAATGGCTTACAGGATCTTCAAACGATTAAATCTTCCATTAAATAATAAGTTAAAATATGTTCAAAAAATAGTTTACTTAAGCTCTCGACCTATTATACTTTCTAATAATAACATTACTGATTCTGCAATTAGAAGATTAATTTTTGATGCAAAAGATGATTTAGATGATTTATTAATCTTATGTGAAGCTGATATAACAACTAAAAACCCTGTAAGATTCAAAAAATATTTAAATAATTTTCAAATAGTCAGAGAAAAAATTAAAATTGTTGAAGAAAGAGATTCTATAAGAAATTTCCAACCACCAATTAGTGGAAAAGAAATTATGAACTATTTTAAACTAAAACCATCTAAAGAAATTGGTATTATAAAGGAATTTATAAAAAATTCCATTTTAGATGGTAAAATTAAAAATGATAAAGAATCGGCAAAGTTATTGATGATTGAAAAAGGCAAATCATTAGGTCTAAAAAGTAATACAGTTGAATAAATTTATTAAAATATCTAAAATAAGCTTAGTGCTTGTCTATTTAGTAATTTTAGCTGGTTCTCTGGTGAGGATGACAGGAAGTGGGATGGGATGCCCAGATTGGCCAAAATGTTTTGGATTGATCGTTCCTCCTACTAACGAAAAACAGGTTGAATGGAACAAAAATCAACAATACAACAAAGGAATCATATTAAGATATGAAGGTAAACTTATTGTAGCAAAAGATCATTTTACTTCAAAAAATGAATTTAATAGTTCAAATTGGCACCCATATACAAAACATGATTATTCCGAATTTAATGTAACTAAAACATGGATTGAGTTTTTAAATAGATTAATCGGTGCTATAGCAGGCTTGTCTACTTTATTAATGTTAATATTTTCTTTGAAATTTTGGAATAAAACAAAGCTTTACACAATTATTTCTTTAATAATTGTGTTTGGAATGGGATTTCAGGCTTGGTTAGGAAAATTAGTAGTTGATTCTAATTTAGCACCATATAAAATAACTGTTCACATGCTTATGGCACTAGTGATAGTTGCACTTATAATTTATTTAATTTTTATTTC